>Ga0180438_10004697_pt1 | contig 19494 bp, 15 predicted proteins | sample SS_ome_12_FD_132455 | JGI IMG/M metagenome (GOLD analysis project Ga0180438, IMG submission 132455) | Hypersaline lake sediment archaeal communities from the Salton Sea, California, USA - SS_3_D_2 metaG | ecosystem: Environmental > Aquatic > Non-marine Saline and Alkaline > Hypersaline >... | reverse complement strand
GTTCTTCTAAGCTGGTTGATGGATTGAGTAAAAAGATAATTGAGACATATAGATTTCAATTTTTTGTACTTTGTTATTTCGATTACATTGGGATGTTTATCCAAGGAAGTAGTTAAGTCTAAATCGGTTTGACAATGGTTAATATGTTGCATATATTGAGCTCAAAATCTCAAATAAATTTTTATTTATAGAAAAGGGATGACTTGACTTCTTTCAACATCGATAGATAAATACTTGTGCTTTAAAAACAAATTTGTTTTTTTTATGTGCTTGATAACACTAAGTCATGTAAATAGGTTGTTACTGGAAATTGGAAATTAAATTTAAAGTTAATAAGCGGACATAAAAATAATGTATTACTGGCTCCAGTCAGGAAATAAATGCAGAAGAACATATTATTTTCCAGGTAAATAATGGATAAAATATTTTGTTGCTAGTCCAAAAAGGGAGAGAAGAATGATTAAGAACAGCCGTTTTACATGCTTGATTGTATTTTTTCTTATGCTTATAGGTTGTGCGCATATCCCTAAAGAGTCTGTTCAACTTAGTGAGGAGTTGACGAGCATGATTAATTCCGCTCGAGCAGCTCATTTGAGATTGGTGGATGAGTACATAGCTGAACGTCATCGGAATACTGAGAGATTTATGGAAGAAAAGTGGATACCAGATTTTTTAAGTAATTTTGTCAATGAGTCTAAAATACTTGAGGATATTTCTGGATCCGATACTTATGCTGCTAAAGCGAAGAAAATGCTATTTTTTGCACAAGCTGCCTTAAAGGAGATATCGAAGAGGAGAGATTCTATCATAGAGGCACTGGACAAAGTTGAGTTATTAATGAAAGAAAAAATTAGTGCTCATTATGCGGATATGCTAATGGTCAACCAAGCCTTGACCGCACATTTACGGTCTGCTGCTGAAGTTTCCTTAACTCGAAAGGAATTACTGGAACAACTGAAACTTGATCCAGAGAGACTAATTCCCATAGAAGATATTAACAGAATTGTTTCAAAGATTACTAATTACGAGGGAAAATTGGAAGATTTATCTGATATCATCGGGCAAGTGAAAAATCTTTTAAAAGGAGAATAAGATAGATGCCAAATTCGAATCCCTATGAAGATGCAGCCCGAAGAGCTGCAGAGTTAACAGATGAGAAATATGCTTCAGAAATATCAAGTTTATGTCGTCTTAAAGATAGTGAGATTAATCAGCTATTCCCCAAACGTTCGGATAAGGATTCTCTTCTTGAGCTGTTAAATATTGTGAATGGGGCTACAGAGGAAAATAAGAAGGTTATCGAGTTCAAAAATAATATTGATAGGCTTGGTGCTGTAGCTGTTAGGCTTATCAAGTTTCTCGTTTAAAAGATAGGAAAGAAAGTGTAGTTCTCAGCTGCATTTTAAGTTGTAGCAATTAATTGAAAAATACAGTTCTCCTCTGCCTTCATTAGAGAGCTTCCTTAACGGAAAAATAGAAAAAAATTGGTTGGCTTTTAGATTTCTTCTTCCTAATTCAGCGCTGTTTTATGTCATTCAGATAATAAGATTTTTATCCTTTTCCTTCTTTGGCCATTTTGCCGACAGCATAAGAACCAAATTGATAAATTCCGTTCGACTGCAGGAACACTCCTATTGAGAGAATGATGAATTTCCCAAAATCGAATGGCTGAACTTCTAATACTTTCCACAGCACAACCAGGATTGTGATAATAGCAGAGAGAATAAGTGCCCACTTACCCTCTAGTTTAATCCATTTCTTTACTGCTTGAGTTATTGCTAGTACTACTACAGATAAAGCTAGAATGGTTTTTACCAGTTCAGGATCGAACATTTTTTCCTCCCTTTATTGAAATAACTGAATTCTTGCTCATACTAATATAAAAAAGAATAGAAGAAAGCAAGTATATTTTCCTTAAATTCCTTGTTGACTTTTAATTATTTTATGAACAAAAATTATCGTAAGAATTAAGAATTTTAAAAAATAAGTATAGGGGATTGAACAGAGAAAACCTTTACCAGAAAAGAGAATGAGTTTTTGTCTAGTTATCAAAAACTCTATTTATTTAATCAGATTTGTTTAAAGACACATCTTAGATTTAATATAAATATTTTTTTTTGCTGTTCAAATTGAAACATTCATAAATATAAAAATTTTTTCTACTAAAGGAGGGAAGACCATCATGAGTCAAAACAACAAAAAATTTTTCGATATTCATTGCCATGCCTTTAACTTAAGTCATGCAGGGCTTCTAGCTTTTTTAAACAGGTTTTTTTTGAATAACGCCTTGAGCTTTAAAGATTTATTAAATGGAAGGTTTTTCAGGATATTGATAAAACTATTATATTGCCGGAAGGCGCGAATAGGATGCTGGTTGGGACGAATAGCCATTCTGGGTGCGGGAATCTTTCTTCTTTTGATTCTTGGTCTGTTGATCAATCCGGCAATATTGGGAATAGATATTTTAAAGCTCAATTCGTTCCAGATGCTTTTGGTAAGAGGGCTTATGGTTTTTATACTGTTTTTTGTAATTTTTCTTGCGATATTGACAATCTACTGGATTATGAAAAAAGGGATTTCAACAAAGATTCATAATGCTATCAATCTACTTTCGTTAATGGAAAATGACCTGGGAAGGCAATTCCTGTATCTGGAACTGGATGTTCTGAAAACAGATCAAGATCAAACCACGAATCAACTTGTCAATAAAATAATCGATAATCATGATGATCAGAGAATAATTAATCAGGTTCGTCAAGAATGGGAAGAGACCGGTAAGAACTTTAAGATAGATAATACTGATTATACTAAAGTCGTCTTAACGCCTCTCATGATGGATTTCAATTATAAAGATTTTGATGGTCTTGAGGGGATTTCCTATAATCTTGCACCTCGCAAGCCTATTATAGATCAGGTTGTAGATCTCTATAATGGGATGAAGGATTATATGAAGAGAAGTGCATTTCGCATTCTTGAGATATACCCGTTTTTAGGGATTAATCCAAAAAACTATGAACTGGGCATTGTTGAGGAAGTCGAATTAAGCTCTGCTCCCCTGGGTGCGTTAGATAAGAAAGTATGTTATTTAGCAAATTACAAAACACTTTCCATCGTGAAAAAACTCAACGAGGAAGAGATTGAGACATTGTTGTCACTTGCAGCAGCAGAAAAAGATAAAGAGACAATACACAAAATGGTGCATGATTTTGATAAATTCGGTTTTGATAAGAGAAATTCTTTGGCAAAGATGCTGCATAAGTATTTCGGGGAGTATGAACCGAGGTATGAAAACTTTGAAAGCACATTTAAAAGTAATTTCTCTGTGGCAGATAAAGGCATTGATAAAGAAAAAATTCAGAAAATATCAAATTATTTCTTCTCAGGGATTAAGGTCTATCCGCCTTTAGGATTTGACCCTTGGCCTGAAGATGATTCAGAATTCAGAAGTGTAAATTATCTCTTCCAATTCTGCAGCGAAAAAGGAATACCGATTACCACACACTGCAGTGATAGCGGTTTCATGGTGATTGAACGAAAAAGCTCCTGGGATTTCACTTCGCCGGCAAGATGGTCAGATGTTTTAAGAGAGCATAAAAATCTCAAGCTTAATTTTGCTCATTTTGGAAGCCAAAGTTACAAAAAGACGGATGAGTGGTGCAAGATGATAATCGAACTCATTATTGAGTATGATAATGTCTATGCGGATTTTTCATATAGAGGAGTTTCAGAAAGATTTTATAAAATTCTCGATGATGTGATTAATTCTTCTCCCAAAGATAAAATCGAAAAATTAAAAAACAGAGTGCTATTTGGAAGTGATTTCTTGATAAATCTGATAGAAACTGAGTCTTATGGTGATTATTTAGTTAAATTCATTACTGCATCTGAGTTCACTCCTGATGAGAAACTTCGATTCTGTACGAATAATCCTGAAAGATATTTATTTGTATAGACTTAAAGAAGTTGTGATTGGTTCAATCATGAAATTCTAAATATGTAGTTAGATTTCGGATTGAATTCAGATATAGCGGTAGCTCTATGTGAGAATATCAGTGCGGATATTTATTTAATAGTTACTTCGATACCTTCGAAGAAAAAATAGAGTAAAGTTCAAGTTTTCGTACTAGAGATATTTTATAAATATAAAAATTGAAATTGATAAATAGAGTGCAACTCTACGCTGTGGTGGTATGAATCTATGGTCATTACTTGAATTAATTATAAAGAAAAAAGAAGCTCCAATGATTGTTTCCAGGGACATTAGATATAAAGATTTTTTCTTATAGTCAGATTGTGGTAATAATGATGGCAGATATCTAAATGTATTGTTCAAGCCTTTACTGCTTTATAAAGTAAGACAATTAATCCTTTTGTGCAGAAATTAAATAAAGGAGAGTTAACAAATGAAAAAAGCATTCCGTAAAAATGTCGCCCTCGCAGTTGATGGGGGAGGATACAGGGGAATCATGGTGGCCAAAGCCTTATCGATACTGGAAGAGCATCTGGGAAAGCATTGCTCAGATATTTTTAGTCTGACAGCCGGGACATCCACAGGCAGCCTGATATCGGGTGGCATCAGCGCAGAAATGACGGCGTCTCAAATTTATGATGTCTATCGTGAAATCGGCCGGATTGTTTTCAAAAAGAGGTTACGCTCGACCAAACCGTTCTCCTATCTTTTCCGCTACATGTATCCCAACGATACTTTAATAAAGGCTCTTCGTGAGAATATTGGAGAGATGACTTTTGGTGAATTTCGTAAGAAATATCCTAGTAAAGATATCATCATCACTGTCAGGGATTTGGTCGAGAATCGCACCCGTTTTATCAAGCCCTGGAAAAGTGATTACAAAGATTGGAAGATCTGGTACGCGGTTCTGGGAAGCTGCACAGTGCCGACCTATTTTCCTGTTGTCGATGGTCAATTTGTGGACGGCGGAGTGGGCTCTTTTTCCAATCCGTGCTACATCGCTGCCTACGAAATAGAATATTGTTTGAAAAATTGGGACCCGAAAGAGACAACTCTGGTCAGTATCGGGACCGGACGGACAAAGGAAGGCTTTGAGCCGTATGAAGCGAGTAGATACAATCAGTTGAAATGGATCAGGCCGATGTTTGATATCTTCCTCTCAGATGCCAATGACCAGCAGGTGAGGATTGTGCAGAGCTTTTTTGATGAACTGGATTTCCGCCGCTTCCAGGTTGACTTCAAAGAGCACATTGACATGGATGATACATCGAAAACCGATCTATTGACAGAATACGGTGAGAAACTAGGCGAGATGATCATAAATAACGAACAGGACAAAGGAGTAGATAATCCTCATCTGAGAGTCTCGCTCTAGCTTTTGACTTGAAATTTTGTCTGTGATATTAGTCCTTTTGTGTTCCGGAAGAATATAATCAGGAAATTTGAATTCAAATCCAGAAAAATTGTTATTCTGATCCCGTATCGTTTCTGAAAATATTTTTTCCTGAGGTCAATTAATCAAGAATATAAGCAAATAATGAACCACATAAAAGCAGAGGGATTGAAGAAGAAAGGGGTATGGGCTCTCACCATTATTCTCTGGCTCGTCGCGGCCTGGCTGCTCTATCCTTTAATTAATCTGGACACTGTGCAGATGGAAAACGCAAAGGAATATTTGTACAGGTCTGCTTTTGGAATCGCTCTGTTGCTCATATTTTTTGGGAAGACGATATTCGACCTCCTTTTCCCTCAGGTGACTTTGGGGAAAATGCCTCTCATGAATACGATTTTTCTCACCCTTTATGCCTTGGTCCTGGCCAGCGGGATTATCTTCATGGTCCTGCGCATGATCGTCCTCTACCTGAAAAGCCGGGAAACCGGACTTCTTTTTTAATGGAGTCTGTGTACACCCCAGCTGTAAATCTATGTGGGCGGGATTGCTCTATCTGGCGCAGAATTTTCTTTATAAAAAGAAGCGGAACATTAAAAGGCTGCATTTAAAAAAAGCAACCTAACATTTTTTCTACCCAAAGACAGCAGAATTTTTGAATAATTCAGGCGAACGGGCATTATTCACGAGTCGAGGTTGCTGTAGACTCCGTTGCGAAGAGCGTGGCGAATGTGGCAATCTCATGCAGGTCGCGAGGAATGATGAGTTCACAACGCTCTCTTCGATTGCTTGTGATGACGTGGTCGTCCACCGCTCTTGCCCTGTAACGAAGTAGACGTCGTTGCGAAGAGCAAAGCGACAGCGGCAATTTTATTTCAAACAAAAGGTTGAGATTGCCACACTCCCTTCGGTCGCTCGCAATGACATCGCTTTACTTGATGCTAACGAGTTCTATCCAGTGGCTTGTGATGACAATTTTTTTAAAAGAAAAGGTCGTCAGATTTGTTTGCCCAAAGGGGAAAAGATGCCTACATACGATGATCAATTTTTCTTCAAAGATTTAATGTATGGTGTATCGGCAGATTTTGTGAATAATTCAGGCTAGAATGATCGGAAGATATTAAATCCGATCCGGAAATCCCCGTCTTGCAGCCTCAAGTCTCCTCCGGGAAGGAACTGAGAGGAGGTCAAACCTACCGAGTTGAGTAGAAAGACCTGAAAAACATGTCCCCCCACTTTCTTTTCGATTCCCAATGCCCAGCCGTGTGAATCGGTTTTATAACCAGAAAGGACAGGAATCCATTCCCAGATGATTGAAAAGTCGTTGAAGACCATAACTCTTCCGCCAGTTCCGAGGGCAAGAGTGCCTTCTGGCGCTGGGTCCCAGTGGTTGGTGTTGGAGGAGTAGGCCGGAACAAGGGCAAAGGAGAGAGCATCGCTCAACTGATAAGACAAAATAGCCTGAATGTTGAACTTCATGTTGTCCGCATTGAAAACCTCTCTGTCCGGTTGAGATTGGGTGACCAGGCTTCCTCCAACATTTAGAGCAGCGGATAGAGGCATTTTTGATTTTTCCTGTCGAAACAGAATCCATTTCATCGAGAGCTCGACTTCTTTGTCCAGTTTTGTTCGAGCGAGCGTCAAACTGAAATTGTCACTCAGCCCATACCCAAGACTCAGGAGAATCACGGCTGGCCCGTCCAATCCATAGAATGAGTCGTATCCTTCTGTAATAGAGGGATAAAAGCGATGGGAGATTCTAAATAGAACTTCTCCTTTTCCGATGGATTGGGTTGTGGGAAGGTTGATGAGCCGTGTCCCCCAGAATGCCGGCTTGGTGAATTTTCTCTGTTCTGACTCTTGCGCTGAATTCCCGTTCGGAGGCTGAATATTTTCTCCTTCGGTCTGAGTGTTACTCAAGCTTGATACCCAGTCTTCGATTATTTTTATATCGCTATCTTTCAGGGCGCGTGAACCGGCGGGCATGCGTTGCCCGACAATTGATTCGGCTCCCTTGATTTTCATCAAGAGATAACTTTTCTCAGGATTAAATGTATCGACCAGTTTCAATGAAGGAATTTCCTGGCTGGAGATGTTCACTAAAGATTTCATGAATTTATCTTTCTCAAAATTCAGGTTCAGCGGCGGATAATTCCCTCGATGACAGCCAGCCACACTGCAGCTCTTTTTGAGAATTCGCGCGACGTTTTCCTGTAGCTTATCGTTCCCAGAATCACTGGAGTTAGATTCTCCTCTGTCTAATTGATCTTGAAGACTGAATGAATAGAGGAAAAAAGCTCCGATGAAGAATACAAAGAGAAATGCGTTGATTTTAGACTTCATTTGTTTCCCTCCTGATAACCTAATTATATAAAGTCTAGTTGTTCTTGGCTCCTCTGTTTACCCAGTTTTTGATGTTTTGAATAGAAACGCTGCTCAACGCGCTTCTGTCCTTAGGCATACGGACACCAACAGTCTGAGTGCCTTCGATCTTTTTTACCAGATAGCTGTTTGCGGCATCCCCGGGAAGCACTCTCATGCTTGCAGGGACTTGAGTGGAAGCTACATTAACGATGTTTGAGTAAGCGACTCCTTGAGATAGGTTTAATCCCTCTTGAGCTGTGCTATTGTGGCAGCCGCCGAGCGCACAGTTGTTCGTGAATATAGGCTGAATGTGACTGGAGAAAGATGGGTCTGATATTGGCGTCTCTGGTTCGTTTCCATTATATCCGTTGTCTCCATCACAGTAAAACGCTGTCAGCACACTCAAAAGAATTATTCCTGCCCAGAATATTTTTTTCTTTTTCATCTTCAATCTCCTTCAGGTTTTTTTGTCTCGAATTTTGGCTGTTCTGGCAAAATATTTTTTAATGCTCGAATGAATTTTCAACGAACACCAATGACTAACTGCATTTTTTTATCAGGTTGTGATCAAAAAAGCGTAAATTCGAGTATTTTAATACTATATATTTTATATATTCTATAATATTAATAAGTTTTATTCCAGAAGTCAAATGTTTTTTGTTCTTTTTCCTTTTATTGACTTGCCTCGATTTTATTTAAGATAATAAAATCGCAGACAGATAAATTGCCTATCAGCCCTTTTGCCTAGCCATACAAAAAGGGAATAGGCAAAAATACCGATGGAAATAATGAAAAGGAAGGATTAAAGTTTCGATGCCTGATGTTTTTGTAGCCGGCGTGTCTCTCACTCCCTTTGGGAAGGACTTTAGGCCTATCGGTGTGATACTGGCTGATGCCTGTCAGAAGGCACTCCAGAATTCCCGCGCTTACACATTAGACCTTGTTCCGGACTGCCTGGTGATCGGCAGCATGGACCCCATCGGGTTTGCTCGCCAGACCGGACTCGACTCTCTGGTCGGTATCGAGATGAAGTTGGCCAGGGATACGGAGATCTACCATGTGGAATTGGGCTCTGCCACGGGTGCGGCGGCTGTGGAGCTGGGGAAGCGGCTGGCGTCCTCCGGCCTCAAGGTTATGGTCTGTTTTGGCGAAAAGATGAAGGGGAAACTAAAGAATGAAGAGATCCCTTCTCAGATTTCCACTGTGATTGCCGAAGAAGAAAGAGAGCGTGGGCTAGGGGAGATGCCTGCGGTCGCTGCCTTGGCCTCCTACGAGTACATGGATGCCTACAAGGTTTCAGAGAAGGAATTCAGGGATATCTGTTACCAGATGAGTGTTCAGAGCCTGGGATTCGGGTCTTTTAATGAGTATGCGTACTTCAAAAAGCCTGTTTCCCGGAAAGAATACGACAATCCTGAAATCAACCGGATTGTAGCCAGACCTCTCACAAAGTATGACTGCAGCGGCTCGTACAACGGCGCCGGCGCTGTCTATCTTGTGCCGACTCCCACGGATATCAAACTAACCAGCGTAAAATCTGGCTTTGACAAAATTAAGATCGCAGAACGGAAAACTCTGATTTCCCTTGATGCAGCTGTGCTGGCAGGAAAAAGGTGTTTCCATGAAGCAGATCTCAATCCTTATGAGATAGACCTCTGTGAACTCCATGATGCGTTTAAATCCGTTCCCTGGATAGCGGCAGAAGACCTGGCTATGGCTGATCGAGGGAAAGGATACAGACTTGTTCTCGAGGAAAAAAACAAAAAAGGGCGGAAGGTATTCGTCAACCGCTCCGGCGGTTTTTTAGCCAGAACACATCCGCTGGGAGCCTCGGGAGGGGCTCAGCTTGTGGAACTGGTCTGGCAGCTTCGAGGACACAACCAGTACAAGGACATGTTTGAAGGAGGGTACAAGTCCTTGAATTACGGACTCTGGTTCAACATGAGCGGATTCGGGAATACATGCATAGTCGGTATCGTGGAAAGGGCTGAACCGACGCGGGAACGGGAAGGACTGAAGGATACGAATCTCCCGCAGCCTATTCCAGATGAGTATTTTCTCTACAAGAAGACTCCGCGTAAGGATAAGATCATCGCGGCCACTCAGTACAAATCACCGGAGGAGGCAGAGGTCAATGTGGCCATCATTCAGACCAAAGATGGCGATTTCAAGATCGGGTTGGCCAGAGATCCACAAGGCCTGAAAAGAGGAAAATACATCAAGTGGATTAAGCCCGAAGAGGGACCTTATTTTGAAAGGGAAGGCTATATCAAGGGAAAGCTTTCCGACGTTCTCAAACTTTTCCAGAAACCAAAGAGAAAAGAAAAAAAATAAGTCTTTTTATTGACAGCCTCAAGAATCGATAACTATAATGGTAAATCCTCTGATCATTCTAAATTTATACTTAAAGAAATGAAAGCGTCAAGAAGGGAGGTCATTCATGAGTGACATAGTCATCACCAGCGCTGTCCGAACGGCAGGGGGAAGCTTTGGCGGTTCTTTTAAAAGAGTTTCCGCTGTAGAATTAGGCGCACTCATCCTCAAAGAAGCGGTCCACAGGAGCGGAATTGAGCCCGGTCAAATAGACGAAGTGGTCTTTGGGACAGGCTGGCAGGCTGGTCTCGGTCCTAACATCGGGCGTTTGGCCACAGTCAAGGGAGAATTACCGCATGATGTCCCGGCCTTTACAGTAAACAAGCGCTGTGGTTCTTCTCTACGGGCAGTCACATTGGCAACACAGATAATCAAGGCCGGAGACGCAGAGGTCGTTTTAGTCGGTGGAGCTGAGAATTCGTCCCAGGTCCCCTACATCGCAGACGGTGCAAGATGGGGAAATCGCATGGGTGATGGCAAGCTGGTAGATATCTTGCACAAGGATGGGTTCATGTGTCCTTTAGCCGGAAATTTAATGGGCATGACCGCGGAGACGCTCGTTGAGAAATACAGCATTAGCCGTGAGGAGCAAGATGCTTTTGCTGTTGAAAGCCAGGATAAAGCGGTCAAAGCCGTTAAAGAGGGAAAATTCAAGGAAGAAATTCTTCCTGTCGAAATCCCTCTGAAGAAGAAGGAAACTCAGATTTTTGATACTGAGGAAATCCCGAGAGAAGGCGTCACCGCCGAAAAACTGGCCAAACTTCCTCCGGTTTTCAAAAAGGATGGGACGGTTACAGCCGGCAACAGTTGTGCTCTCTGCGATGCCGCTGCAGCGGTCCTGGTTGTGAAGGAAGAAAAGGCTTCGGAGCTGGGTGTCAAACCTCTGGCTCGTGTAGTTTCCTATGCCCATGCCGGCGTCGACCCGGCAGTAATGGGGATAGGGCCTGTGCCGGCCGTGAATCAAGCTCTGGAGAAAGCGGGGCTCAAACTTGAGGACATCGATATCATCGAACTCAACGAGGCCTTTGCGGCCCAGATTCTGGCAGTCGAGCGGGAACTCAAATGGGATCGTTCCAAAGTCAACGTCCACGGAGGAGCCATCGCACTCGGTCATCCGGTAGGCGCCACGGGCGCGAAGATACTGACCACACTCATTCACGCCTTGAAAACACATGATAAAACCATGGGGCTGGTCAGCCTGTGCATCGGAGGAGGCCAGGGAGTCGCCATCGTGATCGAAAGACTCAACTGATTAGGCTGGCTCCCAATTCAACCTGTCTTTATTGATAACTAGGGATTCAAAAGAGATTAGGAATAAGGAAATACGAGCGGATAATATTCGTTTGACATTCGGAAGATACTCTTATCGATACAGACGCTTCGGACAGAGATAATCTTCACAAGCGCCTGATCAAGTTTGAAATAAGGCTAGAGTATAAAGGCTTCGTTTTTAATTCGAAGCAAGGATAACTCAATTTGAATATCAATGCGAGCGGCTGGAGGGAACGCCGCAATCTTTTAGGTCTAAGAATCATCCCCCCTTTTTTGATTTTTGATTATTTTATTTAAAAATGGAGGAATAACTATGGATGTGAAAAAGCCTTTTGTCGTCGGCGCAGGAATCATGGGGGCCGGGGTCGGGCAGCTCTGTGCTCAGCAGGGTTATGATGTGACAATCGTCGATACTTCTGATGAGATAGTCGAGAAGGCCAAAGCAAAAGTGGCTGCAGGATTGAGCAGGCGGGTGGAAAAAGAAAAGATCACGCAAGAAGATATGGATTCGGTCCTCTCTCACATGAACTGGGCCACAGGCCTCGAGCTGGCTAAAGATTCGGATTTCGTCATAGAAGCTGTTTATGAGAATATCGATTTAAAAAAAGAGGTATTCAAGACTCTGGATTCGGTCTGCCCCCCAGAGACGATTCTGGCCTCGAACACGACTGCCCTTTCGGTCAGCGAGATTGCCACAGCCACTTCACGCCCGGATAAGGTCATCGGTATGCATTTCTTCAACCCGGCTGTCATCATGAAGCTTGTTGAGATCATCCGTGGAGACAGTACTTCTGATGAGACTATTGAGACAACCAGGAAATTCGCCGAAAGCCTGGGCAAGGTTCCGATCACGACAGCCAAGGAAGCGCCAGCCGGAATAGTCAGCCGCGTTCTAGCCGGGCTTCTGAATGAGGCGGCCGTCGTTTATTCGGACGGGATTGCTTCCGCAGAGGATATCGATGAAGCCATGAAGCTCGGTGCCGGACTTCCGATGGGACCTTTGGCCCTGATCGATATGATCGGACTGGATATTCATCTGGCGAAAATGGAAACCCTGTATGGAAAGCTGAAAGATGAACGCTACAAACCTCCAGAGGTGATTAAGAAGATGATTTCTGAAGGAAAATTAGGGAAAAAATCAGGCGAGGGATTTTATAAATATTAAATTAATAAGGAACAAAGTAAAAAAACGACAAAGTAAGAATATAGAATATCTGCCTTTAGTGAGGCAGATTTCTAGATAAAAAAGAGGAAAAAAAGTGTCATTGCGAGGAGCGAAGCGACGTGGCAATCTCATAAGGAAAAACCAATTCATTTTCTGCTTTCCTAAGAAATTTCCACAACTTATTTGAAAAGAATATTTATTTCTTTGAGATTGCCGCCCTTCGCTCGCAATGACATCCGGACAGCTGAGATTACTTCACTACCTGCGGTCGCTCGCATTGACACGCTATTCCTGAATGAAAGGAGAAAGTCATGGATTTTGATTTGAGTGAAGAACAAAAAATGATACAGGAGACTATCCGTAAATTCGCCAAAGAAGAAATCGCACCTGTGGCCAGTGAAAACGATAAAAAGGGTCATTTCCCGCGCGAAATTTTCAATAAAATGGCTGAGCTGGGATTTGCGGGCACGCCCATTCCTGAAGAATACGGCGGTGCCGGATTTGATTATATAAGTCATGCCATTGTGGCTGAAGAAGTTGGCCGGGTGGATTCGTCTCTCCGCGGGACTTATTCTGTTCAGGTTTCCCTCGTTGAGCTCCCCATCTATAAATTTGCCAACGAGGAACAGAAGAAAAAATATCTTCCCAAACTGACCAGCGGAGAATGGATCGGTTGCTTTGGCCTGACTGAGCCGGACGCGGGTAGCGATCCCGCCAGCATGAAGTCAACAGCGACAGAGGACGGAGATTATTATGTGCTCAACGGTCAAAAGACGTGGATCACCAACGCGGGTGTGGCTGACCTGGCTATCGTCTACGCCAAAACAGACAAAGAGGCAGGGCCCAAAGGGATTACGGCCTTTCTCGTGGAAAAAGGAATGGAGGGATTTTCGACAAAAGACCTCCATGACAAATTAGGTCTTCGTGCTTCTAACACAGGAGAGATTTATCTGGAGAATTGCCGTGTTCCCAAAGAAAATGTCATGGGTGAGGTGAACAAGGGTTTTAAAGTCGCCATGGGGACGCTCGATTTTGGCCGCTTTACGGTGGCTGCGGGATGTGTTGGCTCGGCTCAAGGATGTATCGATATCTGTAAGGAATACGCCACACAGAGAATCCAGTTCGGGAAGCCGATAGCCAGCTTTCAGCTTATCCAGCAGCTGATTGCGGATATGGTTGTCGAATGCGAGGCCGGACGCCTGCTCGTCTACCGCGTTGGCGATATGAAGAATAAAGGACTGCCCAACACCAGGGAAACATCTATCGCAAAATACTACTGCAGTGAAATGGTCAACCGCGTGGCCTACAAGGCCATCCAGATTCATGGAGGGTATGGCTTCTCCGGTGAATACGATGTGGAGCGCTTTTACCGGGATGCCCGGATTAACACCTTGTATGAGGGGACATCCCAGATCCAGCAGCTCATCATCGGGGCCTTCGAGCTCGGCATCAAAGCGTTCACTTAAGACCTCAGCTTAAATAAGGATGAGAGAGAATGTCGCGGCGGGGAACGAAGTGACGCGGATATTTTTATGGATGCCGTTGCAAAGAAGCACGACAATCTTATCCTCGTGTCGTTGCGAGCGAAGTGCGGCAATCCCATCCTCTTGTCATTGCGAGCGAAGCGTGGCAATCTCAGTTTTTATGGATAGAACAATTTTTTGAAATAAATGAAGGAGCAGAGCATGTACAAAACACTCATCTATGAAAAAAAGGACAATATCGGCCTTTTGACCATCAACCGGCCGGATAAAATGAATGCCATCTCCAATGAATTGACATCGGAATTGCGCAGCCTCCTGGATGAGCTGGAAAAGGATAATGACCTGAGAGCTGTCGTCATAACCGGGGCGGGGGATAAAGCTTTTGTCGCTGGCGCAGACATTAAGGAGCTTGTGGACCGGGATGCAAGGCTCGGACGACAGGTCTCGAGCGAAAGGCAGGAGATTTTCTCCCGTATTGAGAATCTTCCTGTCCCGGTCATCGCCGCGGTCAATGGATACGCATTAGGGGGAGGCCTGGAGATAGCCCTGGCCTGTAACATCAGGATCTGCTCTGAGAAGGCTCAGTTCGGTGCGCCTGAAGTCAAACTGGGGATTATACCCGGCGATGGCGGAACGCAGAGGCTGCCCCGCTTGGTCGGGTTGGGCCGGGCCATGGAGATGATACTCACCGGGGACTTTATCGATGCCCAGGAAGCCTACAGGATTGGGCTGGCGAACGCGGTTGTGCCTCCTGAGGAGCTCATGGACAAGGCGATGGAATTGGCAAAAAAAATCGCCTCAAGGCCACCTCTTGCAGTCCGTTATGCCAAAGAAGCCGTGAACAGAAGCCAGGAGGGGGACACAGCTTCAGGCTTCGCTCTGGAATCATACCTTCATGCCCTGACCTGCACAACCGAGGATAAAAAGGAAGGAGTCGCTGCATTCCTGGAGAAGAGAAAAGGCAAGTTTAAAGGAAAATAGAAGAAGATTCTTAGACAGGCAACTTTTATTCCGGACAATCGAGAGAATCTTTCATCCTAGAGTGATTATCCCTGCGCTCAGCCATCATGATGTGGCTGGCACTCTATGTTTGACTTCAAATATGGCTTGTGCTAATACCATCTCGCATAAAGTTCGCATAAAGGAGGTTTGTCATGAAAAGAACACTATTTTTATTAACCCTTTTTCTTGTCATCTGTTCCTTTCTGAATGCTCAACTGACAAATATTAGCAGAGCAACAGAGAGGATGGAAAAATTTCCCGGGTATTTCACGTATTACTGGGATACAAATACCGGAAAGATCTGGCTCGAAATTGATAAACTCGACACAGAATTTTTATACGTCAATTCTCTTCCTGCAGGTCTTGGCTCGAATGATGTGGGACTCGACCGGAATCAGATAGGAAGAAGCAGAGTCGTAAAATTTCAAAGGATCGGTCCCAAAGTGCTTCTTGTTCAACAAAACTATTCCTTCCGGGCACTCAGCGATAATCCTGACGAGCGCAAGGCCGTGGAGGATGCTTTCGCCAAGTCCGTGATCTGGGGCTTTCAGGTCAAAGCTGAAGAAGAAAACCGCGTCCTGGTGGACGCCAGTTCATTCATCCTCAGGGATGCCTACGGCGCCATAGGCACTCTGAGGCGGAGGAACCAGGGGGATTACAGGCTGGATGAGACGAGATCCTCTGTCTATTTGCCGGCGACTAAGAATTTTCCCCACAACACCGAGATTGAAGTCCGGTTGACCTTCACCAGCCGCAATCCCGGAATGTTTGTCAGGCGAGTCAGCCCGGACGCGGAGTCGATCACTCTCAGGCAGCGTCACTCTTTCATCAAATTGCCGGATGATAACTATGAGCTCCGAATCTATGACCCGCGATCAAACTTTTCCGCGATGTCCTATCAGGATTACGCCACGCCTGTCGAAGAGCCGATCGTGAAAAGATTTATTGTGCGTCACAGGTTGAAGAAGAAAAACCCGAATGCGAAAATAAGTGACCCTGTGGAGCCTATCGTTTATTATGTGGACCGCGGCACACCCGAGCCGATACGTTCGGCGCTCATCGAAGGCGCCAGTTGGTGGAATGAGGCTTTCGAGGCCATTGGGTACAGAAACGCGTTTCAGGCAAAGTTGCTCCCGGAAGGAGCAGATCCGATGGATGTCAGGTACAACATGATTAACTGGGTTCACCGTTCGACAAGAGGCTGGTCCTATGGCGGCGGGATCAGCGATCCGCGAACAGGGGAAATCATCAAAGGGCATGTCGCCCTTGGCTCATTACGAATCCGCCAGGATTTTTTGATCGCCGAAGCCTTAGTCGCCGATTATGAAGCCGGCAAAGAAGTCTCTCCTGAGAAGCTGGAGATGGCCCTGGCCCGGATCAGGCAGCTGTCCTGCCATGAAGTGGGGCATACGCTCGGGATGGGACACAACTATGCTTCGAGTGTAAACGATAGAGCCTCTGTCATGGATTATCCCCATCCTTTGATCAAGATAAAAAAAGACGGCTCGTTGGACTTGTCCGCTGCCTATGATACTGGAATCGGAGAGTGGGATAAGGTGTCTATTGCTTACGGCTATCAGGACTTTCCTGATGGAGCTGATGAAGAGAAGGAGTTGAAAGCCATACTGGACAACGCTTTTTCCCGTGGCTTGATTTTTTTGGCCAGCCAGGATGCCGGACCGAGCAGTGCGCACCCATTAGCAAACACATGGGATAACGGCAAGCATCCGGTGGATGAGCTGGAACGAGTGATGAGAATACGCTCCATCGCTCTTGACTCTTTTTCCGAAAAGAGAATTCGGGTCGGCGAGCCCATGGCCACACTGGAAGAAAAACTGGTCCTTGCTTATCTGTTTCACAGATACCAGGTCGAGGCAGCGGCCAGCGTGCTCGGCGGGCTCTACTATAATCATAAGCTGCGCGGAGATGTCCAAAAGAATCCGGTGATTGTCTCAGGGCCAGAGCAGCGCCGGGCTTTGGAAGTCTTGCTCAAGACTATTCAGCCTGAGTTTTTAGCCATCGACGAGAGAATATTGAATCTCATCCCGCCCAGCCCACCGGGATATCGTGAGGCTCGTGAGCTTTTTCCAGGCTATACAGGACAGACGTTTGATCCATTTGGAGCCGCAGAGTCCGCTGCTAACCTGACGATTGGATTGGTTTTGGGGCCAGAAAGATCCGCCCGGCTGGTCGAGTATCATTCCCGGAGAAAAGAAGTTCCCGGTTTGGCTGAAGTCCTGGATAGGCTCATCTCTTCGACCTTTAAGTCGTTTCCGGAATCCAGCTATCTTGCGGAAATACAGAGGATAATCAATACTGTGTTGCTTTATCACATGATGAGCCTGGCGGCTGATGAAGATGTCAACCCTCAAGTTCGGGCTGTGGTTTCGTTCAAGTTAGATGAGCTAAAAAATTGGCTGAACCTGCAGGTCAACTCAAAATCGGTCAAAGACGAGAGTCAAAAGGCTCATTATTTTTACGCGTTCTCACAGATCAAACTGTTCCAGACCGACCCGAATCAAGTGAGGCTGGCCATTCCCTCTCGTCCTCCACAGGGAGCTCCTATCGGAATGTACGATTGAATGACCATTAAAAATCGAAACTGTAAAATTATGGATGGCTCTATTGGACGGAATGGGAGAGCTCAGTTTTTTAATTTTGAAGCCGAAAGCTAAAAAGTGTTCAATTGAATAATAATCATAAGTGTTCAATTAGCCTGAATTATTCATAAAATATGCCGACACTATACATTATTTCCAATGATATGAATCCTTTATGTAAGATTTTCTCAAAATCGAGATTCAAACTTTCTTCTATGTCCATTCATTCACTCTATGTCGGCATCTTTTACCCTATGGGCGAGCCGATCTCACTGCATCTGCTTTGTTGCGGCCCAATCGCGGTGGACGACCACGTCATCACGAGCGATCGAAGAGAGCGTGGTGATCTCATGCCCTTGCGCAAAGGCATGGGATTGCCACATTCGCTACGCTCTTCGCAACGATGTCTACAGCAACCTCGACTCGTGAATAATCCAGGTTATATAATAATAAGATTAAAAAGGAGGAGAGAGATATGTCTAATCAATGGCCAGTTAAGTTTTTCAGGATTGTTCCTCTGGTTTTTATTCTTTTGGTTGCAGCCGGTTCCTTCGCTCAGGAGCATGGAGTATCCGCAGTCAACGACAGCCACAAGATTTTACCCGAGAGCGAGCGCGCCCGAGTGATGAATGAGTGGTTGAAATGGAGGCTGGATAATATCATTCCAGAATTGATGAGACGGGAAGGAATCGACATGTGGCTCATCATCAACCGGGAGTACAATGAGGATCCCGTTTATCTGACTCTTGTTCCGGAACCGGCCATGGCGGCACGGAGAACGTCGATCCTTATCTTCTTTGACAGGGGTGAGAAACTCGGAGTCGAGAGGCTGTCAGGAGGTTATTATGGAGTGGGGAATTTGTATAAGGGAACATGGGTCAACAAGAAAAAGAAACAGTTTGAGAGCCTGGCTGAAGTCATAAAGAAATTAAATCCCAAAAAAATCGGGATAAACATGTCCTCAACATGGGCATTTGGGGATGGCTTATCCGCCAGCATGAAGGAGAAGCTGGAACAAGCGCTCGGCCCTGATTTGTCTTCCCGGTTCGTCTCTGCGGAGAATCTTTGCGTGGGCTGGCTTGAGACCCGAAGCCCGCAGGAATTGAGTGTCTACAGGCATATCTGCGGGATTGCTCATGACATCATTGCTGAGTTCTATTCCAACAAAGTCATCACTCCGGACATCACGACCACAGAAGACGTTGTCTGGTGGATACGGCAGAAGATAACGGACTTAGGCCTTGAGCCCTGGTTTCACCCCTCGATCTCCATTCAAAGGCATACAAAGGAAGCTGCCAAATATAAAGATAGTAGGAGAATTATCCGCCGAGGCGACCTTCTGCACTGCGATGTGGGGATCAAGTATCTCGGACTCTGCACGGACATGCAGTTGCAGGCATATGTCTGCAAGATCGGGGAGGATGACGCTCCTGAAGGATTAAAGGAGGCTTTGAGACGGACAAACAGGATGGGCGATATATTCAGGAATGAATTCAAGACCGGAAGATCAGGTAACGATATTGTCTGGTCGGCGATGAAAAAAGCGGAAGCTCAAGGTTTGCGGCCGCTCATTTATTCCCATCCGATCGGATTTCACGGACATGCAGCCGGACCGCCGATGGATGCCCGGCCTCCGGAAAGGGCTCCCGAAGGCATTGAGCTGCGGGGCAATTATCCCCTTTACCCGAACACCTGTTACGCGATTGAATACAGCTGCACGTCCAGCGTTCCGGAATGGGATAATCAGGATGTGCGGATCGGCTTTGAAGAGACAGGTGTTTTCACTGAAAAAGGCTGCGAGTTTATCGACGGCCATCAAATCAAATTATATTTGATCAAATGAATTTATTCTGAAGTGAAATGATTGGTGTCAT
>Ga0180438_10004696_pt1 | contig 19497 bp, 20 predicted proteins | sample SS_ome_12_FD_132455 | JGI IMG/M metagenome (GOLD analysis project Ga0180438, IMG submission 132455) | Hypersaline lake sediment archaeal communities from the Salton Sea, California, USA - SS_3_D_2 metaG | ecosystem: Environmental > Aquatic > Non-marine Saline and Alkaline > Hypersaline >... | reverse complement strand
GGTAGTTAGAGATGCTTTTGGGCCCGTAGCTCAGGCTGGTTAGAGCGACGGTCTTATATGGCCACCTCTAATACATGGTCCTAAGACAGCCGTAGGTCTGGAGTTCAAATCTCCACGGGCCCAAAATTCTTCTTTTATGCGCCGCCCTCGAGCAGGTCGACTATTTCCACGTATCCGGGGCCTTCGCTGAGGGCGGCCATAGCATATCGCGTGGCGGTCTTCCCATCATTGTCCCTGATATCCTTGTTCGCGCCCATGTTGCGGAGAAATTTTGCTATCTCAACTTCACCAAGGATTGCCGCATACATCAGCGCGGTCTTGCCGTGCCTGTTGGGGTGGTTCACATCGACGGGGTGCTCCATGGAGCCAAAGAGGCTGCGGACGCCGTAAAGGTTGCCGGTCGAGGCGTAGGCAACGAGCTCTTCCCCGCCAAGGAGCTTTATCACGCCCCGGGTGTGGGGCCTGCCCATTTCAATCGCCGCCATTCTGGCCGTCCTGCCTGCGACATCTTTTGTGAGGACATCAAAGCCGGCGGAAACCAGCATTTTCACTATTGTTATGTTGCCGTCGAGGGCGGCATTGAAGAAACGCTCTGCCTGCCTTATTTTCTCGGCGTGCCTGTCTTTTGCCGGGTTGCCCCTTGCAGTGTCTTCCAGCGGGTCGTGATTCCTTCCCCTGCTGCCTGCCCTGCACGGCCCGTTGCCCCCCGGTTTTTCTATGGGTCCGAATATCCTCCTCATAACAGGTATATGTGCAGGAAAATGTTTAAAAAACCAGAGATTACCACACCCAAGGGCGCTTCAGGAGGCATCCACCACTTCGGCAAGCCCGGAGATGTCCTTGTTCACGGTTGCGGGGCTCCCCTTGTAGTAGACCTGGCCGCTTCCGGAAACGAATACGTCGAGGCGCTTGGAGGCATATACGTCGTAATCCGCTATGCCGCTGATTGTGATTGCGGTGCGCTCCGTGGTGAGGCCAAAGGCGTTCACATCTGCGGTGCCGCTCACTTTTGAGGTGTGCTCATCAGCCGTTCCGCTGAGGTGCATGGTTGCGGCGCCGGAAACAACAGTTTCCAGTTCGCCGCAGTCGACATCAAGCGTGATTTCGTCCGAGGAGCCGCTCACCTCAATCCTCAGGCTGTCTGAGGTGATTGTGTTTTCGCCCTTGAGGGTTGCGCCGCCGCTGAGCTCCACCTTCCTGAGGTCGTCCACTGTGATGTAGACCTTGACTATTTCCGTGGGAATTATTGTCTCGTATTCGTCGGTGTAGATGTCGAGGGCGCCGTTGTTTACCGTTGTCACGAGGTGCTCGAGCACATTGTCCTCAGCGGTTATTTTTACTGAATCAGTCGTGCCCTGCGTTACGTACACTTCGCCCGAGCCGTGGTATACTATTGTATTGAAAGAGGGGACGCTGCGCGTCTGGGTTACTATGTCCCCGGAGCCGGTCTTCGGGAGCAGGGTGCATCCGGAGAGCAGGAGCGCGAACAATGCGAAAATTGCAATTTGCCTTCTCATGCGGGGATAACAATAATAGGATATTTAAGCGTTGGGCAAGGTCAGCCGTATTTCAGCTTCATCAGCAGCAGCGCCCCCGTGAAGAAGAACGCGAAGGCGTTTGCGAAGAGCAGGGGTATGTCCCAGTCAACAATTGCATAAACAAGCCAGAGGATTACCCCGGCGAAGAGGATGACGCACATCTTGAGGGAGAGGTCGCGCGTGCTCTTCGTCTTCCAGCTCTTGAGCACCTGGGGGAGGAAGCCAAAGGTCGTGAGGGCGGCAGCAACCAGCCCCACCCAGACGATCGGCGCGAAGTCAAGCATGGGACCCTACTTCTTTTTCCTGCCCGGCTTCTTGGCAGTCTCGGGCAGCTCCCAGCTTTCGGAACCCTTTCCCTTCGCCCCTCCGGCGCCCGCCTTCTTTTCCCTTTTCAGGCGCTCTTCCTGCTTTTCCTCCTCCCTCTCTATCACCTTCTGCAGGGTGAAGCTCTCGGGCAGGAGGTGCTCGGGGGCGACCGCGCGCTTTATCATGAACAGTATGCGGAGGAGCAACTCTAGCAGCATGAGCATCGCGAGGAACGGGAGGGTGTCTCCAAGCAGCGCAACGATTTCCTCGAGCCTCTGCTCAAGGATTGCCGCTGAGAAGGCCGAGGGCTCGGTTATGAACACTGCCAGTATCGCAAGGGGCACCATCTTCGCGATGTCCACGGAGATGTCCTCATCGTAATAGGCGCAGATGCGCGTTGCCGCGACGAGGGAAATCGAGATGAAGATGGCGTCCTGCACCGTGCCTGTCTTGGACATGAAGAAAATCGTGAGGGCGAGGACCACGAACCATAGGAACGTGAGCAGGGGGAACACTATGATGTACTCCATTATGAACTTGAGGCGCTCGAGCACCTGCGAGACGAGGCTGGGCCCGACCTTGCTCCAGTCGATTACGAAGAGCTCGCGCTTGGAGAAGTTCTTGTAGAAGAGGCCGATGATTATTGCATAAAAGGTGATGCCGATTGCAAGGGCGAGGATGCTCGCAGGCGTTGTGCCTATCTGCGCCTGCAGCTGCGCGTAAAGCTCCCCGATTGCCTGCGCAAGGGAAATGGAGGCGTCGGTCGTCATGCGGGGAATTCCACCGCAAATCCTTTAAACCTCCTCCCCTCAAATGTGGGCATGGACGGGGAGCTCGGGATAAACGTGAACAATCCCGTATTGCGGAAGGACAGGATGAGCACCGGGGTGCCCCAGCTGGACCTGATGCTGGACGGGGGGTACAAAAACCCGTCAACCGTGCTGATGATCGGGCCCAGCGGCCCGGAAAAGAACGTGCTTGCATACCATTTCGTTGCCGCGGGGATCGCCGCGGGGGACACTGTATTGTATATCAACACGGACCATACGCCTGATGAGGTTGAGAAGAGCGCGGGCCAGTGGGGCGTGAACATCAAAGGGGACAATTTGCTGTGGCTGGACTGCTATTCCGCAACTGTTTCGCAGGGCGCGGGGAGCATGAAGCCCGGGGTGAAGACAATCAGCGGGCCGAGCGCGCTCAACGAGCTGTCGCTGGCGATTGCGGAGGAGCTGGAGGCGCTGGCGGGGAAGAGGCTGCGCGTGGTATTCGGCTCGTTCTCGACTTTTGCGCTTTACAACCCGATGGACAGCCTGTTCAAGTTCCTTTCACTCGTGGAGGGGAGGTTCAAGAAGGCGGGCGCGACCACCATGCTGCTCGTGGAAGAGGGGATGCACGAGGAGAAGTTCCTCATGACGCTCAAGCACAACATAGACGAGGAGTTCATAATCAAGGTTTCTGCGGAGGAGAAATTCCTTTCGGGCCCGCAGTTCCCCATAGACGTGCCGATAAGGGTGGGCAAGCTCGGGGTGGAGGTGGAATAGGTGTACGAGATACTCGCAAAGCTCAAGGACGCCGGGATAATGGCCGCAGTGATAAGGAGGGATGGGGTCATGCAGGCGTCAAACTTCAACCTGCCGGACGGCGCGGAGATGATGAGCACCGTGGGCTTCAACATCGGAGACCAGCTCCTGCGCGAGCTCAAGGACGAAGGGGAGGAGATGATACTCACCACGGACAAGGGGAACGTGGTGCTGAAGAAGATGGGGGACGACGTTCTCCTCAGCGTAATCACTACACAGGAGCAGTATGACTTCTACAAGTCGCTGATGGAGATGGAGAAGGGATGAGCATGGATTCTGTTGCGGCCGAGCTGGGCCGCAGGGGCTTTTTCTGCGACGCGAGGATAGTGAGGAGGGACAGGAGGTGGGTTTCCTCCCGGGACGGGGACATTGAGGTGCAGCGAAGCCCGGACGAGGGGATTGCGGTAAGGGCTTTCATTTCCGGCTCATGGGGGTTTGCATCGGGCAGGCCGGAAGAGTTTGGGGAATTGCTCGGGCGCGCGGAGAAGCTGGCGCGGATAGGCGAGGGAAGCGCGAAATACCCCGAGAGGGAAGGCGGGGGGGAATGGAAAGGGGAGGAAGCCGGGGGGCTTGGGGGCTCGGACCTGGTTGCGCTCTGCAAAGAATGCGGGAAGCGCATGGAAGGGGAAGGGATAAGGAACAGGCAGGTCTCGTTCACAGAAATAAGGCATGAGAAGGAGTACGCGAATTCGGCGGGGGGGCGGTTCTGGGATTCGGGGCTCCTTTTCTACGCAAGCATGGGCTGCGTGGGGAGGATGGGGGGCGTTACGCAGGAAGGGCGGGACCGCTGGGGCTCGCTCCAAGGATGGGACGAGGGGGCGGTGCTTGGGCGCGCGGGGGAGGCGGCGCGCAAGTGCACCGAGAACCTGAAGGCCGAGGCCGCGCCCCGCGGGGAATTTGCAGCGGTGTTTGACAATGAGCTTGCAGGCGTGTTCGTGCACGAGGCAGTGGGGCATGCATGCGAGGGGGACGCGATAGTGGACGGCACTTCCATCCTGAAGGGGAAGATGGGGGAGAAGATCGGCTCGGGGCTTGTGAGCATAGTGGACAACCCTGCACTGGAGGGCGGGTTCGGGAGCTATGCGCGGGATTCCGAAGGCTCGGAAGGGAAGGAGGTGCGGCTTATTGAAAATGGGGTGCTCAGGGGCTACCTGCACTCCGGGCAGAGCGCAGCGGAGCTCGGGGAAGAAAGGAACGGGCATGCGCGCGCGGAGGATTATGCTTCGATGCCCATTGTGCGCATGAGCAATACGTACATGGAGAGGGGGGAGAGCAAAGTGGAGGAGGTGCTCGATGTGCGCAATGGGCTTTACCTCAAGGGAATGAGCGGCGGGAGCGTTGATACCTTTACCGGGCAGTTCATGTTCAGGTGCGAGCAGGCGTTTGAGATTGGGAACGGGGAACTGGGGAAGGCGCTCCGGGACGTTTCGATTACCGGCAGCGTGCTGGACACGATGGGCAAGGTTGAGATGGTGGGGAAGGATTTCCAGCTCGGGCCGGGGTTCTGCGGAAAGGGCGGGCAGATGGCGAACGTGAGCGATGGCGGGCCGCACATCAGGGTCTCGTCAGCAAGGGTCGGATAACTGCTTTTTTGAATGCAAAGGGGAGCATTTCCGCGAGGTCCGAGGCGGAATAGGAGAAGCCGAAATTCCTGTAGAGCATGTCGCCCGCGTAGCCGTTCACGCGCGCGGCATGGTAGGCTGCGGCGAGGTTGCTGTTCTTTGCGAGGAGGGCGGTTAGGAGGCCGGCAAGCACGTCGCCCGTGCCGCCCTTGGTCATGCCCGCGTTGCCCGTGCGGTTCTTCACCACGCGCTGGCCGTCGGAGATGATGTCGACTTTCCCTTTGCGGAGGATGGTGCACTTGTACTTTGCGGCCATTTCCTTCACGTTTTCTTCCGTGCCTTCCACCCCGAAGAAGTATTCGAATTCGCCCTCGTGCGGGGTGAGGACCGCGCCCACCGCGTCCTTGGGCTGGAGCATCCTGAACGCGTCGCCGTCTATTACCTTCTTCCTGTAGGAGCGGAGCAGGGAGCGGATGTCGATGTCGGCATCATCGAGGCCGGGGCCGGCGAGCAGGGCGTCGGCCTTCGGGTCGCGCTCAACCATTATGCATTCCGGGATGCCTGAAATTGCGAATATCAGCTTGTTGTTCATCTCGCCGGGCATGAAATAGACAAGGTCGGAGAAGCGGCGGGCGCCGAGGATGGAGAAAACCGCCGCGCCGTGGTACTTGCGGCTGCCGGCGGCGATGAGTATCTTCCCGTTGTCGCCCTTGCGCGAATAGGCAAGCGGCCTCCAGACGAGGGAGAGGTATTTCCGCATGGTTGGGATGCGAAGAAAAGGTATAAAACCATGCGCACCACTAGGTATGGGGTTAGGAGGTAAGCCCATGAAGGTTGAGCAGTACATAAAGGATGAGCTGGGCAGCAAGGGGGCGCTTCTGTTCTCACTGGTTGACCCGCTGGACTACCCCTCGGTCGAGGAGGCGGTGAAGGCCGGGAAGAACATGGGGGAGGGGGGCGCGGATATCGTACTGATAGGCGGGAGCACCGGCGTGCAGGGCGAGATGCTGGATACCGTTGCGAAGGGAATAAAGGAGGTGGTCAGCGTGCCCGTGGTGCTGTTCCCGGGGAACATCGGGACTGTTACGAAGTATGCGGACGCGGTCTACTTCATGTCGCTGCTGAATTCCAGGAACCCCTACTGGATTACTAGGGCGCAGATGCTTGCCGCGGAAATTGTCGCGAGGAACAAGGTGGAGCCGCTTTCGGTAGGGTACATGGTGGTGGAGCCGGGAGGCACGGTCGGCTGGGTGGGCGACGTGGACATGATACCGCGCTCAAAGCCCAAGCTGGCTGCGGCGATGGCACTTGCGGCCGAATACATGGGGTTCAGGCACATAATCACTGATGCGGGAAGCGCGCCCGAGACCGGGCACATCCCGCTGGAGATGGTGAAGGCGGTTGCAGAGGTTACGACCGTGCCGTACATTGTCGCAGGCGGGATAAAGACCGCAGAAGAGGCGAAGAGGATAGTGAAGGCAGGCGCAGACGTGGTGCAGGTTGGCACCGCATTCGAGAGGAAGGGCGGCGTCGAGGCCGTGAAGAAATTCGTGAAGGCAGTGAGGGAGGGGAAAGGATGAAGCAGAAGCTCGCGGACTTCCTGGTACACACCGGCGCGCTGAAGTTCGGGGAATTCACGCTCAAGAGCGGGAGGAAGAGCCCGTATTTTGTGAATACCGGTGTGCTTGCGAAGGCTTCGGAGATGAGGGAGCTCTGCGGCATGCTTGCGGCGAAAATTGAGGAAGTGAGGGGGTGCGAAGTGATATTCGGGCCCGCGTACAAGGGGATACCGCTTGCGGTGGGCACCGCAATGGAGATGGAGGCAAAGGGGAAGGACGTTTACTGGGTTTTCAACAGGAAGGAGGCGAAGGGCCACGGGGACAAGGGCGCCTTCGTTGGGCACATTCCCGGGAACGGGGAGAGTGTAGTGATAATTGACGATGTGTTCACCACCGGGGGGACGAAGGTTGAGGCAGTTGGGATGCTCCGCGCAATGGGCGCTGAAGTGAAGGCGGTTGTCGTTGCAGTGGACAGGGAAGAGAAGGGGAAGGAAGGCTCCGCTGTTGGGGAGTTTACAAAGGAAACGGGAGTGCCCGTGCATTCCATTGCAACCGTTTCGGAAATGATGGCGTACCTCAAGGGGAAGGGCGATGTGGGCGGGGAGCTCTACGGCAAGTTCCTTGAATACAGGAGGGAATACGGTGCAAACACTGGAGAAGCTGGCGACTGAGAGCAATTCCATCCTCTGCTTCGGGATTGACCCGGGCGGGGAGGAGAAGGACATATACTCGTATTATACGGAGATAGCGGACAGGCTGGTAGAGGAAAGGCTCGTATCCGCGATAAAGCCGAATTATGCTTATTTTGCGGCGCAGGGGTTCGGCGGGCTGAAGGTGCTCAAGAGGATTGTGGAGAGGTATTCGGAAAAGACGTTCGTAATCCTAGATGCAAAAAGGGGGGACATCGGGAGGAGCAGCGATGCGTATGCGCGCGAGGCGTTCGACTTCTGGGGCGCGGACGCGGTCACTGTTTCGCCCTACATGGGCTCGGATTCCGTGAAGCCGTTCCTGCAGAAGGGGAAAATAGTGTACGTATTGGGGAGGACGAGCAATGCGGGGGCAGCGGACTTCCAGGAATTGAAATTGAAGAACGGGAAATGCGTTTACGAGGAGGTCTGCGCAAAGGCGGCATCGTGGGGCGCGGGGCTCGTGGTAGGGGCGACTTCCTCTAGCGCGCTCGGGAAAGTGGTGAAGGCCGCGGGGAGGAACACGCCTCTGCTCATCCCGGGAATCGGGAGGCAGGGCGGCTCCTTCGACGTGCTGAAGGCGCTGAAGGGCAACCCATTCATACACCGGGTGAATTCGTCCTCTTCCATAGCGCAGGCGTGGAGGAAGAGGAAGGGCGGGCCCGTGGAAGCCGCGGCGAAGGAAGCGGAATTCCTGAACAGGGAGATAAACAAGAGGATTTTCTAGCGTGGCCTTCGAAGGAGCTTCGTGTCGTTTAAAACCTCTTCGGTGCTATAAAACGGATTTATGAATTCTACTACAAAGGCACGGGAGAGGCCCAAAGCGGGAAGGAAGCCCGGGCTCGGCGCGAGGGTGCGCGCATTCGGGGCGAAGCATTGGAGGAACAGGGAACTCTACGGGTTGCTTGAGAATGGGGAAATCGAAAGGGTGGCGGCGCTTCTGATTAGGCACCCGGAAAACGCAAGGCACGTGGGCAGGCTTCTCTTCGATGAATCTTATGGCTGGTCAAGCGACCCCCACGGATTCAACGCATTGGCAGCGATGGCGATGGCCGCGCGGGATGGCGCGGACCTGTCGGCAGCGGCAGATGCCATGGTCAATTGCATAGGTTATGAAAGGGACCCCAGGACAGCGGCGAATGGAGTCTGCGTTGAAGGGGACGTCTACGGCCTGCAGGTGGCTGCCGGGAAGGTAGGAAACTGCGGGGAGAAGATTTGCAAAGCGCTGCTGAGCCGGATAGCACTGCGGGGAGGGGCAAACGAAATCCGCCAGCTCGGAAAGGTCGGGAACCAGGGGGAAGTGAGCAGGGGCACGATAAATCGGCTGTGGGGAATGCTGCTCCCCGGGCCTAGGCTGGTGTGCGGGTACAGCAGCCAGCAGAGGAGCGATGCGGTCTGGGCGCTGACGGAGATAGGGAAGAACGAGGCCAACCGCGCGAAAGTGCTCGATGTCGTGGGCGACTGGATGGGGGACAGCATCCGCTGCAAGGAGAATGCGGTGCTGGTTTTCGAGAGGCTTTTCGAAGGGGGAGTGGACATTTCGGAAGCGGCGCCGGGGCTGGCGAAGGAGGCGGGGCTGGACAGGGGCCTTGGCTCCAAGGGCCTGGTGGCGGCCATCGCAAACATCCAGGCGGGGCACCTGAACGACGGCCTCAATGGAAGGATAACGGGGCTGCTCAGGAAGCACGCGGAGAGGGCGGAGAGCGCATAGAAGATTGCGATGCGTTCGCGGGAAGTGAAAATCGCCTTCGCGGGCGCTGATAAGATTTCTTTTGGGGCAGGTGCACCCAGGTAGCCATGGTTACATCCTAATTATGCCCTTGGCCTGCGCCTATACCTGGGTGGCGGGGGAATGTCCGGGGCCTGCGGCGTGCCCGCGTAGATGAAGAACGCGGCGGAAGCGAAAGAAGAGGCGAGCATGCACAACCCGAAAAGGAGCATCGGCGGGAGGAAGAGCCCCTGCACTGCTTCATCCACTGCTGGCATTGCAACTGAGATAAGGTCCTCGTGCAGGGGCTCGTATGCATAGCCGAGCGCGATTCCCTCTATCATCCCGGGGAGAAGGAAGAACAGCAATATGGAGAGCGCGAAGTAGCAGAAGCTGAACATGGCGCACAGCACCGCGAGGGCGAACGCCATCTCCGGCAGGGTTTCCGAGCCGAAGTACAGGAACGGGAATGCGGCGAAGATTGCGAGCACGAATGCAACCGCGGCAATAAGGGTATACGTCGGCACCCTCGCAATCTCCATGCCATACTGGGCGCGTATCTCGTCAATCTGTATCGCAATCAGCCTGCGGAGTAGGTGCATCCTCAGCTCTTCGGTGTTGGAAACGTATCCCTTGTCCATTATGCCGCAGGCATAGTCGTCCGTCACACCGCCTATCTCGGTGTCAGTGAGCCCGGTCTGCGTGACGGAGCAATAGGCGAGGGTATTCTCGTAGGTGACGGAATTGATTTCCGGCTTGTGCGCAACCAGTATCGGCATGAGCTGCTGGGGATAGTCCTCCTTCGCCTTGCGGATGAGCTCTTCCTCCGTGGCGGGGATGAACACAAGGACCAGCACCATGAATAGCGCGAGGAACGCAAAACCCAGGAACAGCGCGCCCGCCGCCTTGAGCAATGGCTTCATGCAGGCATATTGGGAAAAGAGGTTCTTATTGCTTGCGCACCCTCTTCGCCGGGAAGGCTCACGCCTGCTGCTGCGCAAGGTATTCCTTCGCCATCTCCCTTATCCCGTCCCCTATCGGGCGGGGGCGGAAGCCAAGCCCGCGCCCCGCCTTTGAGGAATCGAAGGCGCGGTCCGAGGAGAGGATACGGATGTGCTCGGAAGTAAACATCGGCTTCGCGCCGGTGAACGCGCCGAGGGTTTCCTCCAGCTTTGCATAGGCAAGTGCGAGCTTGGGGGAAACGTGTTTCGAGGGGGGGGCGCAGCCGAGCGCTTCTGCGGCCAGTTCGTAGCAGCGGGACTGCGTAACCGGCCCGCCGCATAGCACGTAGGCGCCCGTTGCCTTTTTCGCGTGGGCGGAGGCAATTGCGGAGGCGGCATCCTCCACGTGCACGAACGGGAGGCGGTTGCCCCCGCCCCCCAGTATCATCATCTTCCCCTTCCGCATCATGCGGAAGACGCTGTAATAGTCGTAGTAGCCTGGGCCGTAGATTACCGCGATGCGGAAAATGGAATTGTGCTTCATGCGGCGCGCTTCCTGCTCTGCTGCGGCCTTGGACTTTGCGTATTCCGTGTCCGGGTTCAAGGGGGTGTTTTCATCTGCGGGGATTTCCGCCATCTGCTTTCCATATACGGTAATTGAGCTTGCGAAATGGAAATTGCAGTCCGGAGGGCAGGCGTCAACTAGGTTTTTCGTGAGCGCATGGTTCGTTTCCCAGAGGTCCTTCCTGTCCCAGAATCTCATCGAGCCCGCAAGGTGGACTACCGAGTCTGCATCAGAGAGCTGCCCTTTGAGGGATTCGGAAGAGAAGTCGGTTACTATTTCGCCCTTCAGGCCGGACGGCCTGCGCACTAGGGGCACTGCATCCATGAGCTTGAGTACTTCACCGCCGAGGCGGCCGGAACCGCCTGTTACATAAGTTGCCACAGAAGGGGATGGAAGGGAAAGATTATTAAATGCATCTTCCACATTATAAGAACATGGCACACAGGGCCAGGGGCGGGAGAACTCAAAAAAGAAACGGCCAGCAGAAGGGCCAGAGGAGGGACCCGGTGGAGAGGGCGCTTGCGGCGCAGAAAGAGGCGATTGAAGGGGCCAAGCTCACCCTTGCCGTAAAGCACCACCTTTTCGAGCACGGCGAAAACCTCGCCAGCGTCCTTGTTGATGAAACGCCTGCGCAGCAATTCCTGAAATTCTCCGCATTCGGGCTTGGCTGCGTGCATTCCGATTTCGAGAAAAAAGCGATTACCTCCGGGGCGGTAATAGGCAAGCTGGGCAGCGCAGTTGCGGATTCGCTCACCCAGCGCGAAGTAGTGGACCTGCTCGAGCCGTGCAGCCCGGGCGAGAGGGGCGCCGGCCCCCTGGTGGAGGCTTACTCCTCCCGCCTGGAGGAAGGCAGGGGCGGCATGAGGCACCTCAGGGAGCTCAACGCAAGCCCTGGGAAGGAAACCGGGGATTACAGCGAAGCGCTTTGTGAAGGGAAGATAACCCCTATGGAAGTGCTGGAGATGTCCATGCACCTTGCGCTGGACAGCCGGGACCCGCAAAGGCTGTGGGGCATGCTTGGGGACAAGGCATCGGACGAGCTTGCAAAATTCATCATAAAATTCTATGCGAACGCGATGAAGGCGCTTGGCCTCGGCAGAATTGAGAGGCGCCTGCTGAACATGGGCGTTTCGCGCCTCTACCCGGACGAGTACAACCGGGTAAAGGAATCAATGTGGGAAAAGAGGCTTGCAAGGCAGATTGCAAAATCCGTGCTTGAAAACCTACTGCACAGGGAAATGAAGCGGATAGGCGGGAACGCACTCCTGAAAGCAACGGAAATAACCAGCAGGATAAAGTGGGATGCGCGGGGCGCAATCAAGATTGTGGAGAAGGACGAATTCGACTGGGATACTGTCGGGGTGCGGGCGGAAATCTGCATGCCCGCGGGGAAGGTGCACGGCATCGCGAACAAGATGAGGAAGGGCCTGTTCGAGATGTGCAGCGCGGGGACGAACAAAATAAACAACAGCACTTTCTGGATTACCAGCTGGGACGACCATTACGCAGACAGGGGCACCAGCGCGTCGGGCATCCACATAAACTTCGTAATCCACACCCCCGAAGGGAATATCGGGGGCGAGATGCAGATACGGGATGCGGAGAACGGAAAGGAAATGCGCGAGGGGGAGGCCGCGGACGCGCACTACCAAAGCAGGTGCCCGAATGTAAATGGGAACGGGAATGGCTACAATTATGCGCTCACGCAGAATGCCTTCAAGGCAATCAAAGAATTCAGGGGCAATGTCGCGGCAACCGAAAGCAAAAACCCGCTGAGGAACTTCAAGAGGCATTTCCTCACCGTGGACCATGGGATAAACGGGGAAACAAAGAGAGAAAGGCTTTCAATCCTGCTGGAGCAGGGGGCAAAGGTAGTGGATGCGGTGCAGGGCACGTTTGGCGTGGAGAAGGCGGTGATGGCAAACGGCAACGGGCTTTCGCTGCATGATGACTGCCCGGCAAAGCTGCACCTTAAGATGCTTGAGGAGCCTAGGGAGATGAGCCCGCATGAGCTCAGGAGGCTCGCGGAATCCGCGCGCGAGCAGACGAATAAGGTGAGCCTGCTGGAACTTTCGAAAAAGCGGGTGGACTCCAGGTTCAGGGGCAGGAGATAGCTACTTTTCGAAGAATATTGCGCTCTCGCGGACCCTGAGCTTCCGCGGCTTCACGTCCGCAGTGCGCTCCATGCACGCTGCGATTTTCCCGGAGAGGCCGAGGCGCTCGCCTATTCGAATTAGTATCTCGTCCACGGGGATGTGCTCTCCGGCCATTACCGAATTGCCGACCACGAGGCAGCCGCCCTTTCCGCACATTGCATGGAGGTTGCGGAGCACCTTCTCCATGTCCGCAAAATAGGAGCCTGCAATGGGCACCCTTGCGGCTATTCCCTCTGCTTCCGGAGGGGCGGGCGCAAAGGATTCCCCGGTGATGAAGGAGCGTACTTCGGCACCCCTCATCTCTTTCGTGCTCTGCTTCTGCATCGTGAGGAGGGAGAGCTCCAGCCCATATACCTTGGAATAGTCTATGTTGTTCAGGTAGGGCGGGGAGGTTACGAACACTTCGGCTTTTGCATCCGTGAAGTCGCGGGCATCCCCCAGCTTCAGCTCGGGCTGCGGGCCGGGGGACTGGTGCTCCGCTATGTCCGAAAGCATCTGCTTCGCCTTCCTGCGGAATGCCTGCTTCACCGGCATTGCGCTCTTGCGCGGGTCCAGGCGCAGCACCCCGCCGTCCTTTATGAAGAAGCCGCACTGCGGGAGCGCGGAGAGGAGCGCGAGCAGGAAGAGGGAGCCGAGGCGCTCATCCTCCATTTCCTCTATTTTCCCGCGCAGGCAGCAGATGTCGTTGTACGCGCGCCTGCCGAAGAAGCGCTTGGGCGAGAAGAGCTCGAAATCCCATTCCCACGCAGGCGCCTTCCTTTCCCGGAAAAGGAGGGCGAGCTCGTCTTCCGCCTTTTTCACATCGAAATCAGAGTAATCATCGCATTTCACTTTTGAAACGAAAACGGCCAGGGGCGAGACGTCTATGCCCGATGCCTGCAGGCCGCGCTGCTTCGCGGCGAGCGCGGTGGTGCCTATGCCGAGGAAAGGGTCGAACACCCGCCCCTCTGCCCCGAATTCGGAGAGCGCCCAGCCAACCAGCAGGGGCGAATATGCCTCCTTGTAGTAGAACCAGCGGTGGAATGGGAGGCGCCTGCAATGCTCAAATGTAAAATGCTCCGCGATGTTCACTTGTTCATCTCCGCGGCTTTTTTGGAGAGGGCGTCAGCCTCCCCATTCTCCTCACGGGAGACCCACTCGAAGCGCACGAGCATGTCTCCGAGGAGGAGGTCTATTTCGCCCTTGAGCTTGCGCAGCTCCGGGTCCTTTATGCGGAACTCGCCGCGGAGCTGGTTGATTATGAGGGAGCTGTCGCTGCGGAGCACCACGTCGGTTTCGCCCATCTCCTTTGCCTTCTTTATCGCATGGATTACCGCAAGGTATTCGGCGCGGTTGTTCGTGCCTTCGCCAAGAGGTATGCTCTCCTCCGCAATTGTCTTTCCTTCCTTCACGAAAACTATCCCTGCTCCCATTGGGCCGGGATTGCCGAAGCAGGCCCCGTCGGTGTAGATTATCATCAGCGCACCTCATGGATTTTAAGTTGTTGCTTTTTTATTCCTTACCTATGACGGAGATGGAGATGTCGGTCAGGCCCACGGGGAGGGTTACGTATATTACTGTCATTGTGCTTGCCGCGCTGGCGACCGTGGTGGTATGGAACATCAATGCGGCGATAAGGGATTACCTCCCGGTAGACCTCACCATTCTGCTTTATGCGATATGGGCGATTGGCGCGCTCGCGGTAATCATCTCATTCGTGCGGCACAAAGTGGAGGTAATAGAGGTAAGGGACACCGGGATACATTTCAAGGGCGGCATTTTCAACACCAAGAACACGCACATACCATTCCACAAAGTAGACAACGTGAGGGTGAACCGCTCGTTCGTGCAGAGGATGTTCATGGTGGGCGAGCTTTGCATAGACACCGCGGGCACCACCCAGCTTGAGATACAGATGGGCGACATCCCGAACAGCCAGCTGGGGAAGCTGAGCGCCGCAATACACGAAGGGGTAAGCAGGGCCCACAAGGGGAAGGAGGAATGAGCTTCTACCCGATAGGCAGCAATGCAAAGGCGGAGGAGCTGCGCTCCCTCGGCGCCGGGGTTGAGGGCGAAAACGGGGAACCGGTGCTCCCCCTCATCGAGGCGGCTTATTTTGCGGAGAAGGGGAAGATTGATGCTGACGCTGCCGAATTGCTTGCGAAGGCAAAGGAAGAGGACGGGCTTGCGGAAGAGAAGTACGCGGTGCTGAAGCACCTGCGGGGCCGCGGGTACATCGTGCGGTGCGGCACCGGAGAGGGCCCGTGGATGCGCGTGTACAGGAAGGGCTACCGGCCGCGTGACGAGCAGGCGGTGCAGCTGCTCAAGGTAGTAAGGGGCGGCGGGCCGCAGGAGCTGCTTTCTGACCTTGAGAAGGCGGGGAAGATGCGCAAGAAGCTCGCGTATGCGTTCGTGGAAGAGGGGAAAATCGTCTTCGCGGGCGCGGGAAGGATTGGCTTTGAGTAAAGGGTGGTTATGTAACCATGGTTACAATTCCTGGCTCGAGTTCTGCTTATATACTTCGTAAATCCTGCCCACGGCGCGCGCATCCACCCTCCCGCCGTTGTACCTGTGCGGCCGCAGCCCCCCGGAGAATTTCTGCGGGATGTGCAGCAGCTCGTGGATTAGCACCTTCGTCTTCTCCTCCTCCGGAAGCGGGTCGAAGTGCTCGCTCAGCACTTCTATTACGTAGAAGGGATTGATGTCCAGCGCCTTCATCCATATGCGCGGAAGCGACCAGATGCGCGCATAGGCGTTCGCCCGCGCGCCCGTGCTCCGCATGCAGATTATGCGCGGCGTAATCACGTGGGAAAGGTCCCCTCTTTCTATTATGTCCTGCAGCCGCACGTCAACGTCGGGCGCCCTTTCGCAATCCATGCAGTGCCATTCCCGCTTCCGGGTTAAAAAGGTTTCAACTCAGGTCCATGAAGAAATAATAGGTTTCTATGGTTGCGGGCTGCGTGGCCACCATGAGCTGGTAGTTCCCGCTGCTGCCTGCTACGGTGGGAGCTCCGGCAGTCAGGTTCACGCAGAATGCATAATCTGCCTTGGATGCCCCTCCCCCATCCCCAATGGCAACAGTCTGCCAGTTCTGGTCGTCAATGACCGCGGTGCTGGTCACGGAAGTGCCTTCTATGTTAATGGTGCCGGATGCGTCCGTCAGGGTGCTGGTCGCATTGTCGCTTGACGCTGCATGCGAGAATATGCTGTTGAGCTCCTGCGCAGTTGCCGCCGCGAGGCCGGCCCAGTCAAAGGTGCCGGCGGTTGCGGTCGCGCACACCTCCCCGGCCGCCCCGTTCCATGCCCAGTCATACATGATGTTGGAGGCATTGATGCCCAGCACTATTTCTCCGGACACGTTCCCGAAATAGCCGGCCCACCTGTCCGTGGAATCATTGCCGGTCAGGTTGAACCCGGTGACATTGCCGCCCTCCGTGGTTTCATTTGCGATGCCGCCTGTGTAATTGTACCTGCCTTCCTCCACTAGGGTTGCATTTGAAGCCGGGCCCATGCTGCCTGGCGCTGAGGGGGAAGGGCCGTTGTTCAGCGGCCCGTAGCCGCTCGCGGGCACAAGCCCGCTCAGCGCAAGGATATTGTTCACTATGTCCGGGGTGTTGTTCAGGAGCGCCCAGCTGCCGGAAGCATACTCCCAGAGCTCGAATGCAGACTCGTTATACCCGGCGGCCTCCGCATCCGTCCAGGTCCAGGCAATCGAGCTTATGGAAACCGCGCCGGAGTGCGTGCTGATGTCAAGGAACTTGCCGTCAAATCCGGTGCGGTTCTCCGGCAGGCTCCCGGGCAGGGAGAGGAAGCTTATGGAGTATGAGCTCGGGGAGGCAACCGAATCCGCCATGTCGATTGTTGAGCTCATGGTTTTTGCCGCGTTCTTGAAAACGGTATCCGCCATGCTGATTGCCATCGCTGAGCCGCCCGTGTTGTTGACGAGCAGGCCCCGCCCATTCCCGTACAGGGCCGTGTCCGCAAAATCATTGCCGCCCGAATTGTAGACATAGAGCCCCGCCTGGGAATTGCCGTATGCTGTGTTGTCCGTGAATGTATTGTCCGTGGAGATGTTCAGGTGGAACCCGTGCCTGCTGTTGTCATGCGCGGTGTTGTTGTCTATTGTATTGTTGTGCGAACCCTCAAGGTAGAGCCCGTCCAGCGAGTTGCCATATATATTGTTTTCAACCACAGTATTGTTGTACGAGGGGTCGATGAATATGCCGTGCAGGCTGTTTGAGTATATCTCGTTGCTTTCTATGCGGGAATCATTGGTGGTGCCCAGGAATATCCCGTAATCGTTGCTGAATACATCATTCACGGTGATGCTGGCCCCGCGGCTCTCATTCACATACACGCCTATCATGTTTCCGTACGCTGTGTTGTCTTCCATGGTGCTGCCGGTCACACCCACAAATGCCAGGCCCAATGCGATGTTGCCATGTGCAGTATTATTCCTGAAAGTGACATCGTCCGTGTAAGCCGCCGCGAACCCGTGCACGTTGTCGTGCGCCCTGTTGTCCCACAGAACGGTGCCTGTCCCGGTCGTGAGGAAACCCGCATCGTTGCAGTCGTATGCGGTGTTGTTGTTCACGCTGCTCACCCAGCCAAGCGTGGAAAAGCCGGGCCCGGATATGTTGTATGCGATGTTGTTGGAGAAGCGGTTGTATGTGCATTCATAAAGGCCGAAGCCTGAAGTGCGCCCGCTGTGCGCAACGTTGCCCGTGAAGTTGTTGTAGTCGGAGCTGGAATTCGCCTGGAACCCGCTGCGGTTGTTGCCGTAGGCGATGTTGTCCCTGAGCACATTGTATTCCGAGCCGGATATGAAGAACCCGTATTGGGTATTGTCGTGCGCAGTATTTTCCACGAACGTGCTGTAGGCTCCGGTGCCGGTAAGCCGGAATCCGTCCTGCGCATTGTTGCGCGCAGTGTTGTTCTCAAGGTAGTTCGTGCCCGTGGACATCGCAAACCCTATCCCAGAGCCGTATGCAAGGTTGTGCATGAGCACCGTATCGCGGCTGTTGGAAGTTACCGCGAAGGACTGGTCGTTTGAATATGCGGTGTTGGAAACCAGCCGCGTGCGGTCAGCAAGGAAAAGGTAGATGCCGTAAGTGTTGCCGTAAACTGTGTTAAGGGTAACGTTTGCATCATCGCAGTTTTCCCCTATGATGAGCCCGTAGCCGGAGCTGTAGACAGTATTGTTCCGTATCGTGGCATGGCTGGAGCCGTCGGGCAGGATTATTGCGGGTCCCGGGACGCTGTAAACCGTGTTTCCGGTTACCTCCGCATAGCCGCTCCTCTCTATGTGCATTGCCTCCCCGGAGATATCGTGGATTGTGCTGTTGTGGATTCCGGCGCGCTCCGAGTATTCCATGTACACGCCCCCCTGGCTCCCGTAGGCGGAGCTGTTGGAGATTGTGCAGCTGTCGGAATGGCTGAGCACGAACCCGCCGTCAGCTATCCTATGCGCGGTGACGTTCCTTATGGAATTGCGCGGGGACCGGTACAGGTATACCCCCATGCCATAGTTGTAGATGTGGGGGCAGTCCCTTATCGTGATGTTTGAATAACCCAGCGTTGCCGTGCCGTTGACCACTATCCCCGCGGTCATGGGAGTTCCGTCGTGCGTTATGTTCAGCCCCGCGCAGCTCAGGTCAACGTTGCTCGAGGCAATGACAAGGCATGCGCCGTTTACGCTCGGCACGCTGCCGGTGGAAATGGGCGACCCGCTGATATTCTGGGTGAGTTGGAACTCCCCGGAGGCATTGACCACCGTGCATGAGCCGATGCCCTTCGTATCAGTGAGTGGGAGGTAATCTGTGTTGGCCCCGCCCGGAATTGCATAGTCCACGGTGTCGCCTATGCCGTCCCAGTTGGTGTCGAAGCCGGAATAACCAGAATAGTGGTTCCCCCCGATGTCCTGCCCGCCCATTATGTTCGGCCCTGCCTGCTCTGTTATGTTCCAGTTGTTTGCCCCAGTATCATATGCTGGAATTGAGCCGGTGAACATGTTGTCATATATTTCGTTGCCCCTCACGTTCGTGATGTTTATTGCAGTGCCCGCGGTCTGCACGCGGTTGCCGGAAATGATGCAATTGGTATTGGATGCCCCTGCTGAGTAAATGTGTATCCCAATGCCGGTGAGCCCGGTCAGGTTGTTCCTTGAGAAGTTCACGCTGTCGAGCGGGTAAAGTATTGCGTGGTCCTCCATGCGTATGCCCGCCGCCCCGGTTGATATCCTGTTCCCCCATATGGCTGAATTGTGCCCGCCCTGGATATAGAGCGCCCTCTGGCCCACCTGGAAATCGTTATTGTATATCCTGCTGCCCGAATCGAGAGACCGGGCGGTGATGCCATTCGCCGCACTCGCGCCCGTGAACGTGTTGCCGGAGACCGAAACGTTCTCCGGCTGCCTTAGGTAGGCCATCTGCGCGGCGGAGGTGTCCCCAAACATGCTGCCGCTTATCCGCGAATGCATAATTGTGTCCGAATATAGGAGCACCCCGGAGCCGGACGGGTTCGCCGCGCTGTTGTTCTCGAAAAAGATGAAAGTGCCGAAGCTCAGCTCGAAATTGTAGTTTCCCCGCGTGTAGGGCACGCTGCAGTTCCGTATGTAAATGGAATTGCCGTTTGAAAAAGACATCCCGTAGGAATAGTTCCGCACCGTGAGGTCTTTCACCGTCACGTTGCGTACATTGAAGGCATAGACTCCGTAGTTGCTCCCTGCGGCGGAGGCGCCGGTGAGCGTAAATCTGTTCCCCCGTATGGTTATGTTTTCCACGCCCGCCTGCACGGTGAGGCAGGTCGCAGCTGAGGAAAGGTCCGCGGTTATGTTGTATGTCTCGCCGCTTATGCTGAGCGCCGCGGGGCATGCCCCTATGTTCGTGAGAGCAAATGCCGCGCCGGAGAGGCAAAGC
>Ga0180438_10004694_pt1 | contig 19506 bp, 18 predicted proteins | sample SS_ome_12_FD_132455 | JGI IMG/M metagenome (GOLD analysis project Ga0180438, IMG submission 132455) | Hypersaline lake sediment archaeal communities from the Salton Sea, California, USA - SS_3_D_2 metaG | ecosystem: Environmental > Aquatic > Non-marine Saline and Alkaline > Hypersaline >... | reverse complement strand
CAAAGGCCAAAAGTTCGCCAGTACTTTAATGACAGCTTCAGTAGTTGATATAAAAGGACTTACGAAAATCGCAGCATGAAAAACGCACATAAAAAACAAGAAGATTGCGGATAGTAGTACAAAATCCTAAAAAAACCGTCGAGCATATTAAAATCCAATCTGAAATCTGCATAACCTCTTTATATCACCTTAAACTCAATCTTCGCCGGTTCCGTTTGCAGGGCTGTATTTGTTTTTAGTTGGTCATTATCTTTGAAGGCGACATCTAAACAGGTAAATTTTTGCGGTTTTTCCGCCAAAAACTTATCCACAAGTTTCTTCATAACCTATCTCCAAAAAACAATCGTTCGTCCTCGTTATTATTTTCGTTTTCGCCGAAAACGAAGCATTAAGCGGTCAGACGTTTCCAATCGCCGGGTTGTCTACGCTGCACCTCACTACCAACTTTTTGCCAGGCCCACTTCCAATGACAAAATTGTACAGCGTTTTTTTTATGTGTCAAAAGAAAAGTGTATCAGGAGAACAGAAAATCAGGGTTTAGGAGATCAGGGCAACAGGGTAACAGGGAAAGAATTTCTGGATTCCCGATCGGGGTCGGGAATGACACTTTTGGGGGAATTGGGCGTTCATAAGTCCTTATTTTTCGACCAAATGCGCAAGTTCACGCTAATTATAGAGAGGCGCGTTTTTCTCGGTAGAGCTGAAGATTCAGCAAGAGAAGGGCAGGGAAAGACCAGAGGTCAGAAGCCAGAGGTCAGAAGTCGGAAGCCAGAGGTCAGAAGTCAGAAGTCAGAAGCCAGAGGTCAGAGGTCAGAAGTCAGAAGTCAGAAGTCAGAAGTCAGAAGCCAGAGGTCAGAAGGCAGAAGATAGAATAAGGAAAAATTAAAAGTTAAAAAGTAAAAAGGAAAAATGTGGAGACAAATTCTGTCGCTTGTCTATACCGACCTTCATCCATCATTTGACGTATCTTTTCCAGATGAGGTGCCATATTTACAACCGGCAAACTTGGTTCGATAGGCATGAAGAGTCTTTCGTGTGAGAAGGTAATAATCTCGCTCAGGGGGTGACTCATCACCAGCGCGCCTATCTGTCCATTGCCGCTGATGAGAGCATGTTCCCAGTTTTTTGCAGGGTATTCACTTATGAATCCGCGCTCTGGCGAGGGTATTTCATATGTGAACGCTAAAGAACAAACGATCATGATAAGAAGGGGTTCAGTTAGTATTATTCTTTTCATCATATTGTTTTCATTGGCTTCATGGTCAATTTCTATCTAACCCGTGATTTTCGAAATTTGGTTGGATTATATTTACAATATTCACGAAATACCGTTGCGAAATACTGGCTTGTTTTAAAACCGCATAAAAATGCAATCTCTGTAATATTTTTTTTCGGATTTTCGATAAGTAATTTTTTTGCTAAATTGATTCTTTGGAAGTTTAAATAGTGCGTGGGTGTCATGTTTGTAATTTGTTTGAAATATTTTCGGAACTGTGAGACGCCAAGTCCGCATTCTTTTGCCATGGAGATGACCGTCCATGGATGGATAAGATATTCCCTATATTGCACTAAGTCTTTAATAAATAACTCAACAGCATAGAGGGAATCCGGCAATTCGGGTTTCAAGTTTTCCGGCCGTTGCCGAATCATTTCCAGTATGGATTCAAAAAGTTCATTAATACTAATCGCAAGTCGAGAGATCTTATTTTCTGTTGCATTTAAGTCTATCGCCTGACTAATTTTTTGAAAACAATGTCGAATCTCGGCTGAAGTTCTCCATACATAGGTTGGGCTATTTTTTAAGAATGAGGTAAGTTCTTTAATATCTTTAGGCGTAAGGATAATCCACTTCGGCCATTTCCATAATTGGTTTGGTCTGCGCACTTCGACATCCATTATAATCCAATGTAAGCGGCAAGCTTGAATGACAGGTTCACCTAAGTAATGGGATTGCCAGGGACGTGTGAGGGTCAGGTCACCGGATTGCAGGGCGTACTTCTTGTCTTCTACGCCGAAGATAATCTTTCCCGTTTCAAGATAACAAATTTCAATGCCTTCGTTCCGGTGCCAATCGAGTTTCCAATCCTGCTGATAAGAAGCGTCCCAATAGCCCAGGCTGCGGATTCCAGGTAATTTTGAACCGAGTTTTGTGCCGGGATAATTTCCACGAGCCAAAGCATTAAATCGAATTTTGCCGGCCTGTGCCGCATAGACAAGTGGTTTACAGGTATCTGGTTTATAAATGATATCTTTGGATTTAAAAACAGGAGCTTCTATCATGAGTAAATGTATAAAATAACGTATTGTTCAATTTTAGACGACTACTCTTATTTATTATATTAAAATTCACCTATTATATAAAGTGGTTTTTTAATTTTATAACCTCTTTTCAATAAAGCGATTATGTAAATATGGAGTATTCATGGCAATTATTTATTGTTGCGTAACCTTTTTTTTATTTGTATAAATATAGTTGTTTTTGGTTTATAATAACCCTGTGGTTTTTGTATAAATGTAACTCGTTCTGATTTTAAACGCGAGGGCTTATATGATCATAGGATGTTTTGCCCTTGTCAATCCGTTTCAATCCATGGCCGCACAGTTCAAAGCGATTAAGGCCATGGGTATCGACTATGCCGACCTGACGGACAATCATTGCGGCGGGATGCTCGGTGTCGAATACGGTTTTACCGCATCGGTCAGTCTTGACAGTCATCCGGAAAAAATCAGGCAAATGGCTGAAGACGCTAAAATTTCTCTAACCAGTATTTGTGCCCATGCCAATTTACTGGACCCGCCCGCACCTGATATCTATGGCACTAATGAAATCATTAAAGCGATTCAGTTAGCTCATTACTTAGGGATTAAACATGTCATTACGACTGAAGGAGATCCCAAAACGCAATTCGGTCATCAACTAAATGATGAACAGAGACTCTTTACTATCTGCGAAAAGCTTCGAGCGCCGGTTGCGTGGGCGGGTGAACTGGGTGTTGAACTTCTGCTGGAGCCGCATGGGATTATCACGGGAACGGTCAAAGGTATGCAGTCTCTTTTAGAAGAGCTTGGTAACGAGGATACAGTGGGAATTTGTCTGGATACGGGCAACAGCTGGCTGAGCGGTTCTGAACCGCTGGATTACATCAAAACCTTTGGTGAGCGTATCAAGCATATTCACTGGAAAGATATGGAGTCATCATGGGAAGATAAACGCGGCACGCTTTTCGGCTGCGGTATGGCGCAAATCCCTTTGGGTGACGGTGTTGTCGGGATTGAAAAAATCGTCAAAGCATTATTAGGCATCGAATTTAAGGGGGCCACAACACTGGAAATTGCAGGGCCGGAAAATGTTGAAACTTCCGCAGCCCGTTTAAAAAAATGGGTGGAACAATACGCTGAAAACTGATACAGTGTAACCGAACGAAAAATTTATGGTGTGTGATTATGAGTCGGAATAATAAAAAGGAAAATGGAAAAATGAAGCGTCGAACCTTCTTGAAAGTTTCGGCGTCCACGGTTGCCGCTCCCCTGATTATCCCATCGTCATTTTTCGGACAAAATGCACCCAGCAACCGGGTGAACCTAGCTGCTATCGGATGCGGCGGGAGGATGGAGTTTCTGATTGATTATAATTTTGCCACCTTTGAGGATGTGCGTATCGTGGCCGCGGTTGATCCTTATAAAGACCGGCGAGAGGAGATGGCCCGGAAACTGAATGCACGATACGAGGGGAATGTTTGCAAGCCATTTAAAGACTTTCGTGAAATTATTGATCGTGATGATATTGACGGCGTTATTATAGCAACTCCGGATCACTGGCATGTGCATATCGCATCGGCTGCCGCTAAAGCGGGCAAGGATATGTATGTCGAGAAACCCTTGAGTGTAGCGATGGAATGGAGCTGGCGATTGCGCGAAATATGTAGAAACTCTGACATAATATTTCAATACGGCACACAGCAGCGGTCGACGGATTCTGCTCGAAGGGCGATTGAGCTGGTCCGCAACAACTACGTCGGTGAGATTAAACATATCGATGTCTGGTCTCCCCATCTCGAAGAAGGATTGGACGGCGATGCTACGGAGCAACCTGTCCCGGAAGGCTTTGATTATGATTTGTATACCGGGCCGTCAGTAAAAAAACCTTATACGCCGGACCGCTGCAATTCAGACGGCTCGTGGCATTGTTATGAGCATGCTCTGGGCTTTATTGCCGGCTGGGGTGTGCATCCGCTTGATATTTGTCAATGGGGTCTGGATACCGATGATACCAGCCCGGTTCATTACGAGGGGATGGGTGTGCTGCCGCCAAAAAATTCTCTGTGGAACACGGCTCGACGATGGGACATTCACTTGACCTACGCCAGTGGTATCAAGGCGCATTTTATGGACAAAAAGACGGCCGAGCCAATCGTGAGAGCTTACCATCGTGCATTTAAGGAAGATGGGACAACCTTTCACGGAACGGAGGGCTGGGTCAGCTTCTCGCGAGGCTTCTGTTACATGGTTCAAAATGGAAGATGGGAAAGTAACAGTCTTAAATTGAAGTTAAAGGACAGTGACGAGCGTGTTTATGAGAGCACCAATCAGATGCGTAATTTCGTGGACTGTATGAAAACGCGCAAGCAAACGATTAATCCTTTGGAGCCCGCTATTCGCGTTGATACGATTAGTCACCTTGCCGATATCGTGATTCGCATGGGCAAATCGATAACATGGGACCCTGAAAAAGAACAAATGATTGATGCGACAGCTGAACAGACAAACTATTTGGACCGCAAGATGCGTGCGCCTTATATATTCTAATTGAAGAGCAAGGAAAAAATGTCTGGTAGAATACATAAAAGTATCTTCATGCTTTATGTTATACTTGTATTAACGAGCGGGGGATGCTCCAGTAAACCGACAGACAGCAATCGACTAAAGGTTTTGATTCTGAGCGGTATGAACAACCATGATTGGCAAAAGACAACGCCTGCTCTGGAACGTCTGTACCATAACAGCGGTCGTTTTGATGTCGTTACGACGGAAAAGCCTTCAAGCTTAACAAAGAAGAAGCTTACCGAGTTCGATGTGGTTGTCAGTAACTGGACCAATTACCCCGATGAGCGACGACTCTGGGGAGAGCGGGCTGAAAATGCATTGATAGATTTTGTTCGTAATGGAAAAGGATTTGTCGTTTTTCATGCGTCGAGTGTTTGTTTTCATGACTGGCAGGATTTTCAGAAAATCGTCGGTGCAACCTGGAAAGAGGGGAAAACCGACCACGGTGACATTCATACCTTCCAGGTCATGTTAGAAAATAACATACATCCCATTACAAAGGGGCTGGAAGCATTTAGGATTCATGATGAGCTGTGGCATCGAATGGAAGTGCAGCCGGACGCCCATGTTCTTTGCAGGGCCTACTCCGATACTCAACATGGAGGTTCGGGTCGTGATGAACCGGTCGCATTTACAACGTCTTTCGGTAGTGGCCGCGGATTTAATCTGGTATTGGGCCACGATACGAATGCCATGGCCAATCCCGTCTGGAAAGAGCTCATGCTGCGTGGAACCGAATGGGCAGCGACCGGCACGGTGACGGTTAAACACTAAACCAACTAAATGACTTCAGGAAGCATACCGCAGAGCAAACACATTTACGATTTTGTACTTAAATTATCTGGAGAATTAGTCAGAGGACTTACGAGAGGAGGACGGAGGATGGAAGATAGAGGATAGAGGATAGAGGGTAGAGGGGAGAGGATGGAAGTCAGAGGTCAGAAGTCAGAAGTCAGAAATTTTTTTGGCGCGGGATTAACACGGCTTGAATTTTTTATTTCAGGGCCAGAGGGACTGGTTGAGCCACTGGTCGGCGATGAAGTCATAATCTTTGAAGTCGACGAAGTGGTCGACGTACACATCGGCGTTCGGGTCGGTGTTGGGGTCGGTCAGCCACTGGTCCGCCAGCAGGCCAAGGTCCCAGTAATCCCATAGACAGTCGGGTGTTCCTTCGGGGCCTGCGATGTCTTCGGCCAAGTCCAGACGGCAGATGGGTGCGCAGCGCGTCAGCAGGTCAAAGTAAACGTAGATTCCGCCGCTGTTGCCGGTGTCGCCGTACAGACCCAGTCGGACTTCATTAACATCGCACGGGTCGCCGCCGGCGTTTGTAATCTCATCGAGCGCGACATAGAAAATCGCCCAGCACGGATCGGTAACATCACCGGGATATTCAATCAACGCATTACCGGTACTTGACACAAACGTTATGTACATATTCTCATTGTAGCCGGTGCCGGGATTCGGAGGATCTGTCGCATCCGCACGGTAGGCGACCGTAATCGAGGTTGCACCAGCTTCTGTCAGATCCGTATCGCCGAAGTCCACATCGTTCCAGGTGTAGTCATCGGCTGTTCCCGCGGGATCGATAAAGTCCCTGTCAACGTTGACCCACATGGACTTCTCACCCTCATAAACAAACTCGGCCCATGACGGGGAATCGACCACCAGACCATTCAGCACAGCGTTGTCACTGTCTGGGTCGTTGTCGTAATCGTGCCACGTCTGACCTAAGTTCTGGCTGGAGGTATAATCCTCGAAGTTGTCGATGGTCCGGCAGGGAGCGGTCGTGAAGTTCCAGAGAGGGCCTTCAACGCAGCCGGGTGTGTTGCACTCGTCCACCCGCCAGAAGTAGGTTTGAGAAAAACCGAGATTCGTGGTAAAGTCCCATGTGTTGGGGCCGAGCTCGCCGGTTCGTGACTCTAACAGGTTGTGCTGGTCATCATAGAGGTATACGTTGTAGCTGGCGGCATAGCCGTCATTCTCCCAGCCTAACGTTGTTATTAAACCGGGGTCGATGTTCTCTGCATTATCTTCCGGATCGGGATTCTTAGCAAAGCCCCAGGTAGTGAACTTGGTAAAAAATGAGGTTGGATAAAAGACTGGATTCCCTCCACACCTGAAGTTCTGGTCATTATGGTCGTTGAAGTCAACGAGCCAGTAGTAGGTTGTTCCCGGTTTCAGATCGCCGTCACAGGGGTCGATACATATCACATCATTACATTCGGCCGGCATATAGTCATCAACGATTTTGGGCCATTGATATGGCTCTTCAGTTCCAAAATAGACATCGTAGTCAAAAGGTCCCTGGAGGAAGTAGTCCGGATCCACGTTCGGGTCACCCTCGCCAACGCATGACCAGGTATCAAGTAAGGCCTGAAGATAGGGGGACAGCATGCAGTAAGCCCCTGGAGGAGCCTTGAAGCAAAGTTTTATGTCATCATGATGTTTGACTCCATTTTCATTATGAATTGGGCTAACCTTGGTTATATATTTGGGCCAGGATATAAAATATGGCGGACACGCCGCATCAGCCATTTCATCCAAACTTAAGATTCTATCCCATACGGCGAAGTATGTTACCTCGCCTTCGAAATCTGTATATATATCGTTAAAATAATCATTCGCATCATGAATGGAACCCAGGCGCGGTATATAGGTGGAATAATCCGCGCTGTAATCGATTATGCCGCTGGCGTAAGAATCTATTACGCCGGGACAACAACCTCTACCGGAACATCTGGAATAAATTGTATACCATAGTGTAAAAAGATTTGTCGAAGCATCATATGTAATGAATCCCATTCCAGTGTTGGGTAAGTCTTCATCGCCCACTGTATCTATGTCCTCGATTTCGACATAGAAGCTATGAATAAACGGAATAAGATCGTCATCGAAATAATCGGTATTCGCAAGCGCTAAAAATTCGGTGTCGCTGTCCTCTGTGCCGATGTCAAAGATAACGCCATTGCCATTACCATAACCAACAGCTTCATTATCGCAGTAATATTGAAATGCTATCGTAAAGTCGGATGTGCCGCCGCAGGGATTGACAGGGCCGAAGGTATTGGGGCCGATATCCGCATAATCACCATATCCATCGAGGCACAAGCTATCATCGAATATATATGCATTTCCGCCAAGGACAAGGTCGTGGCCGTTGCCTGAATCGTCAATAAGGTCATCAAAGAAGTGCATCACTACAAGGCCGTCAAATACGTCCGCTGAGGCACTGTCTGCTGAGAGAAAAATAATAAGGGGAATCACTGCCATACACAGAAGCGCGGATGTGTTTTTTGCCGTGAACATTATCAAAACGTCCTCTCAATGCGTTTTATTATATTCTTTTTTATATATACCACATTTTAAAAAGTAAAGCAAGGGAATTTTCCATCAAAAACAAGTCTTGAATGATGAATATCGAATAACGAGTGTTGATTTTTGAGTGAATCGGGATTTTCGAATGCCAATTTTCAATTGAAATTCCTTATTGCTTCGCAAAGCCTCGGGGGGATTTCCATTCGACTCGTTTCTCTCGCTCAGGACATGCTTTATTCACTCCGTTCAGAATGACGGCGTCGTGGTGGAGGATAAATCTTGTTCGGTGCCAGATCCTTCGACAAGCTCAGGATGACCTTCTCAATTTATTCGTTTCGAATTGGGATTGTTTGAGGATGGGAGAAAATTGTTTGCAGAACGGAGTGAGGTGTGTATTATGGGTTTTCATATGTAAATAGATTGGTAAATAGTTCGAGGAGAATGCTATGAAACGGAAGACGTATTTTATCGCTGTGGTGGTGGGTGTGATGTGTACGGCGGGGGTGCTGTGGGCCACCGCGATAATTAAGGAAAAGCCGGTCGGCAAGCAGTCGGTGAAACCGGCGACGCGGAAGGCCTTAAAACCGAGCCCTTTGCCGAAGACAACGATGAAGGGCAAGTTAGCGGGTCTGCCTGAGCAGCCGCGATGCGAATATCCAGCGCTGCCGGATTTGACGATTAAGGAGTTCAGGTATTCGGGTCCGGCAGGGCCGTTTCAGCCGTCGCAGCAATATTATGTGAGTGTCGTGGTTCAGAACATCGGTCAGTGTGAATCGGGGCATTTTATTGTGAAGCTGCAGGTTCGGGTTCAGGCGCCGTCGGACGGTTACGATGAGATTGTTGATATCGGCTCGAAGCGCGTTAAGAGTATCCCGCCCCGCATGACGGGTGAGTCGAACGGCGAGGAGACGGTGACTTTCAGGTATACGACGGGCAGTTACGCTTGGGCGCAGTACAATTTTATCGCGACGGTGGATGATACGAAGCATATCGAGGAATGGGACGAGCGGAACAACGAGAAGACGGGCAGGGACCAGGTGGTGGACACGCTGAGAGATGATTTGTGATTTATGGTTTATGCCGTGTTAGTATATTGCGAATCGTAGACCCTATTTGGGGGGAATGCGAGCCGTTAAGCCGTCCTTTTCCTTCGGAGTTGTGTTATGCCGTCGGTTTCGTGTTGAAATAGGGAATCTATGATTTTTTTTATTGTGTATTTGCGAATTTTTTCAAAGATTTTAAAAAAAACGGTTGAATCGGCCGATAAGACTTTTATAATTGAGCGAAATTAAATTTTCCTAACGTTTTTTTATGGAGAACAAAATGAAAGGAAAAGTCTTTTTAGTTGTCACATCATTGTTGTTGATGGCCGGTGTCGCACTTGGTGACTCATGGACAATGAGCACTCATTATCTGCGACTTAACCAAGCTTCACCCAGCGGAAACGCAGACAATTTTGGTATCGGTGTTTCGTACGACTGGATGCTCGATCAGAACACGACCTTTCCGGTCGAGGGTATCGGCAGTTGGGACAATGATGCCAATATTTACGGCGGCGGCTTCAACATGAAGATGCATTTAGGCAGCATGGGTGAAACCAATATGTACGCCGGCGCGTATGCAGACTTGCTCTGTGCTTCCAACCTGTATACGGAAACGGGCAACAAGTGCGGTCTGATGTGGGGTCCGCTTATCGGGATGAAGATGCCGATGCAGGAAAATGTGTCCCTGTTCTGTCAGTACCAGTACGGCTGGATAGACGGCGGCACTCTGCGTGACGCATTTGACGAAGCCCAGATGGTCGTTGTCGGCTTGGAAATGCCGTTCTAAGAGGCCCTTTTCGACTTCACAGATTGTGACGAATAAAGCGTTAGCAGCGTTGCGTTGTTATCGCTGCGAGCCTGGACATTGCTCACTGAAGAGTAAGCTATGAGCCCCGCGGTTTTTCTGCGGGGTTCTTTTTATTTGTTTTGCAGAATTCCATTCCCATTGTATTATCGGGGCAGTTATAAAGAATATAAGATTTCGCATGAACTGCATTATCAAGCTAAGGAACGGACAGACGCGTGTAGAAAGAGCAGCAGAAACAATCAGGAAAGGATTAGAGCGATGAAAAATTTTGTGTTTTGCAATCCAACGAAGATTATTTTCGGCGAAGGTACGGTCAAGCAGGTCGGCGAAGAAACGAGAACGCTGGGCCAGAAGGTCCTGTTTGTTTACGGCAGGAAGCACATCAAGAAAACAGGGCTTTATGACGAGGTGATTCAATCACTTAAGGCCGCTGGTGTGAATTATATAGAATTTGACGGTGTTAAATCGAATCCGCTGCTTTCACATACGCGGGAGGGCATTAAGCTGGCCAGGAACGAAAAGGTGGACGGGATACTGGCGGTCGGGGGCGGCAGTGTTCTGGATGAGTCGAAGGCGATTGCGGCCGGGGCTGTGACGGACGGTGACGTTTGGGACTTTTTTACAGGTGAAAAGCAAATCGAGAAGGCTTTGCCATTAGGGACGGTTCTGACGATACCTGCAACAGGATCAGAGATGAACGGAGGGATGGTGGTGACGAACGAAGAGACCCAGGAGAAGTTCGGGTTTATGTCGGAGCATACGTATCCGACGTTTTCGATTCTCGACCCGACTCTGACGTATACGGTACCGGCAAATTACGCGGCTTACTCGGCGGTCGATTCCATATCCCATCTGATTGAAGGGTACTTTACCCATAAGGACGAGTGGTCGCCGATTCATGACCGTTATGTGGAGGGGCTGGTGAAGACGATTATGGAGAGCACGGAAAAGATACTGGCCAATCCGAATGATTATCAGGGCCGGTCGACGATGATGTGGGCGGCGACTCTGGCCTGGAACGGATTGGGAACGGCCGGTATCGGCGAGTGTCAGATACCGAACCATATGCTGGAGCATCCCATCAGCGGGATTTATGATATCGCTCACGGGGCGGGACTTTCGATTGTGATACCGGCGTGGACATTATGGGCCTCCGAAAGGCAGCCGAAACGGATAGCACAAATGGGCAGGGAAGTGTTCGGGGTCAAAGAAACGGATGATGTGAAGGCGGCACAGGAGTGCAGCAAGGGCTTCAAGACGTGGTTCGATAAAATCGGCAGTCCGACGAGTTTTTCGGCGGCAGGGATAGACAAGCCGGATTTTGAGGCACTCGCGGAGCAGGCCATTACCTTAGGGAAAATCTGGGGTATCACAAACTATACTAAAGAAGAGCTTATAGAGATTTACAGGTTGTGTGTTTAATGCAACGTTTGTTGTATTAACTTTTCGACGGCGCTGGAAACAATATAGTCAGGGAGTCTGTTTAGGGCAGGGGCTTGTCGGTAGGTTTCGATGATAGTTTTATCGGGGAAAGCGCCGCATTCTTTTATTAACTCGTCTGTGAATTTTGTTATCTGTTCAGCGGTCATATTCTCCTGGGCCCCGGTTTGGACGGCTTTTATCAAGTCCTCGAATTCCTGACGGCTGTCGAACCAGTCGAGCTGCAGTTCAAGCTGCAGTGCCTGCCTTGAGCGGAGCCGGTCGAAGGTATACTGGAAACCTATCGGATTATACAACTCGATTCTTTCTTCCAGCAGGGCAAGTGAAACTTCATTCAGGGCGTTGAGTTTTTCGCTATCGAGGTCATCAGAGAGTTGTGAAAGTTCCTCTGCAAGATATTTTTCAATGTCGGCAGATACGGCGGGCCTGTTTGTCTGAAGGATTTCATACAGCCGTTCATAATAGGCGTTTAAAAGTAAAGTTGCAGGATTCATTGCGGTCCTTGTTTTTTTTATAATAATGATTACCGGTTTGATGTTGAAAATAAAAGGAAAATGTTGTAAGCAAGGATTTTATTTCAAGGATGCGCTCTCATGACAGACGCCAATCACAGCCGAGAACCGGAGGTTGAATTAATCGCGATAACGCCAGACGCCCAGAAGGTCATCGAGCAGGCGGGACGAACGTGCTATCAAAGCTTCGATAAGATCGGCGAGGACACACAGGACGGTTTTATATCGCGTTTGATTACGATGGGGCATGAATCGCCTCTGGAGCATGCTTATGCGACGTTCAGGATACGGAACTGTTCGCGTGCGATGACGCATCAATTAGTTCGCCATCGATTGATGGCGGTCTCTCAGCAGTCTCAGCGTTACGTTGATGAAGAAAACTTTACCTATGTGGTACCTGAGAGTATCAAGGCTGATGATATCGAGGACTTTCATAAGGACATGGAGATTATCCGCAAAATGTATAAAAAGTGGCGATCGCGAAATCTGAAAAAAGAGGACGCACGTTTTGTTCTGCCGAATGCCTGCACCAGTGAAGTCGTCGTTTCGGCGAACTTCCGGGAGTGGCGCCACATCTTCAAGCTCAGGATATCCCCGAAGGCTCAGTGGGAAATCCGCAAGGCGAGTTTGAAAATTCTACAGGTGCTTAAATCGCATGCGAACGCCTGTTTCAAGGACATATCAATGGAATCCCTTTAGCATTTCGGTTCTCGTCAGATTTTATTCGTAATCTTCGGCTTTGTGCCGGACGATTTTTCCCTCAATCATATAGATGACATCCTCGGCAATGTTGGTGGCGTGGTCAGCAATTCGCTCGAGGTGACGGGAGACCGATAGCAGGTGAACAAGAGGAGCTATTCGCTCAGGATGCGCAATGATGGTCTGCTGAATGTCTTTATACATCTGCCGGTTCATAGCATCTATTTCATCATCACTGGCGCAAACCTCATCCGCCAGCAAAGGGCTCAGGTTCACCAGCGCATCCAGGCTTTTTTTGAGCATACCCTGGGCTTTTTCCGCCATTTCAGTGAAATCGAACGAAACACCCAACGGAGGTTTTGTTGATAGAAATACCGAACGTTCCGCGATATTAACGGCAAGGTCTCCGATACGCTCGATGTCGTTGTTAATTTTCAAGACAGCGACGATAAATCTCAAATCAATGGCAACCGGCTGATGAAGGGCCAGGATTTTAAGGCATTCTTCTTCGATGGTAACTTCTTCTTCGTCTATTTGCACATCCTGATCGATTACGGCCTGCGCGAGCTGTACATTCCGTTCTTCAATAGAACGAGCCGCATCGCGTACCGCCGTTTCCACCGTGGCGCTGAGAGCAAGTATTCGTTTCTTTATATCTTCTATTTCTCTTTGTAAATGTTTGGGCATACAGGAAATCTCACTTATTTAAATATATACTATTATATCAGCCAAATCTTCCTGTTACATAATCTTCGGTTCTTTTTTCGCTTGGATTCTCAAAGATACTGGTGGTCAAGTTGTATTCAATGAGCTCACCCAGACAGAAGAACGCGGTTCTTTCACTGACACGAGCGGCCTGCTGCATATTGTGTGTTACAATAACAATAGTATATTGACTTTTAAGGGTATCTATCAAATCTTCGATTTTCCCCGTCGCAATAGGGTCAAGTGCCGAGCAGGGTTCATCCATCAACAGGACATTGGGTTTTGTAGCCAAGGCGCGCGCGATGCACAATCGCTGCTGCTGACCGCCGGAGAGGGCCAAGGCTGATTTTCTCAAATCGTCTTTTACCTCATCCCATATAGCGGCGGCTTTCAGGCTTTCTTCGACGATTTGCTGCAATTTTGAACGCCTTCTTATTCCCTTAAGTCTTGGTCCGTATGCAACGTTTTCAAAAATGCTTTTAGGGAAAGGATTCGGTTTCTGAAAGACCATACCCACCTGCTGGCGAAGATTCACGAGATTGATACGTTTGTCGTAGACCTCCTGGCCATTAACAAGGAGCTGACCTTCAATACGAGTGTGCGGGATAAGGTCATTAATCCGATTGATACTTCGCAGGAAGGTGCTTTTTCCACACCCGCTGGGGCCAATAATCGCGGTGACTGTACAGGGATGAATTTCCATTGTGATGTCTTTTACGCCGACGGTAGAGCCGTAATAGAAGCTGAAATTCTTCGCTTCTATAACATAACAGGAGCATTCAGCGGGTTTTTCTGTTTGTGCCGGCTGTTTCTTTTGTTTTTGGTTCATAACCGCCTCTATTTTAGAGGGTTTATTATCTTTTTGTAAAGATTGAAGTGCAGAAATAAGCATATTAATATTTCCTTTTTGCAGAAACACTTTTTTTTCGAATCTATTAACTTATATTACTGCCCTGTTAGTTTTTTAAAGACCCGCCACCGCACAATAATGGCCAAGGCATTGAGACACAAAACAAGTAAAATCAGGGTTACGACCATACCATATTGTTTATGGGGCACCATAGCGGCAAGTTTATCAGCCACGGCCATATCCCAGCTTCCGTAAGAGAGCGTCCTTGTTGTTTGAAACACCGAGGTGGGCGGCGGGCCGAGGGCCACGCCGGCAGTAAAAAGAATAGGTGCGGTTTCTCCCGCCACACGGCTGAGGCTCAGAATCACGCCTGTCAATATACCCGGCAGGGCAGCAGGCAGGATCACTGTTACGAAGGTTCGAAACCGGCTGGCACCCAATGCCAAAGAGCCTTCCTTGTACGACTGAGGGACTGTTCTTATGGCCTCTTCACTGGCTCGAATCATCACCGGCAAGGTCAAGACGGCAAGGGTTAAGGAACCCGCAAGCACACAGGGCTTTGAGGGGCCACCGAACAACGGAATGAGGAACAAAACGAAGAAAGCCAACCCAAAGAGGCCAAAGACGATGCTCGGTACACCGGCCAGTGTATTGATAGACATACGGATAATTCTGATGACAGGAGAGTCCTTGGCACACTCGGTTAAATAGGCTGCGCTAACAACTCCGAGGGGTACAACGAATATCATGCTCAGCAACGTAAGCAGAAGCGTACCGTAAATTTCCGGTCCGATACCGCCAAAGTAGTGTCCCGGGGTGCTGTCATCGAAGAAGTATCGCCAATAGACCGTGAACCTCGGATTAAACATTTTATCTATATTCTGTTCGACATAGGGAAACAATTGAGCCAGCACAGTCCCCTTGAATTGTTCAGGACGGCTGATTTGTTTTTGAACCAAGGCTTTTCCGGATTCCTGCTGGACCCATATCTGCTTCCAAAAGAGTTTGTGTAAGAGGTCCTGAACCTGGTCCCAGCGTGTGGCACCGTATCGAAACTGCGCCAAGGCCGGTGAAGGCTCGCCGGGCCGCGGACCGAACAAGTCTCTTATTATTTGCTCAACCTCAGCAAGCTGCTGTGCATATTCCTGTCTTTTTTGGAGGTCGACATCCTGAATTGATTCCCAGAAATCACGTGCCATAGTGAAATACCGGGCAGCCTCGGTATTGGTGAGGTGTTGATCGTTTTCGTATTGAAGAATCTTATCGATATTTTCTTTTATTTGGTTTTTCTCAGTGGCTTGAAATGCATCCGTGAGGTCATTTCGGATAGACCTGCTGAGGGACCTTAATTCGGCATATTCATCTCGTTCAATCCCTTTTAACTGCAGCTCATCGCCGAAATCGCGATGCACTTTTTTGGCCTGGTCCGTGAGAGTATCTATATCTACTCCTCTTTTAAACGTGTCTATAATTTCATATACACGTAATCTTGTTTTTTGGGTCTGCTCGCTCTCTTCGTTTACCTGCGTCTCGTTTCCATGACCGAACTGAGCCAGCTGCATTTTTCTAAACTCAACGGTTCCTCTGAAAAAGACAGCAGTAGCGCCTTTGGCAAACATCGGGGCAAGGACAACGACAAGCACGAGCACCAGAAAAGCAACGGTCAGTCCGGTGACTATTGAAAAAATCCGGTCAATCATGTTTCTTAATGGTTTAGCCATTTATGATTTTCCTAATGATTTTTTTGCCCGCGACAAGAAATATTCACTTACGATATTCAAGACAAACGTTATCACCAGCAAGAGGAGGCCTAATGCAAAAAGTGCTCTATAATGGTCAGAACCTCGTTCCGTTTCACCCATATCACCAGCTATGGTACCGGTGAGGGTTCGGACCGACTGCGACAGGTTCCACCAGGGATGAGGTATCTGGCTGGCGTTGCCCGAAGCCATCCAGACCACCATGGTCTCACCGATGGCTCTCATCATACCAAGGACAACGGCCGCTATGATTCCACTATGTGCCGCCGGTATAACTACCCGAAAGATGGTTTCAAACCGGGTTGCTCCTAAACCATAGGATGCTTCTCGAAGTTCGATGCCCGTTGCAGAGATAGAATCTTCAGCGACACTTATAATGGTGGGCAGTGCCATCACAGACAACAGCAGGGATGCATTCAGGGCGTTGACTCCGGTGGGAAACCCGAAATATCGCTGGAGCCATGGAGCCAGCACCAGCACGGCGAAAAAGCCATACGCCACCGAGGGTATTGCCGCTAAAACTTCAACGATGGGTTTGACGATGTTTCTGATTTTGTGTCCGACGATGTCACTCAAAAATACGGCGGCCAGTATGCCTATCGGCACAGAAAACACCAATGCCGCAGCAGTTACATAAACGGAACCCACAATAAGAGCCAGCGCCCCAAAGTCAGCATCTTCGTGAGTGGGATGCCACGCTGTGCTGGTTAGAAATTCGATGATGCTGAACCGTGTCAGAAACGGAAAGGCCTCCATGACCACAAATAAGAAGATGAGGAAGACCGCAAGCACCGAAGAGCAGGTTAAGAGAAAAAGCACCAGACGTCCTATATGAGAGAGTATAAATCCCTTCATATCCTCCGCATAGGTAAGCAAAAGCGGCTGCTTAAAATCAGCCGCTTTTGGAACCGTATGATCCGTTTGTTCGGCGCTCATTTATCGGTACCGGCCTTATAAGGTTACATTTAGTAATTGGTTACGGGGACAAATCCTTTCTGCACAACCACTTCCTGTCCTCTTTCTGTAAGATGAAAGGTGACAAACTTATGGGTCATCGAGCCAAGCTTCGGGTATCCGTTGGTGAACATAAATAAAGGTCTTGAGACGACGTACTCTCCGCTGAGGATAGTCTGCTTTGACGGTCTTACGCCGTCTAAGGTCACGGCCTTGACGCCTGTCTGTACAAAACCAAATCCTACATATCCGATAGCTCCGGGTGTACTTTTCACTCTGGCAAAGGCCTGGGGATTGGTGCTGACGTATTCAACATGTGAACCCATTTTTTCCTTGTTCATAACAAGATTGTGAAATGTGTCATAGGTTCCCGAAGCGGTGTCGCGGCTAATTGCGACGATGGGCATATCGGGACCCCCGAGCCGGCTCCAATTTTTAATATTGCCAAGATAGATATCCCGTACCTGTTGGGTAGTCATAGCATTGATGGGGTTTGAGGGATGAACTACGATACAAACCCCATCCATGGCTACAACATGCGCTACCGGATAGACACCCTTTGCTACGGCGTCGCCAAATTCTTTATCCTTCATAAAACGACTCATCGTTGCAATATCGCATCGGCTGTCAATAAGGGCGGCCGCACCCGTGCCGCTTCCGCTTTTATTGACGGTAATGGAGACATCCGGATACATATCCGAAAATACCTCGGCGAAGCCATCGGCGATGGGCCCAACCGTTGTCGAGCCTTCAATGTGCAGCTTGTCCGCTGCTATTGCGTCGATTGAAAAAACCAGAATCCCTATAATAAGACTGTGTGTAATAACCGTTCTCATATTTGTCCTCCTGTCAGTTTTTGATTGATATTATATTTATTTTGGTACAGTTTGTGTTATCGTTTTGTTAAAAATATGTTAAAAAATAATTTAGAACTTAAAAACAAGATCTGCCTGAATAAGTTTATAGTCATCTTCTGTGCCGCTTGCATTCTTCTCATTCATGAAGTAATGGAGAACGGCCTGTAGATTCTTTGCTACCTGGTACTTAAAGCCCAGCACATGGCCTTTTCCATCGGTGCCCCCACCGATGAAATCAGAATCATTCAATCCACCAACAACGGCGTCTTTCTCGACATCTCTATAATTATAGGAAACCTCCCAAGTCCCCGGCTCCCTGGACTTATTGTACTTTGCGCCGATAAGCCAGGCCTTATCGTGGGAGGTTCTCGCCGCCGTATTGTTTATATATGTGCCAAAAAGAGCCGCTGGCACACCGTCAATCTTAAAGCCATATTCTCCGAATCCTTCAAGGATATCATAATCATTTACATAAAGGCCTCCGGATGTTGTGTTGCCTTTGGCACTTATGCCGCTCAAGCTGTTTCCTTTGATATTGCCGAAATCATAATAGCTGACACCACCAAGAATATGATTGTCGTTGAAAAGTTTATGTTCCAAGAGTCCCTGAATCCCAAAAATACTTGTATCCGCATCGGTACTTCTTTCCCGAACCCAGTAAGCTCCCCCTGCCGCCTTCGCAGTGGTTGACTCGTCCAGATTCCATGCATATGTTGCAGAACCACCTTCCGGACTCAAGTCGCTATCGAAGATAACCTGGTTTTTGCCAACGACGTAAAAAGGATTTCCCATCTTACCCAGCAAAACATTTAAACCAGATACAGATTCCGGATGGTAATCAGCATATGCCCAGTCCAGCCAGATTTCCTTGCTGCTGAAAGAATCACTGGCAGAGTCACCAAGGGTTTGATTTGTCGATGTGGGCGAGTCACTGCTTCCACCTGCTAATCTCATAACAACATCCCACTCGTCATTAACTTTTGCGTCCATTCTCAGTCTTGCCCGAATCCTGTTTCTGTCTCTCTGTGTTGTTCCCGTGTCATCATCGATAGATTCATGTCTATATCGAAAGTCTCCGCTGAATTTTACGTTTTCAATCCATTTGATTGAGTCCGGCAGGCCATCGAGCTGTCTGGTCTCGACGACCTCTGTGATTTTCGCTTCCATCTGCTTATTTTGCTGTTCTTGTTTTTCCTCCACCACCTTCGTAATTCTTGTTTCCATTTCCCGGTCTTGCTGCTGCTGCTTTGCTTCCAACTGTTCGATACGCCGCATCAACTCCGTCACCTGCTTTTTCAGTTCGGCGATTTCGTCAGCGTCATCGGCAAAAGCTGCACTGAACAGGATAAAAATCAACAGCGAACCCATTACAATCCTTGTTTTCATTTTTTTTACCTCCTTAGTTTCATACTTTCACACATTCTGTACCAACTGAAAATTTGTATCTCCAAAAAAGTTATTCACATACTCGCCTTGCTTAAACCTATCATAAGGCGTTTACCTGTGTTAAATTCAGATTGATATTTAGTTAGCTCTAAATTACCAATGTTTTTATGTTATTAAGTTTTGATTATAATTATTTCTATAATGTTAAGCTATGATTAGCATAGAGTTAGATTTGTACTACTATCCGCAATCTTCTTGTTTTTTATGTGCGTTTTTCATGCTGCGATTTTCGTAAGTCCTTTTATATCAACTACTGAAGCTGTCATTAAAGTACTGGCGAACTTTTGGCCTTT
>Ga0180438_10004693_pt1 | contig 19506 bp, 13 predicted proteins | sample SS_ome_12_FD_132455 | JGI IMG/M metagenome (GOLD analysis project Ga0180438, IMG submission 132455) | Hypersaline lake sediment archaeal communities from the Salton Sea, California, USA - SS_3_D_2 metaG | ecosystem: Environmental > Aquatic > Non-marine Saline and Alkaline > Hypersaline >... | reverse complement strand
TTCGAATCCCACCCTTTTTTATCGAGAATATAAATGTAAGCGGGTTGCTGATCTCAAAGAGCAATATTATTACACTGGTTGTCAGCCTCGGAACCCTGGTGCTGCTGTCTCTCTTTCTCACCCGTACAATGATGGGTACCGCCTTGCGCGCCGCAGCGGATGACTTTGTGATGACCCAACTGCTTGGCATTCGCGCCAACCAGGTCATTGCGACCGCCTTCGCTATCAGCGGCGGTCTGGCTGGCGTTGTGTCCTTGTTCTGGATTGGCCGGACCGGTTCAGTGGTGCCGCATATCGGTCTTGCCCCGGTGTTGATTGCTTTTGTAGCCTCTGTAATCGGAGGCATCGGAAGCCTAACCGGAGCGGTCGTGGGTGGCTACGTGCTTGCCTTCGTAACGGTGGCACTGAATACAATTCTGCCGCAGGAACTGCTCGATTTCCGCCAGGCTTTTGTATTCCTGATCGTGATACTTGTGCTCCTGTTCCGTCCGCAGGGTCTGGTCAGCGGAAAGCAGTCTTCGGAGCGAATCTGATGAATTCAGGGAATTTCTCGGGTTTTTTGCGTCGTTACGGAACTTTGATCGTGCTGATCGTACCGCTGATCCTCATCGCTTTATTCGCCTATCTCATCGGCCAGGTTGTGCTGCAGCGCATTGTGATCGTCATGTTCATAAACTTGATCCTGGTGCTTTCACTGCAGATGTTCACAGGCAATTCAGGCGTGGTCTCATTTGGCCATATCGCCTTTATGGGCATCGCCGCCTATGCCTCCGCACTACTTTCGATGACGCCTGAGGCGAAAGCCGCTGCTCTGCGGGAAGGATACTCCTTTATTGAACAACTGCACATGGCGTTCGTCCCTGCCCTGATTGGCGGCGCACTGGTTACTGCTGTATTTGCAGCCGTTGTTGGTTTTCCGCTTGTGCGTCTCTCTGGGGCAGCCGCGGTTATAGCCACCTTCGCGTTGCTGATGATTGTACACAATGTTTTGATCAACTGGTCCGAGGTCACCAATGGACCGCGCATCATCTTTGGCATTGAGGGTTACACAACCCTGTGGATCAGCTTAACCGTTGGGCTTATTTCCCTTGTTACTGCTTATTTGTTCAAAGAAACTGCCCTGGGTTTAAAACTGCGCGCCTCACGAGAAGATGAACAGGCTGCCGCCAGCATCGGCATCAACATCATCATTGTCCGCTGGGTGGCATTCTTCCTGAGCGCTTTCATCGCCGGCCTGGCAGGGGGGCTCTGGGCTCACTTCATCACAATTTTCTCTCCAATCGCCTTTTACCTGACACAGACTTTCCTGGTAATCACCATGCTGATCGTTGGTGGGATGGGCAGCGTGAGCGGGGCAGTGGTTGGAACTATTACGATCACGGCAATTTTCGAAGGTCTGCGCGCAATCGAGAACACTGTCAACATGTCCAACCTGATTCCCGGTTCACTGGCGGGTTTCACCGAGCTAATGCTGGCTGCCGTGCTGATTGTGCTGCTCATCCGCCGCCCGGCTGGTATAACGGGCGGGAAGGAAATCCGCCTGCCGGACAGGTGGACCGGACGGGCTGCGAAAAAGGGTCAGGTTGATAAAGCCTGAATTTGGGAGGAAAATTCCATGACTAACGATACCGGTGACCAGATATATGAACTGGACAGCGGCCTTATAGCAGATGCTCTCAAGATCCGCTTTTACCCCCATGTCACTCACGAAGGTCAAGGCGCCAGGCTGCGCGATACCGAGGGCAGAGAATTCCTGGATTTTTCAGCCGGCTGGGCTGTGGCGAACACCGGCTACAGCCATCCCCATGTAAAAATGGCGATTAGCGAACAGCTTGAGCGAACCACCTTCGGTGGTTTACTATCCAGCATGCACCAGCCAGCTCTCCGTTTGGCTGAAAGATTGGTCGGACTGGTACCCGGCGATTTCCATAAAAAAGTATGGTTCGGCTTATCCGGTTCAGACGCCAGCGAAGCCGCCGGACGCCTGCTGCACCTGGCAACTGGTAAGCGCCGGATGGTGAGTTTTATCGGAGCCTACCACGGCTCTACCGCAGCTTCAATGAACATGTCGGCTCATGTCGCCTGGACCCAGTTCATCGGCGGTGGCAACGTGACCAAAATTCCCTATCCGCATCCGTACCGCTGCCCGTTTGGCGATGGAATAGAGGCTGAGCAGTGTGCCGAGAAGGTCATCCACTACCTGGAAGATTATATTTTCAAAACAATCTGCCCACCCGACGATGTTGCCGGGATCATCGTTGAGGCAGTCCAGAGCGACGGAGGCGACATCGTCCCGCCGCCCAATTTCCTGCCCATACTGGAGGATCTCTGCCGCCGCCATGACACTTACCTGGTCGTCGATGAAGTTAAAGTGGGCATGGGACGCACGGGAGAATGGTTCGCCTTCCAGCACAGCGGCGTTACACCCGACGTGGTAATCCTGGGTAAGTCGCTGGGAGGCGGTCTGCCCATCAGCGCGGTGGTAGCACGCAAAGAGATCCTGGATGTTGGCCCTGCGCTGGCTCTATTCACCACAGCCGGGAATGCCCTCAGTTGCGCGGCCGGGTTGGCGACCATAGAAGCGATCGAACAGGACGGCCTGGTGGACAACGCTCGCATGGTCGGCGAGTATCTACATAATAAGCTGCTCACCCTTCAGGAAAAACACCCTCTGATCGGGGATGTGCGCGGTCTGGGTTTGATCCAGGGTGTCGAACTGGTTAAGGACCGCAAGACCAAGGAACCTGCCACACCCGAGACGGCTAAAGTTGTCTACCGCGCCTGGGAGCTGGGTCTGACCGTATTTTACGCGGGCATGTTCTCCAATGTGCTTGAACTGACCCCTCCACTTGTTCTAACCGAGCAGGACGTGGATGAAGGTGTCGCGATCCTGGACCAGTCTCTGTCCGATGTTGCAGCTGGAAGGGTCAGCGACTCGGCGGTGGCGCGCTATGCAGGCTGGTAAACAAATGTCTGATCCTCTCGTTTCTATATTAGAGAAAAAATTACAAAATTACCTGGTAGATTTAGAGGCGCTTGTACGCATCGACTCGGGTACAGCTCACAAGGCAGGCGTGGATCAAGTTGTCGACTGGATGGAAAACCGCCTTAACAACCTTGGCTTTGAAATCGAACGCCTCCCGCAGACCAAAACCGGTGACAACCTGCTCGCTGCACTTGATGGTAATGGTTCTGGTACTATCCTGCTGCTTGGACACAGCGATACGGTGTACCCTGTGGGAACCACCGCCGAGCGACCTTTGAAAATCGAAGGCGATAAGATCCTGGGTCCGGGCACCTGTGATATGAAAGCCGGTCTTCTGAGCGGCTGCTATGCTGTTGAAGCGCTCTCGGAACTGGGCTTTCTTAATTTTGGGCGCATTGTTCTGCTGTGCGTTTCAGATGAAGAGGTTCAGGAGCGTTATTCCTATGATTTGATCCGGGCTGCTGCCCGCCAGGCGGATGCCGTCTTCACCCTGGAAGCCGCCCGCGAGAACGGCGACATTGTGATTGCCCGAAAGGGCGTTCGTGTGTATGCAGTCGAAACATTCGGACACGCAGCCCATGCCGGTGTCGAGCCCGAAAAAGGACGCAACGCTATCCTCGCGCTTGCCCATCTATGCCTGAAACTGGCTGAACTCAACGGTTTCCGCCCGGATGTGACCCTCAACCCGGGTGTTATCGAGGGCGGCACCCAGTCCAACGTCGTTCCGGATTATGCCAGGCTTCTGTTAGATGTGCGCGCCTTCACAACCGATGATTTGGATGCTGTGGCTGCAGCCGCCCGGGAGATCGTCGAAAGCGAGACCCAGGCTGGGATAAAAGCCAGCATAACCCAGGCAGGGCAGGGACATGATCCTATGCCCTATACCAGGGAGGCTGCCGCCCTGGAAGCCATGGCGAAAGAGGCCGCCGGCGAGCTCGGTTTCAGCCTGCAGGGTGCTTTTACCGGTGGAGCTTCCGATGCCAGCCTGGCAGCCGCCCAGGGTGTTCCCGTGCTGGACGGACTTGGTCCCGTCGGGGGTCTCGACCACAGCCCGGATGAGTACATTCTGCTCAACAGTATCGTACCCCGCACCGCTCTGTTAGCAAAATTAATCATTTTGGCTACGAACAGAATAAAGGAGCAGCGCTAAATGGACCAAAAAGTTTTACTGGAAAGACTCCAGAAGGAAGGAGTGGAGAATTTATGGGTGATTTACCACGATTACAGCGGGCGGTCATGCGCTAAGACCGTGCCAAAGGAGCGCTTCGCAAGCGTCCTTGAGAGAGGGGTGGTCTTTGCGCGCGCGAACCTCGATTTTACACTCGAAGACCACCAGGCCGCCGGGGCTCTATTCCTGGCCGACACTGGTGATTTTCTGGCAGTTCCAGATCCAAACAGTTACGCTCCCATCCCTTATCACCAAGCAACCGGACGCACCCACACCTTTATGCGCGCTAACGCCGAAGGGGATCTCTGGGAAGGCTGTCCAAGGACCCGGCTTGAACGCATCGTCTCGGCTTATGAGGCTGAGGGCATGAGTATCCAGGTCGGTTTTGAGGCTGAATTCACTCTGTTCTCCAGGACAGTAAGCGGTGCTTTCCAGCATTCTGATCATTACGGTATGTTCACCGTTGCCGGGCTGGACCGGCACTACCCGCTGTGGCAGAAAATTATCGAGACGCTAAGCACCATGGGTGTATCAATCATGCAGCACGGCAAGGAATACGGTCCAGGCCAGTACGAAATGACCACCCGCCACACCTCCCCCTTAAAAGCTGGCGACGATTACCTCACCTTAAAAGAAGTTGTGCGCTCGCTCGCACGGGAAGCTGGCTGGACCGCGACTTTTATGCCCAAACCTTTCGCCGAATGGGCAGGGAACGGTCTCCATTTGCACCTCAGCCTGTGGGACCGGGAAGGGAATAACGATCTCAGTGTTGGCGAAAAAGATGATGAGCCCCTATCACCACTGGGCAGGAACTTTGTGGGTGGCCTGCTCACTCATGCCGATGCTCTTACCGGCATCGGCGCCACCATCGTTAATTCCTACAAGCGCCTGCTGCCCGGTTCCTGGGCTCCTGCCCATGTATGCTGGGGAGTAGGCAACCGGGCCACCCTGGTGCGCATCCCGGCAATGGGCCGCCGGCGGCATATCGAATTCCGCTCCGGCGATAACGCCATCAACCCTTTTGTTTACCTGACGGCTGTCCTTGCTGCGGGATTGGATGGTATCCAGAACAAGACCGAAACTCCACCACCGGTGGATTATGACATCGGTCACCTCAGCGATGAGCAAGCCGCCGCCCGGGGTATCGCCCGCCTGCCCGCCAACCTGCCAGCCGCCCTCGCCGCCCTCGAGGCTGATGAAGTCATCGCTAAGGCTCTTGGGCCGGTCATCCTGCCAGAATTTCTCAAGGTAAAGAGGACCGAACTGGCGGCTTACGAACTGCATGTTCACCCCTGGGAACGTGAGCTTTACCTGGAGGTCATCTGATGGTTGACACCTCTGCGCTACCGGTTGTGGATGTTCACTGCCACCCATTTTTAAACCAGGGTGAAACCAGCCCTGAGACCTTCACCAACACGGTCTCATTCGGAGGGGCATCCACAAAATACATGTCTGCCGGTGGGGTCAAAGTAGACGACCAGCTCAAAGCTGAACTGCAGCGGTTCAAGCGCGATACGCTCTACTTCCGCTTCATGCAGCGCCAGCTGGCTGCTTTCTTCGACTGTCCTGCAGAATTGGAGGCGATAATCCAGGAGCGCAACAAAGCTGTAGCTGAAGATTACCGCGAATATGTCAGGCGGTTGTATTCGGACTGCCGTTTAAACACCCTGGTGGTGGATTTCGGTTACCCCCAGCCACCAATAACCGTTTCGCAATTCTCGCAGGAAATCCCGCTTGAAATTGTCCCCATCTACCGTATCGAGCCGTTAATCGTCGACCTGCTTGATACGGACATAGCCTGGCAGGAGTTTCGCAACAGGTATGACGACACAATCGCGGACGCCCTCCAGAACGGCGGGTTCCATGGCCTCAAGTCGATCATTGCTTACCGCACCGGATTGGATATATCCCCGCTCAGCCGCAGCCCGGACCAGGGTTTGCGGGCTCTGGATGCAATTAAACGCGGCCTTGGAGGTGGAGCTACCAAGAAACTGCGCGACCACTTATTTTGCCGGGCTCTGGAACTCTGCATTGAGTACGGCGTACCAATGCAGATCCACACCGGCATGGGAGACCATGAGGTAGATCTTACCCGGTGCCGGCCTGCGCTCCTGATGGACCTGCTGCGCTTCCCGGTTTTTAGAGCCTGCCGGGTGCTGCTGGTGCACTCTGGTTATCCCTACCACGCTGAGGCGGGCTATATTGCCCACGTGCTGCCCAGGGTATACTGTGATCTTTCTGAAGGGATTCCTTTTGCCGGGAATGCCGCCCAACGTATCATCGCCGAAACCCTTGAAATGGCGCCATTATCAAAGGTGGTTTACGGTTCGGACGGCTACGGCACCCCTGAAATTATCTATATCGGCGCTAAATTAGCCAAGCGCGCCCTCGGGCAGGCTCTCGAGGGACTGGTTGAAGATGGCATGCTCTCAAAGGCCGAAGCCCAGCAGGCAGCCGGATTCATCCTGTCCGAGAACGCCCGCCACCTGTACCGGCTTGATGATTAAACAAAATTTTTATTTGAGCTGATCGTGATCTGGAGAAATATTTTTTAGCGGACCTGCGATTGAGGAGTGATGAAATATGTCTGAGGTATTGAAAAGTATTCGTAAGTTCATGGAGGCCCAGGGGATCCCCGGGCGCGACAGTTATGACCTGCCAACTTCTTCGAAGTCTTTCCCCGACGGCGCCCAATTCCGGATCGAGATTGCCGGTGTGGAGCGCGCTTCAACCATGGAAGCTTTAATCGACGAAGCCAGGCGCAGAAACCTGACCATACACAGGGTCATCGCTGCAGTCGGCGGTGCGACCTTCCTGGATTTTGAAGAGCTCAAAGACCTGGCCCGGATGGCTAACGACGAGAAGATTGAGGTTGTGATGACCGTCGGGCATCGCAAGGGCTGGGACGCGGGAGCCAAGGAGATCTCCAATCCGGAAGGTTCCATGCAGGCTTTCCGCCTGAGGGGTTCGGACAATATCTCCTACCACATAGCCGACATTATGCGCTGCGTTGAAGCAGGGCACCGCGGGTTTCTGGTATATGACGAGGGCGTACTCCTGATTCTGAACAGGATGCGGGCGGAGGGCTTCCTTCCAGAAGATACTATATTTAAATTCTCTGTCTTCGGCGGTTACTGCAGCGCCGCCGGGGCGAAGGTGGTCGAGTCCATGGGGGTGAATTCTCTCAACCCCTCCTCGGATGTATCCCTGCCAATCCTGGGGGGCATCCGGGCGGCAATTGATATCCCCCTGGATGTGTATTTAATTATCGTGGACTCGTTTGGCGGTATGTTCAGAGCTTACGAGGCCCCGGAGATCGCCCGAGTCGCTTCGCCCTGCTATTTTAAATTCGAGCCCGGCACTTCCGAAGGCGACATCTACAAGCCCTGGGTCAGCGAATCCTGGCACAGCGATTTCATCCGGCAGAAAGTGCGGATCGCCAGTATTGTTCTCGAGATCATGGATAAACACGCTCCGGAGTTAAAAACCTCGCCCAAAGGAGCAGCTGACCTTGTCCTCCCGGTTGTGGTTTGAAAAACATTAGCTGCCAACTGTTAAACTTAAACTGTCATTCTGAACGAAGTGAAGAATCTGCCTTCTAATTCCTGAGAAAAACCATAATACTCAATTTCCAGTGCGATCATTAAAGTGAGTTTCTATACATACATTAACAGCCACCTAATCCGACCCAGGTGAGATATGTACAATACCGAAAAATCAAAAAAAACACCCTCCCTTGCACAGCGCACCCATGCAGTGCAGTGGTCCGGAATCCGGATCATGTTTGCCCTGGCGGACGAGATCCCCGGAGTTGTCAATCTGGGCATCGGTCAGCCTGATTTTGATACGCCAGAATTTATCCGCGAAGCAGCCAAAAAAGCCCTGGATGAGGGTTACACTCGCTACCCGCCCGCCAAAGGTTTCCCTGACCTGCGCCAGGCCGTGAGCGAGAAACTGCGCCTGGAAAATAACGTCAGCGCCGATCCTGATAAGGAGATTTTCATCAGCGTGGGCGCCATGCAGGTCATATTCAACACTATCCTGCATGTGGTCGAGCCGGGCGATGAGGTCATTGTTATCGATCCGGGGTACGATTATTACTCCCAGATCGGGTTGTTTGGCGGCCAGCCGGTGCGCGTGCCCGCCCGGGAACAGAACCGTTTTAAAGTCGACCCGGACGAACTCAGGAACGCAATCTCGCCCCGCACGAAGTTAATTGTCCTGAACTCGCCCTCCAACCCGACCGGAGCAGTGCTGGACGAACCGCAGCTGCGCGAAATTGCAGCCCTGGCGCTCAAACACAATATTTATATTCTTTCGGATGAGCCCTACGAGCATATCCTGTTTGACGGCAGGCAGCACATAAGCATCGGTTCGCTGGAGGGCATGCACAATTTGACCATCTCGGCTTTCACCCTCTCAAAATCCTATGCCATGACCGGCTGGCGGGTTGGTTATGTTGCCGCGCCCAAAACAATCATCGACGAGATGGAGAAGCTGATGGAACACCAGGTCTCAGGGGTGACGGCTGTCTCCCAGCGGGCTGCCCTGGCCGCCATCACCGGTCCCCAGGACTGCGTCCGCGAAATGCTGGAAGCCTATACCAGACGCAGGACGATCGTCCACCAGGGCCTCAATGACATCGAAGGCATCACCTGCCTGCTGCCGGAAGCGACTTTTTACGCTTTTCCGAATATCTCCCGAGTGGGGATGAGTTCGTGGGATTTCGCAAAATACCTGCTGCGCGAACTGCGGGTTGCCCTGATTCCAGGCAGCATTTTTGGGGAAAACGGGGAGGGCTACCTGCGGCTGTCATTCGCCGCCAGCGAGGCTGACCTGAGGGAAGGCCTCGCCCGCATCAAAGCCGGGGTTGAGGCGCTGCGGAAATAGTCTTTTTTTTCGCTTACTCACACGAGGGGAACATCGAATATATAGGTTTTTTCACCTTAACATCGATGTTCCAGCGAAAGATATTAAATCATCCAATAGCAAGCATTAATTTCCCGACATTCATTTCCACCTTAAATGTTTTTGTCAATTCCTTTGATTGATTTCATTTTTTCTGGCTTTTTAATTATCCTTATATACAAACAATTACTTTTTGATCGAGAATACTTTCATTTTTATAAATTTCCTGCCTCCCCTGAAATGATACGCATCAATAAACCCACAGTTCCAGCAATTATCACGATTTAACCTTCTCAAATCCAGCAAGTTGGTCTAACATTATTACTGGCACATATTTTAGGGGTAGATCAAAAGGGTTTAAGCTAGTGAAAAGATAACTATAGAAAATCTTTCAGGAGCTTTCACTTCCAATATTTGCTGCAGGAAAGGAGGTGTGGTGATCTCCAATTGAATTCCTTATTTCTTAAACTATCTTATCCGAGTCGATTTTGAGCGTAGGAGGATGAAATGTATTTCAAGCGTTTTATCATAATTTCCTTAATTACGTTGGTTGCGATAGCCATTGCTAGTTGTACCCCGGCCGCCCCTGCAGAGCCAGAAGCGGAAGAGGCAGGAGTGCCGTCTGTGTTTGCCGCTTTTGCTACCGCTATCGAAGAGCCCTGGGATGGCGTCATCCATGAAGCGCTGAAGAAAGCTGAAAGCGAAGGGCGCATTACTTACGAGTACACCGATGATATCGGTTACGCTGGCGACATGGAGCGTGTGCTGCGAGAGGTGGCTGAAGAAAACAAACCAGATATCATATTCGGTGATGCTTTTGGTAACGAAGAAGCTGTTCGTCGGGTGGCATCTGATTACCCCGAAATAGCCTTTGCCTTTGGATCTGGTTATGGTCCCTCAGGCGATAACTTTTCTGTTTTTGACAATTGGATTCACGAGCCGGCATATCTGTCCGGATTAATCGCCGGTGGTGTATCAGAAAGCGGAGTAATCGGCGTGGTTGGCGGACACCCGGTTCCCGAAGTTAATCGTATTGTCAATGCCTTCATCCAGGGCGTCAAGAAAGTTAATCCGGATTCTAATGTGCTGGTAACTTTCATCAACAGCTGGTTTGACCCCGCTGCAGCCAAAGAAGCTGCCCTCTCCCAGATCGATTCTGGCGCGGATGTGTTATTTGCTGAACGTTTCGGCGTCATTGAAGCAGCTGTCGAGAACGATCTTTTTGCTTTTGGAAATATGAGCGATCAAAATGAGCTGGGACCTGACCATGTACTCACTGGCCCGGTCTGGAATATGGAGCCTACAGTGGATTATGTCATTGATCAAGTTGTCGCTGGTTCCTTCACATCCCAGGACCTCAAAGATTTCAGCATGATGGCCAAGGGTGGTGCTTCTCTTGCCGATTATCATGGGCTTGAGTCCAAGATTCCTGCCGACATCCTTGAATTGGTGGCGCAGCGCCAGGACGAGATTCTTAGCGGTCTCTTCCGCGTTGACATCGACGAGGCAACCCCTGCTGGATCAAACTAACATCGTATAGACAGGAACACGGCTCCTAAATGGAACCGTGTTCCTATTCCCAATATGGAAGACATTATGCATGTAGTTGAAATGCGCCAAATCACTAAGCAATTTGGCGATGTTATCGCAAATGACCGCGTGGATTTCCAGTTAAGGAATGGAGAGATACACGCCCTTTTGGGGGAAAATGGTGCCGGTAAAACCTCCTTAATGCGCATTCTGTTCGGCTTGTATCATCAAGACAGTGGCGAGATCATGATTGATGGCCAGCTGGTGCGTATTGGGTCACCAAAGGATGCCATCGAATTAGGCATTGGTATGGTAACCCAGCACTTCGCATTGGTACCGCCTTTCAGTGTGGCAGAGAACGTAATCATGGGGTATCGTGAGAGCCTGAGCTTGGATATGAAAGCGATTGAGGCTGAAGTCGCCAGTTCAGCCCGTAAATTCGGTATCGAGATTGATCCATCTGCAATTGTTCGCCATCTTTCTGTAGGTCAGAAGCAAAGAGTTGAGATTCTCAAAGCGCTCTTTCGAGAAGTGCGCGTTCTCATTCTTGATGAGCCAACCGCAGTACTTATCCCTCAAGAAGTCGATACATTTTTTAGAATTCTCAGAAATCTGCAGGAAGAGGGAATCTCAATCATTTTCATATCTCACAAATTAAATGAGGCCATGGCAATCAGCGACCGTGTGACTGTGCTACGTGATGGCAGGGTGATTTCTACAATTGATACATCTTCAACCAACCCTGCCGAGTTGGCTAAGATGATGGTAGGCCGTGAAACTTTCGGCGTTACTCGAAAGGGCAAAGTTGTCGCCAATCAACCCGTGCTTGAGGTTAAGAATCTTTTTGCCAATGATGACAGTGGCCTGCAGGCATTATCAAACATTTCACTGGTTGTCAATGCTGGTGAGATTCTGGGCATTGCCGGGGTAGGTGGGAATGGTCAGAAGGAGCTGGCTGAAGCCCTTTGCGGGATCAGGACACCAATCCATGGCAGCATCTTGGTGCATGCTCAAGAATTGAGTGGTGCATCACCCTCGGAAATAACAGCTACAGGCGTAGGAAGAATTCCTGAGGACAGACATGCTGGTCTTATCGGAGAACTAACCGTGGCTGAGAATTTGGTAATGGAGCAACTGGGACGATTCACCTCCCACAGTGTATTGAATAAAAAATTGATCAGAAAATATGCCGATGATTTGATTGATAAATTTCAGATAAAAGCCCGCCCAACCGACAGGACGCGCACCCTCTCTGGAGGTAATCTGCAGAAGTTGTTGCTGGCAAGAGTTCTGGCTAACCAACCTGATGTGATTATCGCTCCGCAGCCTACTCGTGGGTTGGATGTAGGAGCCACTGAGTATGTTCACAAGCAACTGCTGGAGCAACGGATGCGAGGTGCTGCTGTACTGTTGATCTCGGAAGACCTGGATGAAATTATGGCTTTATCGGACCGTATTGCTGTTATGTATGAGGGTGAAATTGTTGGTGTGCTCTCGGCGCAGGATGCCGATATTGAACGCTTGGGTTTGATGATGTCTGGTGTGTTGAAGGAAAATAAAGATGCCGTTACTCAAGTTTAGGCTCGAAAAAACAGGTGCACCGCTGTGGTTTCGCGGATTGATTCCCGTAATCACGTTAGTGCTTACCTTTATCCTAACCTCAGGGTTGATTATTTGGGGCAAGGCTAATCCCTTTGAAGCTTATTATTATTTTTTGATAGACCCGCTCTCAGGTAGAGTGAGTTTCCTCGAAGTATTGGTGAAGTCCACACCCCTGATTTTGACCGGAATTGCTGTGACAGTAGCCTTCGTATCTGGCTATTTTAACATCGGAGCTGAAGGGCAGTTATATGCCGGCGCGCTAGCTTCAGCCTATCTTGGTACTGTTCTTGGTGGAATTTCTACGCCTTTAGCGATCCTTTTGATGTTGATCAGCAGTTTCGCCGCTGGGTTATTATGGGCATTACTCCCAGCCTTATTGAGGGTATATCTAAACGTCGATGAAGTTGTGACCACTTTGTTGTTCAATTCGATCATTATATTCATGATTAGTGCGATTTTAAATGGTCCCTGGCGCGATCCACAATCGGGTTGGCCGCAATCCCCCGAAATTGCCGAGGTCACACGTCTTCCGCAATTGGTAGCACGCTCGCGCCTCCATTTTGGGTTTGTGCTTGCCCTAACTGTTGTTGCGGTGGTCTGGTTTATCCAAACCAAGACAAGCTTCGGGTTAAAGTTCAGGGCGGTTGGCCTTGGGAAAGAAGGAGCCCGCTTTGCAGGCATCAACGTTGAACGTACCATATTGATCGCTGCTTTGATCAGCGGCGGCATCGCCGGGATAGCCGGCTACGTCGAAGTCGCTGGTATCCAGTATCACCTGATCGGCGAATTATCCCCTGGGTACGGTTATACGGGCATTATCATCGCCACTATGGGTGGTCTAAATGCCCTTGGCGTCGGAGCCGCAGCTTTGTTCTTCGGCCTGGTCGAAACCGGCGCCCAAACAGTAAGCCGGGCTTTGGGTGTGCCGGTTTATCTTGGTGAAGTGACTCAGGCTACCATGCTGCTCGTGATCTTGGGAATGTTTCTGTTGCAGCGCTATCGAATTCGGAGGATGTGATGGCTGTAGCAATGCTTATCGCCACTTTGACTGCAGCGACCTTACGGGTCGCCACCCCAATCTTGCTGGCAGCGATTGGCGAGACTTTTAACGAACGAGCGGGTGTGCTCAACCTGGGTATCGAAGGAATAATGTTTTTGGGGGCTTTTGTTGGGTTTTATGTCGCAGATATCACCGGGTCGTTGTGGATGGGCTTATTGATGGCTATAATTAGCGGTGTTTTGCTTGGAATTCTAATGGCGTATTTCACGGTGTCTTTAGGTGTCAATCAACATGTCTCCGGATTAGGGATCACCCTGCTGGCCAGCGGATTAGCCCTATATGCCTTTCGCCTTAATTACGGCGGTCGTTCAACTCCACCATCAATTCCACCTTTTGAACAAATAACTCCTCTGGCAAAAATTCCGGTTTTTAACACGATCCTAAACCAGTATCTGCTTACTTATGTAACCTTTTTTATCATTGTGCCCGTATCCTGGTGGGTGATGTATCGCACCAGCCTTGGGATGAAAATTCGCGCAGTTGGAGAAAATCCTGAAGCCGCTGACGCGGCTGGGATCAATGTTTTTTGGATTCGCTATGGCGTTCTAACATTCGGAGGCGGTTTGATGGCCATGGGAGGCGCTTTCTTATCGCTTGCCCAGCTTGGTGCTTTCACCCATGGTATTATCGCCGGGCGTGGTTGGGTCGCGATCGCCCTGGTGATTTTTGGCAATTGGAATCCTTTCAAGGTGATGTTAGGTTCTTTAATCTTTGGAGGCACATACGCCCTCCAGTTGCGCCTCCAGGCTATGGGTTTACAATTGCCAATCCCCTACGAAACATTTTTAGCACTACCCTATATTGTCACAATTATCGCCCTGGTGATTGCCGGCCGTCAGGCCTCATATCCCGCGGCTTTATTGAAGCCTTATCAACGGGAATAAGCATGCGCCTCACCAATTCTTGCTTATAGGGTGCCAGAGGGTATACAGAGTCTTACCATTGATAAACATGTCAGGATCAATAAGGATTAAAAAATGGCCAATTTCGACATCCTAATTAGAAATTCTCAACTGCGCGGTCAGCTAGAAAATCATTACGAAATTGGCATCAGTGGGACTGAGATAGCAGCTCTTTCTGAAAACCTGTCCGGCGATGCCCAAACCGTTATCGATGCTCAGGGCTGCCTGGTCACGGAAGCCTTCGTTAACCCCCATCTTCACCTGTGCAAGGTCTATACCCTGCCTATGATGGATGAACTTGCCCTCCAGGATTACCACGGTGCTGATATGGGCAAGGCGATGACCGCCATCGAACTGGCCGCAAGAATAAAGGAATCCTATGATGAAAGCTGGATTATCAAGAACGTCCGCAAAGCAGTTGCCCATTCTGCAATTTTTGGAGGCACGCATATTCGAGCTTTTGCTGATGTTGACAATAAGGCCAAACTCATCGGCGTGAAAGCCCTGATCCGGGCGCGAGAAGAGTTCAAGGATATTGTAGATATTCAAGTAGTTGCTTTCGCCCAAGATGGCATTGTACGCGAACCTGGCGCGGCTGATCTCGTCCGCCAGGCTATGGAATTGGGAGCCGATGTGGTCGGCGGCATCCCCTGGATTGAGTTCACCGATGCCGATATTGCTGAACATATCAAGATCTGTTATGACATCGCTGAAGAATTCAACAAGCCCGTCTCAATGCTGGTCGATGATGCCGGTGATCCTGGCTTGCGCTCTCTGGAGTTGATGGCTCTTGAAACCATCAAACGCAGTTGGCATGGTCGCTCTTTAGCCCACCACGCTCGTGCAATGGCTCTATATCCCAAACCCTATTTTCAGAAAATAGCTGCTTTGTTGAAGCAAGCTCAAATGGGTGTGGTCAGCGACCCACATACCGGGCCGCTGCATGCCCGTGTGCGTGAGTTGCTTGAAGAAGGTGTGCTTGTTTCCCTGGGTATGGATGATATCTCTGACGCTTATTATCCCTACGGACGAAACAATATGCTGGAAGTGGCTTTCCTGGTTTCTCATTTGCTCTGGATGACCACCCGCCAGGATATGGAAACGCTCTATGATCTTGTCACTACCAAAGCTGCCCAGTGCATTGGTTTGCGCGATTTCGCTCTCAAGGTCGGTGCGCCTGCCAATATCGTTGTGTTGGATGAGCCTAACGTGCTTGAAGCGCTGCGTAATCATCAAGCACCAAATTATGTCATTAGTAATGGTAAATTGGTTGATCAGGAAATGATGCATAAGATCGTAGAAAACCAGGAATGGCCTGCAAAATAAATGCAACCGGAATAAAAATAAAGGTTCAAGATAATTTATCGGCAGCTTTATATTCTTTGTATTGTCAATGTTTACCCGTGGTTATTTAATTATTTGATCAAATTCCAAACAAATTGAGGTGGCATTTCATGATTGATAAGGTGAAGGTAGAGCTAACGATAAATCAAGAATTGATACATGCTGAAGTACCTCCAGGCATGAGCTTGATGGAATTCCTGCGCAATGATCTGGGGTTAACCGGTACAAAAAACGGCTGTAACACGGGCCATTGTGGCGCTTGTTCTGTAATTATTGACGGTAAGTTGCGCAGAGCATGTCTGGTACGTATGTCAAAGCTGAATGGTGGGCAGGTGGAAACCATTGAGGGGTTGGTAAAAAATGGAAGTCTTCATCCTCTGCAATATACATTTGTTGAGCAGGGAGCAGTCCAATGTGGATTTTGTACCCCTGGGATGATCATGGCAGCCAAGTCTTTATTGGATGAAAACCCTCAACCAAGCGGTGAAGAGATCAAAACAGCTTTGAAAAGCAATAACAATTTATGTCGCTGTACAGGCTACACCAACATCATTAAAGCTATCCAAGCCGCTGGGGAGATGATTTATGAGCATAAAATCCCGCCACCAGACGCGCTTGAAAGCGGGCAGGTCAGATCGACTTTGCTTATCCGGGATGCAGTAGGATTGGTCACCGGAAACACATTATTCGGTGGTGATATCCACATGGAGGGCATGCTTTTCGGTAAGATCTTATGGGCTCTTTATCCCCATTCTGAAATTCTGAATATCGATACATCGGCAGCAGAAGCCATACCAGGTGTCGAAGTGGTAATCACTGCCAAAGATATACCCGGCAAGAACCAGGTTGGGATTGTCGAACGCGACCAGCCCGCTTGGGCTGAAGATAAAACCCGCTATATCGGGGATCCCCTTGCCACAGTGTACGCAGTCTCAGCAGAGATTGCTACTGAAGCATTGAACAAAATCAAGGTTGATTACAAAGTTATACCAGGTGTTTTTACACCGCAGGATGCAGCTAAGCCTGGTGCAATAAAGATCCATGAAAAAGGCAATCTTGCTCATCACGCAAAGATTGAACGTGGGGATGTTGAGAAAGCTTTTACAAAGTGTGCGGTGATAGTAGAGGAGGATTATTCCACACCTTTCATCGAGCATGGCTTTATGGAACCAGAATCAGGAATTGCGTATCTCAGCGATGATGGCACAGTGGTGTTGAAAATGGGTACACAGAGTGCCTTTGATGTGCGCACCCAGCTTTCAGAGATTCTGGCTCTCCCAGAAGAGAAAATTCGAGTGGTGCAATTGCCAATCGGAGGTGCCTTCGGAGGCAAAGAAGATCTCATTATTGAGCAGCATCTTGCTCTGGGCGCGCTGCTCACTGGCAAACCGGTCAAGATCGTATTATCACGCGAGGAATCCTTGCGCGTACATGTCAAACGCCATCCTGCCTGGATGCACTACAAGACCGGTGCCGATCAAAACGGCAAAATACTGGCTATTGATGCCTCTGTTACCTTAGACGCTGGGGCATACATGTCGCTCAGTTTCGATGTCTTGGAGAACACACTGGTTTTTGGCGCAGGACCTTATTATGTACCCAACCTGCGCCTGGAAGGATGGGCTTGGCATACAAATAACGTACTCTGTGGTGCCATGCGTGGCTTTGGTGTAAATCAGGTGGCAGTAGCGTTAGAACAGCAACTGGATGAGCTTGCCCGAAAATTGGATATGGATCCCTTCGAGATCCGCCTGATCAATGGACTCGATGTAGGGTTGCCCACCGCTGCGGATCACGTCCTGACTGATGGTGTTGTCTCTATTAAAGAAACAATTAATGCTGCCCGCAGTAAGTTTTCCAGCATCGATATTCCCCCATCCAACGGTAATAAAAAGATTGGGTTTGGTGTAGCCTCCGCTGTAAAGAATATCGGTTTTGGCCATGGTCTAGAGGAGAAGGCAGGCGCGATTGTAGAGCTGAACAGTGAAGGAGCCGTTGTCGTCCGGCACAGCCAGCATGAGTATGGACAGGGCGCTAATTCAGGCATTGCCCAGATCGTGTCGCTTGAGTTGGGTGTGCCTGTTGAAAACATCGAGATAATCAGCCCAGACACAGCTCTGACACCTCCGACAGGACCAACCACTGCATCTCGCCAGACTTTTCTGACAGGTAATGCCGCCGTCATGGCTTGCCGCACTTTGAAAGATGAAGTTTTTAGTAGAGCAGCTGAAATCCTGGAACAGGAACCTACCAAATTGAGACTGCAGGGCAAGCTCGTGATTGACCCGGAAAGCGGAAAATCCGTTGAGCTTAGGGAAATAGGCAGAAAGTTTGTGGTGGAGAAAGAGTACAATCCCAGTGAAACCGCTGCTTTACTCGAAGATGAGCTTAGTCGTTTTGGAACATCGAAGTTCAAGTCGCGCCCCACCCACTGGTGTTATTCATATAACACTCAGGTAGCTGTTGTGGAAGTGGACACCAAAACGGGCGCAGTGAAGGTGCTAACAGTGATCTCCGCCAACGATCTGGGAAAGGTGCTAAATTGGGCGACAGTAGAAGGGCAGGTCCATGGAGGCGTAATAATGGGTCTTGGTTACGCACTCTCAGAGGAATATATTGTCGAACATGGCATCAATCTGACAGATACCCTCCGCAAATGCCACTTGCCTGGAGCAGATATGACACCCGAGATCATCCCCGCCATAGTAGAGATCCCACACCCTGAAGGTCCATTAGGAGTCAAGGGGTTTGCTGAAGCCCCTTCATTGGCGACAGCCCCGGCCATACTCAATGCCATCTACGATGCAGTTGGTGTGCGCATCAATAGCATACCTGCAGATAAAAAGAAGATTCTAGAGGCTTTGCAGTTTAAGAATTAAAACAAAGGTTGGCATTTGATCGTGGGATTTTGCCAGAACCTTTGTGTAGCGGTCAGTATGAGATTACCCTGACTCCGGGCAGCATTTTTCGGGAAAACTGGCAGGCCTGCCTGAGACTGTCCTTCGCCACCAGCGAAGCTGACTTGTAATAAATCCAAATTCCCTAGATTTACTTGACCCGGCCACAATATGATCCAATATAGGAAAATATCTACCTTTCATTCCGTTAATACACTCTCTGGAGAGATACATTTTTCAAGTCTATCGCCAGAACCATTGGAATCCCGAATAAAATAGCTGCAGCACTGGCAATTTTTTCGAGTAGAGTTAAGATTTTTTACTTTACTTATAATAATTAGGGAGAAAAGAATGAATTCTGATGAACTTATTAAACCCAGGGTATTTGTGACCAGGAGGCTGCCGGAAGAAGTATGGGACGAACTGGCCGCCCATGCCGAGGCCGAATTATGGGATCACGAATTTCCCCCGCCTTACAAGACTATCCTGGAAAAGGTCGCCGGTATGGACGGGCTGCTGTGTTTGTTGACCGACCGGATTGACGCCGGGGTGATGGAGGCTGGCTCCAGCTTAAAAGTGATCAGCCAGATCGCGGTCGGGTACGACAATATCGATGTGGAAGAGGCGGCCAGGCGCGGCATAAAAGTCGGCAATACACCCGGCGTGCTGACCGAGGCAACCGCCGATTTCACCTTCACTCTGCTGATGGCTGCCGCCCGTCGGATTGGCGAAGGGATCGAATATGTAAAGGCGGGTCGCTGGGAGACCTGGGGGTTGACCCTGCTGCTGGGTCAGGAAGTCTTCGGGGCGACCCTGGGGATAATCGGCTTTGGCAGAATCGGGCAGGCGGTCGCCCGTAGGGCGCAGGGTTTTGACATGAAAATTCTATACCACGACCGCACCAGAAAACCGGATGCTGAAAGGGAGTTGGGCGCCGAATACCGGGAACTGGAGTCGCTGCTGGGCGAGGCGGATTTCGTCTGCCTGCACGTGGACCTCAATGAAGATACGCGCGGGATGATCGGGAGGCGGGAATTAAACCTCATGAAACCAACCGGGATATTGATTAACACCGCCCGCGGCCCGATTGTGGATCGCGAAGCACTCTA
>Ga0180438_10004691_pt1 | contig 19508 bp, 15 predicted proteins | sample SS_ome_12_FD_132455 | JGI IMG/M metagenome (GOLD analysis project Ga0180438, IMG submission 132455) | Hypersaline lake sediment archaeal communities from the Salton Sea, California, USA - SS_3_D_2 metaG | ecosystem: Environmental > Aquatic > Non-marine Saline and Alkaline > Hypersaline >... | reverse complement strand
TCTTTGGAAAGCACAATGGGTTTTCTTGGTCTTCCTGTTCTCATGGGCTGCCTCCTTCCGGACTAGCCCATGATAGCAAGAAGATTCTAATTAGTCAAGTTATTTATGATACATTACACTAGTCTATGAGTAGTCTTGCCACTTGGTTCAGTACAAAAAACATAATCAGACCCAAAATGAAGAACATCGGCTGCCCTTTTTCTTTCTCTGGGAGGAATTCCTTGACGAACACATATAATAGAACACCGGCTATACCGCTGATGGTGATATTCTGTAGAACAAGGGGCAGCGGAAAAGCAAAAGCAAGCAGCACGCCAGCCGGAGTAGCCAGGGACAGCAGGATTCTTTCCCACAGCGTGGGCTTGAAGCGGCCATGGATTTCCGACAGTGACGCCGAGGATAAGCCCGCGTGCAGCGTGACGGGGAACACAAACAATATTCCTTCCAAGACGCTCTTTTGAACCAGTTCCACGACCACGAATCCGGCCAGGAAGTAGTAGATGAAAAAGGTGACTGAGTGGACCGTCTTGAATTCCTTTCTGAGTTTCGATGCTTCCGCGTGTTGGTAGAAATATTTCTCCACCAGATGTACGAGCGCGAATCCCATCAGCAGAAAGAAGAAAACGCCGCCTTTAAGGTGTTCGGCCGCATCATATGTATGAGGGAGAAGGTCGAGGAAGAGATAGCCGATCGAAATTCCGGAGGCAAAGGAAATGATTTGATAATGTCTGGATCCCGAAGGGATTTTCAATCCTTCGCCAATAAAATGGATGAAGCCCAGGAGGAAACCCATTGTCAGCGAGAAAAGAACGGTCGACGAACTCATGATGCCTCTAATGATTACAGATTAGCATCGGCGATGTAAAGCACAGTTTGACCGGAGAATACATGAGTTCGACCATTCGTACGGCCTTTTATTCCCAAGACAAGGGCCAGGGCAATGCCAAACCGGCAGCGCTCCCTTTTCGCTTGTTGGACCTCGATTTAGCGGCGGCAGGAAAATTCATTAGACTTTCCCGTTTAGCATTGATATCTTTCCAGCTAAAGACGGTTTCGTAACGGTATAATGAATCTTCCGGTTTCCATTTTGCTCTTTGGAGTCATCATAGTCCTAACCATTATGGTGAGGTCCGTTTCCGGGAGATTTTCCATCCCTCCTCTAATCGGATTCATACTCATGGGAGTTTTGTTACGGCTGGCCGATACCCAGAGTCAGCTTCTCTCCCTCGAAATGCAGAAAATATTTGATTATTTAGCCGAAATCGGTGTGATTGCTTTGCTCTTTCGGGTGGGCCTGGAGAGTAATTTCAGAGGCCTGATTAAACAAATACGGCAAGCCAGTATTATCTGGGTGGGAAATGTCTTTCTAAGCGGATCCTTAGCGGCCGTGGCAGCTAAATATGTCATGGGCCTGAGTCTGGTGCAAAGCCTGTTTATCGGCGTAGCCCTGACCGCCACGAGTGTCGGAGTTTCCGTAAGCGTCTGGCGGGAAGCCGGCGCATTATCATCGCCGACCGGTGAATTGCTGGTCGATGTCGCAGAATTGGATGATATTTCCGGGATCATGCTGATGGTCCTCCTGCTATCCTTAACGCCTGCACTGGGAGGAGGATTTGGACCATCACTCATTAAATCCGGGGTCATGACGCTGGGATTATTGCTGCTGAAACTCATTGGATTCGGAATCCTGTGCTTGGTATTTTCCGTTTATATCGAGCCCCATGTTACGGAATATTTTCGTGCGTTAAAGCGTCCAATGGAACCGACGCTTCTGATCACCGGATTCGCAATCATCATAGCGGCCCTGGCCGGATTATTGGGATTTTCCTTTGCCCTGGGAGCGTTTTTCGCCGGTCTGGCGTTCAGCCGCGATCCGAGAGCCGTGCGGCTGGATAGTTCATTCGAGGTGATTTACGATTTATTCACGCCGTTTTTTTTCATTGGCATCGGTCTGCGTATTGTGCCGAACAGCTTGTTACCCGCTCTGGGCCCGGGAACTCTACTTCTGGCCGTGGCGGTGCTGGGAAAGGTTTTAGGGACAGGTCTTCCTTCTGTGCTGGTTACAGGATGGCTCGAGACTATCTTACTCAGTGTGAGTATGATACCCAGAGCCGAGATTGCCATGATCATCATGCAGCGGGGTCATGAATTAGGAGAATGGGCTGTGCCTGATAGAGTTTTTGGAGCGATGGTGATGGTTTCTCTGGCCAGCTGTCTTATATCTCCTATGGTGCTAAAAAGGCTGTTTAAGAGGTGGCCCCAGATAGCCCTAGCCCGACATGGAGAGTAGGCCCGGCTCAAGTCCTGCGGCGAAAGAGTCCCGAGGTGGCCAAAAAAAATGCGGAGGAATAGGCACCAGGACTCACTCCAGCCTATAGTTGGGAGCCTCTTTAGTGATCACGACATCGTGCACGTGGCTCTCCCGCCAACCCGAAGTCGTCACCTTGATAAAACGGGCTTTCTCTCTCAATTCATCGATGGTGCGGCATCCCGCATATCCCATCCCCGCCTTTAGACCTCCCACCATCATCTGGATGATGCGCCCCACCGGCCCCTTGTTGGGGACCCGGCCTTCGATTCCTTCGGGAACCAGCTTTCCTTCGGCGGCGATCGCATCCTGGAAGTACCGGTCACGGCTCGTTCCTTCGCGCATGGCCTCCAGCGATCCCATGCCTCGGTAGGTTTTGTAGGAACGGCCCTGGTAGATGACGACCTCGCCCGGTGACTCGTCGGTCCCGGCCAACAGATTGCCGAGCATGACCGAGCTGGCCCCGGCGGCCAGAGCCTTGGTGATGTCGCCCGAATACTTGATGCCGCCGTCTGCGATCAGGGGAATGTCTTTGTCGACTGTGACCTGGGCCACATCCGCGATGGCGGTGATCTGGGGGATGCCGGCTCCCGTCACCACACGTGTAGTGCAGATGGATCCGGGGCCCACGCCCACCTTCACGGCGTCCACACCGCGGTCGATCAGATCGCGGGCGGCCTCGGCCGTGGCGATGTTTCCGGCCACGATCTCCTGATCCGGGAATTGGTTTTTCAACATTTCCACCGTTTCCAGCACCTTTTTCGAATGGCCGTGGGCGTTGTCCACCACCAGCACATCCGCCTTGGAAGCGACCAGGGCCTTGGCCCGCTCCAAAGTATCGTCCCCGACTCCTACCGCCGCCCCCACCCGCAGACGGCCGTACTCGTCTTTTGCGGCCAGGGGATATCGGATGCGCTTCAAAATGTCTTTATAGGTGATCAGCCCTTTGAGATGGAAGTCCTCATCCACCATCATTATCTTCTCGATCTTGTGTTTGTGGAACAATTTTTCCGCCTCCTCCAGTGAGGTGCCCAGGGGAACGGTCACCAGATCCCTGGTCATGACATCTTGGATGTTAAGGCTGAGGCGGGTCTCGAAACGGATGTCGCGGTTGGTGAGGATTCCCAAGAGTTTGTTATCCTCATCGGTGATGGGAAGGCCGGAAATGCCGTACTTCTGCATGACATCCTTGGCCTCGAAGATCTTGTTGTGGGGACGCATGGTGATGGGATCCACGATCATGCCGCTTTCATGGCGTTTCACCTTGTCCACCTCTTCGGCTTGTTTGGAGACGGGCAGGTTGCGGTGCACGATCCCCATGCCGCCCTGTTGGGCGAGGGCGATGGCCATGCGGGATCCCGTGACCGTGTCCATGGCCGACGAGGTGATGGGAATCGAGAGCTGGATATTACGGCTCAGGCGCGTCGTCACATCGGCATCGTACGGGATCACGGAGGAAGGGGCCGGAATGATGAGCACATCATCGAAAGTCAGGCCTTCTTTGATTTTGTCTTGCAGCATGTTTCTCTCCTTAGCGGCGCTTTTTCTTCTTTTTTCGTTTCTTGGGGATCACAGACCGTGCCTGTTTGCTGCGGGGCGCCGATGCCTGCTGGGAGGGCTGCCGGTAGTACATCGGCCCTTCCCGACGCTCGGGCATGCTTTCCTCCACCGCCGGCTGCAGGAAGTACAGATAGCGGATGATGTCTTCCTCGATCCGGTCCATCATGGCCTGAAACATATCGAAACTTTCTTTTTTATACTCGACGAGCGGATCCCGCTGACCGTAGCCCCGCAGGCCGATGCCTTCCTTCAGGTAGTCCATGCCCAGCAGATGATCCTTCCATTGGGAATCGATGATCTGGAGCATGATCACCCGTTCGAATTCCCGCATGGTGGCGGGACCCAGGATCCTTTCCTTTTCTTCATAATGCCGTATCAGGGTGGAGGTCACCCGGTCCTTGAGTTCTTCGTAATTGACGGTGTCCCAGTCGATGCCCAGTTCCTCCGGATTCTGACCGAACTGTGTGTTGTAGGCCTTCTTGAATCCCTCCACATCCCAGTCTTCGGGGGATTTTTCTTGGTTGGCGTAGTTTTCCAGAATCCATTCCACCAGGGTTTTCACCAGGTCCAGAATGTATCCCCGTTTGTCCTGACCTTCCAGGATTTCCAGGCGCTGGCGGTAGATGGATTCGCGCTGCTTGTTCATGACATCGTCGTATTCCAGCAGGTGTTTCCGGATGGAAAAGTTCTGGGCTTCGACCTGTTTCTGGGCTCGCTCGATGGCCCGGCTCACCATCTTGTGCTCGATGGGAACCCCTTCTTCCATGCCTACGCGCGACATAAGGCCGGAAATGCGTTCGCTGCCGAAGATGCGCATCAGGTCGTCTTCCAGGGACATATAAAAACGGGAGGAGCCGGGATCTCCTTGACGCCCGGCCCGGCCCCGCAGCTGGTTGTCGATGCGGCGGGCTTCGTGGCGCTCCGTCCCGATGATATGCAGCCCGCCGAGTTCGATCACCCGATCGTGCTCCGGAACAACCACGCCCCTGGCCTTGTTCAGCTCTTTTCCCCACTCGTCCAGTGGCGGATCCGCGGGATCGACGTTCCGTTTTTCCAGCGCCTCCCGTGCCATCGCCTCCGGATTCCCGCCCAGCAGGATGTCCACTCCCCGGCCGGCCATGTTGGTGGCGATGGTGACTCCTCCCACTCGTCCGGCCTGGGCGATGATCTTGGCCTCCATTTCATGGTATTTGGCATTGAGCACGTTGTGCTTGACGCCCGCCTTGCGCAGCAGCCGGCTGAGGTGTTCGGAATTTTCGATGGAGATGGTGCCCACCAGAAGGGGCCGGCCCTGCTCGTGACTCTCGGCGATCTCCTCCACCACCGCGTTCCATTTTTCCTCCGCACTGCGATATATCTGGTCGTTGTGCTCGATGCGGATGAGGGGGCGGTTGGTGGGGATCTCCACCACATCCAGTTTGTAGATGGAATTGAACTCCGCCGCTTCCGTGGCTGCCGTACCGGTCATGCCGGCCAGCTTGTCGTACATCCGGAAAAAATTCTGAAAGGTGATGGAGGCCAGCGTTTGGTACTCGGCCTCGATGCGGACTTTTTCTTTGGCTTCCAGGGCCTGGTGGAGGCCGTCGCTGTAGCGGCGGCCGGGCATCAGCCGTCCGGTGAATTCGTCGACGATCACGACCTTCCCATCCTTGATCATATAGTCCACGTCGCGTTTGAACAGCTGGTGGGCTTTGAGCGCCTGATTGGCGGCGTGGATCAGATCCATGTGCTTCAGGTCGTAAAGGTTGGAGACGTTCAGGTATTTTTCCGCCTCCGCCACTCCGTCTTCATTGAGGGCCACGGTGCGGCTCTTCTCGTCGACGATGAAATGGGTTTCCCGCTTCAACCGGCGGACCAGGCCGTCCACCTTATAGTAGATGGCCGTGGATTCTTCGGTGGGGCCGGATATGATCAGGGGGGTCCGGGCCTCATCGATCAGGATGCTGTCCACCTCGTCCACGATGGCATAGCTGTGCTTGGGCTGTACCAAATCGACCAGGCGGAACTTCATGTTGTCGCGCAGATAGTCGAAGCCGAATTCGTTGTTGGTGCCGTAGGTGACGTCGGCCGCGTAGGCACTCTGCCGTTCCCGGTCGTTCATCTCATGCTGGATAATCCCCACCTCGAGACCCAGGCTGTGGTAAATCGGCCCCATCCATTCGCTGTCGCGCTTGGCGAGGTAATCATTGACGGTGACGATGTGCACGCCGTCACCTTTCAGGGCGTTCAGGTAGGAAGGCAGGGTGGCCACCAGGGTTTTTCCCTCCCCGGTCTTCATCTCCGCGATCTTGCCCTGGTGCAGCACGATGCCGCCGATCAGCTGGACGTCGAAGTGCCGCATATTCACGCTGCGTTTGGCGCATTCCCGCACCACCGCAAAGGCTTCCGCCAGGATGTCGTCCAGCGTCGCCCCCTGCGCCAGTTTCTGCTTGAATTCGTCGGTCTTGGCGCGCAGCTGCGCATCGCTGAGTTTCTGGACGGCCGGTTCGATGGCGTTTATGGCGGCCACATGAGGCTGAAGCCGCTTCATGTCCCTTTCAGTCTGGGTGCCGAATATCTTGCTGGCGATACGATTTAACATTTGATTCATTTTTGCAAAACTCCCTATCATTGTCAACGCGGGGCTGGATTCGTCACCGTTTCCAAAACCGAGTCGATATGTGATCGGTCGGGTAGGCTGATAGGGAGGTCACTCTGGTAACGGGATCCTTCTCACGGGGGAAATCACTGGGGCGGTGCTCCTGTTGGCTAAACGGTTTCTTGTCCGGGTTTTGCGCATGTTTCTCTGATTGACGACTTTGGACCGACTTGATTTTTAAGGGGGATTTCTATATCATCTCCAGTTACCTTTGCGTACGCCGATAGGACCGTAACGATCATGATGACTCTGATGAATGCTCCACGTGACGCCCGCCTGCGGATCGTGGAGATCGAAGGGGGGCACGGGGTGCGGCGCCGTCTGATGTCCCTCGGCCTGCATAAGAACGATGTGGTCGAGATGGATTCAAAGAGCATATTCGGCGGCCCTATTTTGATCCGTAACCTGAGGACCGATACCTCGGTCGCGCTGGGACGTGGGATCGCACGCAACATCATGGTTGAGATCGTTGACCAAAAATAATCAAAGCCCGGATGTGATATTCATCGGGCAGCCCAACAGCGGGAAGAGCACGCTTTTCAACTATATTGCAGGATTTCGCGCCGAGACTTCTTCCTTTCCCGGTACCACGGTCAAACACTCCCACAGTAAGGTGAATGTCGCCGGACAGGTCATCAACATCATCGACCTGCCCGGAACTTATTCCCTAAATCCCTCGGATGAAGCCGAAAAAGTGGCGCTCACTCACCTCTTTCAAGAGAGGCCGGATCTGATCATCAACGTGGTGGACGCTTCGATACTGGGCCGGAGTCTGGAGATGACCCAGGAGTTGCTGGAGTTGGAATACCCCATGGTCGTGGCGCTCAACATGATGGATCTGGCAGGGAAGAAGGGCATCCACATCGACCCGGAAGCCCTCCAGGAGAGGCTAGGTGTGCCGGTCATTCCCACCATCGCCTCGCAAGGACGCGGTATCAAGGAGCTTCTGGACGCGGCCCTTCAGGTTCTCAAAACCATGCAGGTTCCCCGGCTGCTCAGCTGGTCAAAAGATGTGGAAGATAAGATCCATGAGGTGGAACGCGCGATTCCTGAGGATTTTCAGATCGTTGCCAACCGCAGATTCACCGCCGTCAAGGTCCTAGAAATCGAAAAGCAATTTTTTCACCGGATGCTGCAGGAAATCAACCCGGCTTTTAAGCAGGCGGTCGACCGAGTCAGATCCGAGCTGGAGGGGAGGCATAACGCCCCGGCCTACGAGGTCATCTCCGCCGAGCGGCATCATCTGGCGATGAAGTTGTTCGAAGAATGTTGCACCGTGAAGCGCGGCGCGTCCCTCAGTTGGGAAAGACGACTGGATGATATACTCATGCATCCCTTCTGGGGATATGTCATCCTGCTGGCGGTGTTCTTGAGTTTTTTCCTGGTGATCTTCGCGGTGGCCAGCCCCATCGAAGAAGCTCTCCTGGGCCCGCTGTATGATCTGAGGGCGTCGCTGGCGCCGAGCTTGGGCACGGGCCTGTTGTTCTATCTAGTGGACGGCTTGCTCCAGGGAGTGGGCGGAGGCATCGCCATTGTGCTGCCCTATTTTTTACCGCTCCTGTTTTTGATGAGCCTGTTGGAGGACATAAGCTATTTGGCCCGAGCCGGATTTCTGATGGATGCCTTCATGCATTTGATCGGGCTCCACGGAAAATCCGTCTCCCCCTTCATTCTGGGATTCGGGTGCAACGTTCCGGCCGTCGTCTCCACGCGCATACTGGAATCCAGGCGCGACCGGATTATCACCTCGCTTCTGATCCCCTTCATTCCCTGTTCGGCCCGCACCATGATCATTTTGGCGCTGGTGGCGTTTTACCTGGGCCCGTTCTGGGCCTTGGGATTCTATCTGCTCAACTTGATAATCGTCGCGCTCCTGGGGAGGCTTTTGGCCCTGTTCTACAAGCAGCCGTCGCCTGGCTTGATCCTGGAGATTCCGGCACTCAGGGCGCCCTCGCTGTCCAACATCCTCCGCCGCACCTTCTTTCAGCTTCGATCCTTTGTCCAATTCGCTTGGCCCATCCTGATCGCCGGGAGCGTGGTGCTGGCCGTGATGCAGTATCTTCACTTCGACCGATTCGTCAACTGGCTGCTCGCTCCCGTCGTCGACGGAATTCTGGGCCTTCCCGGGGATTTGGGAGTCACACTGATTTTCGGATTCCTGCGTAAGGAGCTTTCCTTGATCATGATGCTGCAGGCCTTGGGCGTTTCCTACCAGGATCTCATGACCGTCATCTCCCGGGAACAGCTGCTGGTTTTCGTGGTGTTTATGAACTTTTTTGTCCCGTGTCTCTCCACCGTGGCCATCCTGTGGAAAGAGATCGGGCGCCGGGAAGCCCTGCTGTCTATGGCCCTCAACACTTCGGTGGCTCTCATCATCGCATCTTTGGTGCGCATGGTGCTCCGGATCTGAAATGCTGAAAGCCGTACTGCTTGATCTGGACGATACGCTGCTGGCGAATGATATGGCGACTTTTATCCCGGCTTACCTGCACGCGCTCAGTGCCGCCGTCGGGCATTTGGTCCCCCCCGGAAACCTGCTTATCGAGCTCATGCGCGCGACCGAGGCGATGGATGCCAATGTGGGGACCGGACCCACCAATGAAGAGGCTTTTGATGCGGTGTTCTATCCGTCCGTCGGCGTTCCCAAGGCCACGCTGAAGCCGATCTTCGAGCGGTTCTATGCCGAGGGATTCCCCCTGCTGAGCAGATACACCCAACGCATACCTGCGGCCCGATCGTTTGTGGAATTCGCCTTCCGCCGGCAGTGGCAGGTCGTGATCGCCACAAATCCTGTGTTTCCCTCGACAGCCGTGGTGCAGCGCCTGGAGTGGGCGGGCGTCCCGGTGGCGGAATTTCCCTATTCGCTGGTTACCACTTACGAAGACATGCACGCCACTAAAGCCCATCCAGCCTACTACCGGGAGATCATCTCCCGGCTGAGTCGGAAACCGGAAGAGTGTCTCATGGTAGGCGATGATTGGCGGCGGGACATGGTTCCGGCGGCGGGAGTCGGAATTCCCGTGTTTTGGATCTTCCGAGCCGAGAAATCGTTCAAGACCGCCGACGTCCCGGATACGAGTTCGGTCCCGAATCGTCTGATGTTCGGGATAGGAAATTTGGAGAGGCTCAGGTCCAAGCTTTCCGAATCGGATCCCGATCCTTCCCTGACCTGAGCGCTGTCTGCCTCATAGGGAGATCGCCCCCTCCGTATCACTCGGGAATTCCCCTGCGAGCCGATTTTTTACTTCGGCTCGCTCAGGGAGGAAATGAGTTCGGCTGCGGCCCGGCGGCCGATGAGCGCAGCAAGCTCGTCATGAGAAGCCACCCGGATGGAATCTATGCCGGGATAATGCGCAAGGAGCTTCTTTTTCCTCTGGGGACCGATGCCGGGGATGCCGTCCAGGAGAGATGCAAAGCTCTTTTTAGTCCGCCGCCTCCGGTGAAAGGCGACCGCGAAGCGGTGAGCTTCATCGCGGATGCCCTGCAGGAGGCGCAGGGCGGGGGAGTTTCTCTCCAGGCGAAGGCCTTCGGGATACCGGAGGGAGAATAGGGTTTCTTCCCGCTTAGCCAAAGAGACCAGAGAGAGATCTGCCAAGCCCAAAGATTCCAATGCGGTGCGGGCTGCGCTGAGTTGACCTTTGCCCCCGTCGACCAGCACCAGGTCAGGAAAATCCTCATCCGCTCGGTCGATTCGCGAGAATCTCCGCTTCAGCACCTCCTGCAGGCTGGCCGTGTCGTTGGGTCCTTGCACGCTCCGGATACGATATTTTCGATAGTCCTGTTTGTCGGGCAAGCCGTGCCGAAAGACAACTCGGGATCCTACGGATTCTTGTCCGCCCGTGTTGGAGATGTCATACCCCTCGATGATGTGCGGAAGTCCGGGCAACTCCAAGATCCTTTGCAGATCCAGCAGCGGATCTTCCGAAACCTGCTCTTTCCGGAGCAGGAGAGAGGCGTTTCGATCGGCCAGCTCCACCAGCCTGCGGTCTTTGCCGCGGAGGGGGAACTTCAGGTCCACGCGCCCGCCGCGCAGCTCGGCCAGCGCCGGCTTCAATCCCTCCCCATCCCTCAACATAGGAGGCAGGAGGATGGTGGCCGGCACCTCTCCCCGCTGGCGGTAGAAGGACAACACCATGCCGGTCAGGATCGCCTGATCGGTTTGGCCGGCAGGCCTCACCGCCGAGAGCCCCTTCGACTGGATGACCTTTCCGCTGCGCATGATGAACACGAAGGCGGCGGTATTCCCATCCTCGCCGGCAAATCCGAAGATATCTTTGTCTTCGATCCGTGAGCTGATGAAGCGGGGTTTTTCCTTGATCTGTTCCAAGGTGAGGATCAAGTCCCGCCAGCGGGCGGCCGCTTCGAATCGTTGCTGACTTGAGGCTCGGAGCATGCGGGATTGGACGATGCCGAGCAGCTCATCGACCCTGCCCTCCAAAAAAAGGAGTGCGTTCTCCGCCCGATCGAGGTATTCCGAGGCGGTGATGAGGCCGGTGCAGGGGGCGGCGCAGAGCCCGAGGTCGTACTGAAGGCAGGGCCTGCCCCGTTTGCTGGGGATGACTTCTCGGCAGTCGCGGATGCCGAAATGACGGTTGATGAGATGAATGGTCTTACGCGCTTGGTGGGCGGGGCTGTAGGGACCGAAGTAGCGTGAGCCGTCCGCCTCCACCCGCCGGGTCAGGTAGATGCCGGGGTAGGACTCTTGCATGGTGAGCTTCAGGTAGGGAAAGCTCTTGTCATCCTTGAGGCGTTCGTTGAACTTGGGCTGGTACTGCTGAATAAAATTGTTCTCCAGGAAGGCGGCTTCCCGTTCCGAATCGGTGAGAATATAATCGATATCCAAGGCCTCGGCGAGGATGTTGAGGACTTTGGTGTCGGCGGTGGGGAGGAAATAAGTGCGTACCCGGTCGGCCAGCGAGCGGGCCTTGCCGATATAGAGAACCTGTTTTCCTCGGCCCAGGAAAAAATAGATCCCAGGTTTATCGGGTAGATTCCGGGCCAGCGTAAGGAGCCGGTGTCTGTCTCCGCCCATGATCGGTCATCCTGCTTATTTATGGTAGCATGCCGGGCGGGAAAATTGAAACTTACCGATTGAGCTCCAAATCCCTGCGCTGCAGATCCTTGAGCTCATCCCGGAAGCGGGCGGCTTTTTCGAATTCCAGATTTTGGGCCGACTCGTCCATCAACTTTTGGAGTTCCTCCATTCGCTGCTTCCTGCGTTGGGGGGAGAGGTAGATATCCTTGTCCTCCGCGACCCGGGTATAGTCGAAGTAGTCGCGCTCATATACGCTGCTCAAGACATCATCGATGCTTTTTTGGATCGATTGCGGAGTAATGCCGTGCTTGCGGTTGTACTCCTGCTGAATTCGCCGCCGCCGCTCCGTCTCGGTGATGGCCTTACGCATGGATTCCGTGACGATATCGGCATAGAGGATCGCCCGGCCCTCCACGTGCCGGGCCGCCCGTCCGAAGGTCTGGATGAGCGAGGTGGCGGAGCGCAGAAAGCCTTCCTTGTCCGCATCCAAGATGGCCACTAAGGAGACTTCGGGTAGATCCAATCCCTCGCGTAGGAGGTTGATTCCTATCAGGGCGTCGAAACGGCCCTGCCGAAGCTCACGCAGGATCTTGACCCGTTCCAGGGTGTCGATGTCGGAGTGCAGGAAACGGACCTTCAGTCCCAGCTCGTGATAGTGGCGGGCCAGGTTTTCCGCCATGCGCTTGGTCAGGGTCGTAACCAGGGTGCGTTGCCCACTCCCCGCGTTATCCACGATCTCGGTCTTGAGGTCGTCGATCTGTCCTTTGGTGGGCCGCACCTCCAGCCGCGGATCGGTCAGGCCGGTGGGCCGTATGATCTGCTCTGCCACCCCGCCGACCGCTTTCTTCATTTCGTAGCGTCCTGGAGTGGCGGAGACATAAAGGACTCGCCCGACGCGCAGTTCGAACTCCGCGAAGTTCAAGGGACGGTTATCCAGCGCGGAGGGCAGGCGGAATCCGTGTTCCACCAAAGTCTGCTTGCGCGATCGATCGCCGTGGTACATGCCCCCGATCTGGGGAACCGTCACGTGGGATTCGTCGATAATGGTCAGGAAATCAGGAGGGAAGTAATCGAGCAGCGTATAGGGAGGCTCTCCCGGAGAGCGACGGCTGAGATAGAGTGAATAATTTTCGATGCCCGGACACCATCCCAACTCGGTCAGCATCTCCAGATCGAACAGGGTCCGTTCCTCCAGCCGATTGGCTTCGATGATCTTCCCGTCCCGGATGAGCTTGGTTGTGTGTTCTCCCAATTCCCGCTCTATACCTTCCACGGTCGAATCGACTATCTCCTGGGGCGTGGAAAAAAAGGACTTGGGATAGACAAGGACCTTTTCCGGCGAGTCCAACTCCCTCCCCAGCAGCGGATCGATCAGTGAAAGTGAGGCGACACGGTCATCATCCAGTTGGATGCGGACGGCGTGATCCTCATAAGAAGGAAAGAGCTCGACGACGTCTCCCCGAACCCGATAGGTGTTGCGTTTGAAATCGGTTTCCCGCCGCTCATACTGGAGTTCCGAAAATTTTGCCAGCAGCTGCTTTCTTTTGAGGATCTGTCCCAAACGGATGGAGAAACTCATAGAACGGTAGGTTTCGGGGGCGCCGATCCCGTAGATGCAGGAGACCGAGGCCACGATGATGACGTCGCGCCGTTGGAACAGGGCATTGGTGGCCCGCAGGCGCAGGCGGTCGATCTCTTCGTTGATGGTGGCCTCCTTGGCGATGTAGGTATTGGAGGCGGGTATATAGGCCTCGGGCTGATAGTAGTCATAGTAGCTGACAAAATATTCGACCGCATTTTGGGGAAAATAGCGGCGGAATTCCTGAAAAAGCTGTGCGGCCAGAGTTTTGTTGTGGGATATGACCAGAACCGGCGCATCGACCCGGGCAATGATATTGGCCATAGAGAAGGTCTTGCCGGAACCGGTAACCCCCATCAGGACCTGGTGCTTTCGGCCCTGCTGGAGACCGGAGACCAAATGCCGGATGGCGCCGGACTGGTCGCCTCGGGGCTCGTAATCGGAAACGAGCTTGAAGCTTGGCATCCCTCCGGGTCAGCGTCCGGGAATCACCTTGACGGTACCCGAGAAAAAGGCGCCCTCAGCGACGGCGAAGCGGGCGGCGGCGATATCTCCCGTCATGCGGCCTTCCTGGTGGATGCTCACCGTACCGGAGGCGTGGATGGTTCCTTCCACCGTCCCTCGAATCAGGATGTTTTTAGCACGGATGTCCGCGTTGATGCGGCCATTGGGGGCGACGATGAGGTCACGGCCTTCCAAAGAAACCTCTCCCCTGATCTGCCCGTGGACTTCCAGGTTGTCGGTGCCGCTGATGCGGCCTTCCAGATGGAGCGATGGGCCCAGACTGGAGTTCGACGATGGGGAAGGGGGAGGGGCAGGCTGGTCAAGAACGCTTTTTTTGTTTTCACTTCTTAGCATGAACAACTCCCTAAGCCGGAGGTATTGTCGATTATAAGGAGCGGCAGTCTTTCTGTCAATGGAGAAAAAAAACTTGACAAACGTTTGTTTGAAATTTATATTGCGAATATGACAGTCAAACGTTCGTTTAATATTTAGTAAGGAGGTTGCGATGGCCGCCCGCGGGATTATCTGGGGAATGCTGCTGATATTTTCTTTCATGCCGCTCTGGTCCCAGGACCTGTTCGAGGACGCCACGCGGAGCGGTTCGCAGACGGGCAGCTCGCTGGACTTGGGCGGCTATCTGCGCAGCGCGCTCTTTGCCGGGCGCGCCCTGAATCCTGAAGACGGCCAGATCAAAAGCGCCTACGGTGAGTTCTCGCTCAAACTCAAGGCCGGGAAGCCCGGATTCGGACGTGCCTTCGCCGAATTCAGGGGCCGGGAAGGAATGGAGTTCGATCGGCCCCTCAAGGGATTCTTTCTGCGGGAAGCGTACGTCGAGGCGTATTGGGGAGGATTGGATATCCGGGTGGGGCACCAGATCGTGGTCTGGGGCAGAGCCGACGGGATCAATCCCACCGACAATATCACTCCCAAAGACATGCTGGCGCGGTCGGCGGACGAGGATGACCGCCGCTTGGCCAACTTCCTGGTCAGGGCCACCTATAACGCCCTCCCGCTGAGATTTGAGGGCATCTGGATTCCATTTTACAGACCATCCCGCGTACCCACGGAGTTCATTTCGTTTCCCGCCGATATCCGGTTCGAAGGTGAGGCCTATCCCACGGCGCGTTTTGTGCACAGCACCGCAGCACTCAGGTTGAACTTCGAGTTTTCCGGATTCGATGGATCTCTGTCCTACTTCAACGGCCATAATCCGTTTCCGGCCTTGAGCGCCGATGGCACCGAAAATGCCGTGCCCCCCTTCTCGACCGGGTTCTTGCCTATCGTCCTGAGGAGCTATCGCATGCACGCAGTAGGAATGGATTTTTCCTCTACATTAGGAAGCTGGGGGCTGAGGGGAGAGGCGGCCTATCGGAGTCCGCACGGCGATTACAGCCAAGATTCCTCGATAATTCATCCCGACCTATATGGGGTGGTGGGAGTGGATCATGAATTCAGCGCCGGAGTGAGCGTCATCCTCCAGTATCTCGTGCGGCGGGTATGGGATTTCCAGGAGCTCGCTAGGCCGAGCCGGCCGGATCTCCTGCCCGCCTATCAATTGGCGTCAAAAAACCGCCTCCTTTTCTCCCAGCAGTATGAGACCAGCCATGCCCTGTCGCTGCGCGCTGCCAAGATGTTCTGGCATGACACCCTGGATCTGGAACTCATGGGCTACCTCAATCTCACATCCCAGGAGGTCTTGCTGAAGCCCAAACTGACTTATTCCATCACCGACGCCTTTTCCTTGATAATAGGGGGGGAATGGTATCAGGGGCCGGAGGACTCCCTCTTTGATCTGGTGGACCCTTATTTGAGTGCGGTTTTCGGCGAGCTGCGGCTCTCCTTTTGAGGAGGAAACCATGTCTGCACCAGCACCGACCCCGACCAAGAAAGATCCGCGGCAGAGGATTCTGGACGCCGCCATCCGGCTGTTTTCCCAGAAAGGATTCGCGGCCGTGGGAGTGCGGGAGATCGCCCGGGAGGCAGGTGTCAATCTTTCCATGATCTCGTATTACTACGAGGGCAAGGTCGGTATCCTCAAGGCGATCATGGAAACATTTTTCCAACGTTATGTGCAGGTGTTCGATATCCCGGATGCGGGGCAGAAAACTCCCGATGCCTGCGCGCATGAGATCTTCGCCAGCATCGTACGATTTGTGCGCCGCAACCTGGAGCTGTCCCTGGTGGCCTATAATGAGTTGCCGCTTGAGGTGCCGGAAATCGCCCAGCTCAAAGCCGATTGGGTTAAGCGGATGATCAAGCGCACGGCTTGGATTATGGAGCGCTTCGGGCTGGATCCCTCCGACGGGATCAAGGTCGGCGTCGTCGGCCCCACCCTCTTCTCCATGATCATGATGCACTTCCGCATACGGGCCATTCAGCAGCAGGTCTTCGGCCTGCGTTTCGATGATGCTTACTACGAGCTGTTCACCCGCGCGGGCGTGACCTTTTTTTTGGACGGGCTCCGCGGGCTGGCGGCTCAAAACACCTCGCAGGCAGGGGCCCATGACTAAACTCGCGCGCGGCATCGTCCGTTTCCGATGGGCCATCATGGCCGGTTTCATCGCCCTGGGAGCGGCCTCGGCGTTTCAGATCCGGCGGGCCCGGATCGATTCGAACATGAAATCCATGCTCCCACCGGATATGCAGTCACGACTCAACACGGATGCCATTGATGAGATATTCGGGGGAACCGACATGCTTATGGTGATCCTGCAGTCCGAGGATGCCTTGTCCTCACCCACGCTGCAGAGGGTGAAGAGGCTTTCCCGTAAGATGAAGCGGATCGAGGGTGTCGACAAGGTGCTGTCGCTGTTCGATTTAAAGAATATCCGCAGCGAAACCGGGTCCATGATCGTAGAGCCGGCGGTCCCGAGTATCCCCGAAGACGAGGAGGATCGGGAACGGCTGAGACAGGAGATCCGTGACAATGATGCGGTCTTCGGCAGTGTGGTTTCCAGGGACTTCACATTGACCGCGGTCATCGCCCTGCTCAGGACGGATGTTTCCGACGACGTGATTGTTCCCGCCGTATATGATCTGGTGGACAATGAACCCGGGCCGGAGGATGTGTTCTTTGGCGGGCTGCCCTACACCCGATACCAGGTTTCAGCCAGTATTCGGCAGGATTTGCGCCGTCTTCTGCCGCTGGGACTGATCTTCATGTTGATCTTTCTTTTCATGTGTTTCCGCCAGCTTCGGGGTGTGTTCCTTCCCTTCCTGGTGGTCGTTCTATCCATCGCTTTTTCGATGGGATTGATCCCTCTGCTGGGATGGAAATTCCAGATCATCACCATTCTGCTTCCCGTCATGCTCATCGCGATCGCCAATGATTACGGCATCCATCTGATCGCCAAATATCAAGAGTACAACACTGAGGGAAGTCAACTTACCTCCCGGGAGCTGGCCCAAAAGATCTTCCTCAGTCTCAGCCGGCCGGTCCTGCTGACTGGATTGACCACCATGGCCGGGATGCTGTGCCTCCTGGGGCATATCATCATCCCGGCCCGTCAGCTAAGCGTGCTGGCCGCTCTGGGTATCCTGTTCGCGCTGGCTGCCAGCCTGTTTTTCATCCCGGCGGTCATTTCGCTGCTGCCCAAACCCAAACCTCTGATACGGGCCGCCGAAAAGGGAAAAAGGAATCGACTCCTGGAGCGCCTTTTGGCATTTTTCGGTCGGATTGTGCCGGCTTACCCCAGGACCGTCATCGCGGTGGCTTCGGTCCTGGCCTTGGCGTTTTCGACCGGAATTTTTTCTGTCGAAATTGATACCGATCCCAATCACTATTATCCGGATGATCATCCGGTGGCCCAGACTGCCGAGCTCATCAACCGCAGCTTGGGTGGAGCCCAGAATGTTTCGCTGGTATTCCAGGGAGACATAAAAGATCCCCGCCTGATGAACAAGATCGATATCACGGAAAGAAGGCTGGCCGGCATGCCCGATGTCGGCGAGACCACCTCGGTCGCACGCATTGTGCGTCAGATGAGCCGGGCCCTGCATTCCCCGGAGGAACGAAACTACGATCGGATTCCCGAAACGCGGAATGCCGTGGCCCAATACTTCGAACTCTATGCCATGAGCGGTGACCCGGAAGACTTCGAAAAGATGGTGGATTTTCCCTATGAGCACGCCCTACTGACCGCGCGCCTGCAGACCTCCAGTACCAAAAAGCTGGACCGATTCCTGGAGAGAATCCGAACCATGGTGGCGGACGATCCGGATGTCCGCCTGGTGGGAGGATTCGGCACCATCCTGGCAGAGATCGCCCGGAGCGTGGTCAGGGGACAGTTTCTGTCGCTGAGCCTGGCACTCCTGGTGGTGGGGCTCCTGCTCATGTTGCTCTTCCGATCGATGGCGGCAGGGGTGATCGCGGCCGTCCCCCTGGCGCTTTCCGTCATGGTCCTTTTCGGCCTGATGGGAGTCTTCGGCATCGAGCTGAACGTGACCACGGCCATGCTGTCCTCCATCATGATCGGGGTGGGAGTGGATTACACCATCCATTTCCTGTGGAGATACCGGGAGGAGCGGTATGGGGGTCTCGCGCCCGACGCCGCGGTCCATAAAACCCTGACCACCACCGGCCGGGGCATAGTGTTCAATGCCTTTTCGGTGGTGATCGGTTTCGCGGTATTGATGACATCCGGTTTTTTGCCGGTGCAGTTTTTTGGATTTCTGGTCGTGGTCTCCATCATTTCCTGCCTGGTGGGCGCCCTGATCCTGATTCCGGCCCTGGTCCTGGTGGTCAGGCCGCGGTTTCTGGAACCGGTCGAGGACGTCGGTGGCAAGCGATCCCGGCCGCTTAACCAATAAGGAGGTGCTATGCGACAACACGAATTCGTCCTGGCGATATTATGGTCGATTTGCCTGATTCCCCTTTCCGGCCATCCCCAAGCCGATCTTTCGGCGCGTGAGATCATGGATCGATCGTTTAAGACCACCAAACTGGCGGGGGCTGAGATGCTCTCCACTCTGACCATAATCGATGGACAAGGCCGGGAGAGGGTCCGGGAGGTCGCTTCGGTCTCCAAACTCTTTGACGCCGGTGCCACGGAAAAGCGGCTCATCCGATTTCTGTCGCCTGCGGATGTAGAGGGAACCGGCTTCCTGACCTTTGATTATGAGGACCGGGATGACGACATGTGGCTGTTTATGCCGGCCTTGCGCAAGACCCGCCGGATCGTCAGCACGGAAAAGGCCAAAAATTTCATGGGATCGGAATTCACGTACGCGGACATGACCCCCCCCGTGTTGGATGATTTCTCCTATCGACTGATGGGTGAAGTCGACGAGGATGGAATTCGCTGTTGGGAAATTGAGATGATTCCGGTCAGCGAGGAAGTGGCGGATGAAACCGGTTTCTCGAAGCGCGTGGTGCGGATCGGCCAGCAGGATTTTGTGATCCGGCATGCGCTTTACTTTGATCTGGACGGCGCCGAGCACAAGGAGCTGACCGTTCATGAGATCAGGGAGGTGGATACCGTCCATCACAAGTATCGTCCCCTTCACATGACCATGCTCAACCATCAGAACGACCGCCGATCCGTCCTCAGGGTCAGCAAGATCGTCTTCAATCCCGAGGTCAAAGACGAGTACTTCACCACCCGTTATCTGGAACGGTTCTGATCCGAGGCCCCGTCTCGCTCCTAAGAGGGGCGCCAATCCGTTCGCCGCCCTATGCTCGAAGAAAGAACCGGGTCAAGAGGCTGAAATGGCGGGAAGAAAAGGGCCGTCCTCCGTGCCGGCGAAAGCGGATGTCGCGCCCGGCTAGTGTTGCGTCTCGGAAATATATTGACATAGTCTTTTGATTTTAGCCAGGATGGAATCGGCGGTTGCGGTCCAGATGAAAGGTTTAGCTTGTGTGTTGTGATGGCGAACGAAGTGATCG
>Ga0180438_10004690_pt1 | contig 19511 bp, 16 predicted proteins | sample SS_ome_12_FD_132455 | JGI IMG/M metagenome (GOLD analysis project Ga0180438, IMG submission 132455) | Hypersaline lake sediment archaeal communities from the Salton Sea, California, USA - SS_3_D_2 metaG | ecosystem: Environmental > Aquatic > Non-marine Saline and Alkaline > Hypersaline >... | reverse complement strand
TCTCATCGTGCCTTGCCCGATAGTGACCCACGGCCTGCGCCAGCCGCCAATAAGCGCGGGCGACCTGGAGCCTCGCCGCGCTGCCCTGAGCGGCGGAAAACGCCTTTCGGAGCGTCAGCGGGTTGCCATCAAGCGAACTCTGCTCCGGTAGCCGGAGGGCTTCGGCGACCAGCGCAGGGGGATCCAAATCGAGCCGCGCCGGTTCGTCGGGCAGCGTTTGCCCCTGATCGGGGGAAAGCGCATCTTGCCCCGGCTCCGGCTCGCCGCTGGTGTCGACCGAAGGCAATTGGCCGGCCTCGAAATCCGCGCCCAGCGTCAGCGTGACGGCGGGCAGATCGGCCGAATCCGGCGGGTCGGCCCGCTCCGCCGTCTGGGCCACAAGCAGGCAACTCAACATCAAAGTGATCGCACTCATGGAGCCCCCTCCTCACGGTTACTTGCGTTCGGTCTCGGTGTGGCGGACACCTTTGTTCTGTCAATATGCAATTGAGGTCGGGTGGCGCGGTTGCCTCATCCACCATCGAGGCAGGAGCTACCGCCCACGCTGCCCCTGCGACCCGTCCATTCAGACCCGACACGCCACTAGCGTGGCATTTCACGCAGCACCCGTCAATCAGGCGCGAACCGGCCCAACTCCGCCGCCTCGAGAGAGGCTAAGGTATCTGCACAAATTGGCGAAGAACCTGCGCCCTGTCGCAAAAGAGAAAGTCCCGTGGGCAGCCGGGCGGCAGACCACCGGCTGCGGACCCGCTAACGCGGCTTCTTGGACCGCGACGGCTGCTCAATGTCGTCACGATCTTCCGGGTGCCAGAGGGGGAAACCGCCGCGAACACGTTCTGCGAGCACTTGAAGCTTCTCCCTGGTCCCGGGCATGGCGTCGGTGCAATCGAACGCTTCCTGGGACACTTCGGGCGGTTCGAAATCCCAAAGCCCCATCTTTATCGCGTCCAAGATCGATTTCGGCACTCTAACTCCTTCCCTCGTGCGCAGAGCGAACGGAACCAGCGGATTGGACTGGCATTTGGCAAGACGCCGCAGACAAGAGATTCGCCCCCGCGCCTTCGGCCCAACGGTCAAGCATCGGAAACGACAGTATCGCGATTTCACCGGGGATTGTCAAGCATTTCCGTTATATTCGCTGCAATGCGCAGCATCGCCCGAGGGGAATTCCCGCCCCTCGAAAACCGCAGGGCAGTGTGACCGCAACGGAATTCCCGGCTTCTCCCGATCACCCAATCGCACATTTTCCACCAGGGGCCTTGATTTTCGTCGCCGGAACCGTTTTGCTTACCCGATTAAAACCCTTGTTCCTCGCCGCTTTGCATTCAACGCGCGGCAGGAGCAAGGGTTCCCCACCCCGCACGCTCCAGAACGAGTTGCCCGCCAAAACAGAGAAAGGCTTGCTCAACGCATGGCCCACGACCACGCCTCATCCGGTTCGAACCAACCGCTGCTATCGGCCGTCGCCCTGGTGCTGGGGCTCTACGTGCTCTCGGTTTTTTGGGGTCTGCCGCAAGAAGGCGCCCGGCTGATTGCCGAGGCCGCCGTCGGCCATCACGGCGAGGACGAGCACGCCGTGGAACATGCCGCCGACGCAGAGCATGACGTCGACACGGAGCATGGCGTCGAAGAACCGGCCGAGCATACCCAGGCGCCGGACGGCGAACATCACGCGGCGCCCGGCGGCGCGCCGTCTGCGGTGCATCCGCCGTTCTGGATGATCTTGCCTTTCGCCCTGCTTCTTCTGGCGATTGCCGTGCTGCCGCTGGTGCCCTGGACGGAGCACTGGTGGGAAAGCAACCTCAACCGCTTCTACGTGGCGGCGATTCTGGGCGCTCTAACGCTGTTGTACTACCTGCTCTTGCACGAAACGCCCGTCGAGGGGCATTGGCCCGTACACCACGTGGCTTCACACAACGAGTCGGGCCCGAACCTGCTGGCCACCTGGACGGTGCTTGCCAACGCCATTTTGAACGAGTACATCCCGTTCATCATGCTGTTGTTCAGCCTTTACACGATCAGCGGCGGAATCCGCATCGAGGGCGACCTGCCCGCCCACCCGTTGACCAATACGCTGTTCATCGCGGCCGGCGGGCTGCTGGCCAGCTTCATCGGCACGACCGGGGCGGCGATGCTCCTGATCCGCCCTCTGCTGGAGACCAACAGCGAGCGGAAGCACGTCCGCCACACGGTGATCTTCTTCATCTTCGTGGTCTGCAACTGCGGCGGATGCCTGTTGCCGATCGGCGATCCGCCGCTGTTTTTGGGTTACCTGCGCGGTGTCCCATTCTTGTGGACGTTCAAGCTGTGGCCGGCGTGGCTGGTGGTCAACGTCCTCTTGCTGGCCATCTATTACGCCTGGGATCACTTCTGGTGCTATCCTCACGAAACCCCTCGCGACATCGCCCTGGACGAGCGGCGCGTGCGAGGGCTGAGATTCTCGGGCGTCTGGCCGAACGCGTTCTTGCTGTTAGGAGTGGTTTTCTCGGTTGCCCTTCTCGACCCCAGCAAGCCGCTGCCCGGCACGAATTGGCACCCCTGGCTCTATCTCCGCGAGATCGCCCAGTTGGGGCTGGTGGGGCTGTCCCTGATCCTGGGCAGTGATGCCGTCCGCCGCGCCAACAACTTCAATTACCACGCGATCCTCGAGGTGGCCGCGCTGTTTTTCGGCATCTTCGTCTGCATGCAGGCGCCCTTGCAGATTCTGCACGTCCGCGGGCCGAGCCTGCCGGTCGATTCGCCGATGGAGTTTTTCTGGGCGACCGGCAGCCTCTCCTCCGTGCTCGACAATGCCCCGACCTACGTCGTCTTTTTCGAGACGGCCAGGACCAAGGGCGGGGCCAACCTGGTGCCGCCCGCTGGCGGCGTGGCCGAGGTCCTGTTGGTGGGAATCAGCCTGGGCGCGGTGTTCATGGGCGCGATGACGTACATCGGCAACGGCCCGAACTTCATGGTCAAAGCCATCGCCGAGAAGTCGGGCATCCGCATGCCCAGCTTCTTCGGATACATGTTTTACAGTTGCCTGATCTTGTTGCCGTTGTTCCTCGTGACCACGGTCATTTTCCTCTAGCAAAGCGGAATCGTGTCCCACCAGACCATCACCTCGGATCGGGAGCTTGCCGAATTCTGCGCGGGGCTTGCGGCGCAGCCCTGGATCGCCTTCGACACGGAGTTCGTCTCCGAGCGGACTTACCGGCCGGTGTTGTGCCTGGTGCAGGTGGCCACGGCGGAGCAGGTGGCGGTCGTCGACGCCCTGGCGATCCGCGACATGACCCCCTTCTGGCAGGCCATAGCCACCCCGGGGCACGAAACGATTGTCCACGCCGGCCGCAGTGAGCTCGAGTTCTGCCTCCGCGCCGTCGGCCGCCAGCCGGTCGACCTGTTCGACGTCCAGATCGCCGCCGGGCTGGTGGGCATCGAGTATCCGGCCAGCTACCGGACGCTGATTCTCAAGCTTCTCGGTGAGGCGTCTTTGAAGCACGAAACCCGCACCGATTGGCAACGGCGGCCACTCTCGCAGCGCCAGATCCATTACGCCGTGGACGACGCTCGGCACCTGGCCGAGTTGCGCCGGGTACTGGCCGCCCGCCTCGACGCGCTCGGCCGCTGGGACTGGCTCCGCGAGGAGATGGCCGGCTGGCAGGTGGAGGTCGAACACGCCTTGGCCCACGACCGCTGGCGGAGGGTATCGGGCAACTCGGGCCTCGATCGCAGAAGCCTGGCCATCCTCCGCGAGTTGTGGCGGTGGCGGGAGTCGGAGGCCGAGCGGCGAAATTGCCCTTCCCGCCGCGTGCTCCGCGACGACTTGATTGTCGAGCTGTCCCGCCGACAGACCGCCGATTTGCGGCGAATCCGCGCCGTCCGAGGACTGGAACGGGGGGATCTGAAGCGGTTCTTGCCCCAGATCGGCGAGTGCATCCAACGGGCGATTGCCCTGCCCGAGGACCAGTTGCCCGAAAAACCGCGGCAAGAACCAAAGCCGCAATTGTCGGTGCTCGGCCAGTTCCTCTTCTCGGCCCTGGGAAGCATCTGCCGGCAAATCGACTTGGCGCCGGGTCTGGCGGGCAGCCCCTCGGACGTGCGGGATTTGATCGCCTACCGAACGGGCTCGCACCGGCGGGGGACGCCGCCGCGGCTTGAATGCGGCTGGCGAGCCGAGGTGATCGGTCGCACGTTCGACGACCTGCTGGCCGGCAAGCTCTCGATCCGCATCGAAGACCCCGCTTCCGACCACCCGCTGGTGTTTGAGCCCGCCGATCGGTAACGATCGCGGCCCGGATGCCGTCAGCAGGGGGCATTCTTCGCAAAACGCTCGCAGCCCCCAAGCTTCCCAAGCGCCGCATACCCTCGGAATTGAGTGCCCCGGACGCTTGAAGCGTCCGGGATAACACTGCTTGTCGGCCGGCTGAAATGCCCTTGTGTGGGGCAGCAGCGGCAACTAATATCCCGCCGCCTGCGATCCGCCGGAACACCCCATTTCGAGGAGACGGCAAATGCCAGCGTCACCGGCCCAACGCGGTTCGCCTGCCCGCGCCGGTGCGCGTGCGCGGGTCCGACGCAGACTGCTCGCAGCCGCGTACTGCTGGATCGAGCGGGCGATACCGAATCGGTATTTCCTGTTGCGGCCGCGGGGGATGAGATTCCAGGTCTATCTCAACCTCCGCGAAAGCCCGATGATGATGAGCCGGTATCTCGGCCGCTACGAGCCGCAGAAGACGGCCTTCTTGCAAAGCGCCATCAAGCCGGGAATGACGGTGGTGGACGTTGGCGTGAACAAAGGATACTACTCGCTCTTGGCGGCGTCGCTGTTGCAGGGGAAGGGCCGCGTGCTCTCCTTCGAGCCTTCGCCCGAAAACTGTCGCTGGATACGCCGCAGCATCGCGGCGAACGGGTACGAGTGCGTAAGTCTTTTCGAAATGGCCCTCTCCGACAAGGAAGGCGAGATCACGCTGCACATGGGGACGACCAGTGGTTCCCATTCCATCACGGAGACTTCCCGGGGGCGAACGGGAGAGTCGATCACCGTCAAGGCCGGCACATTGGATGCCGTGCTGGCCGAACAACGGGTCGACCGCGTCGACGTAGTCAAGATCGACGTCGAAGGCGCGGAATGCCTGGTGTTGGGCGGCGCCGCAAAGATGCTCCGGCAAAACGGCCCGATGAAGATCGTGGCCGACGTCCATCCCCAATACGGCGTCAACCCGGAAGAGGTAATCCGGACGCTGGAGGATTTCGGGTTCTCCGTGCGGACTCTGGATGGTCAAGCGATTGATTCGGAAGCGCGGCCGTCGATACGAGAGATCCTGGCCAGCAAGTAGCCCTTGCTGCGACCAGTGGGCGGAAGGTGAACGATCGCTCGGAATTGCCCATCTTCTGGCGCATCCTCTTCCTTCTTGCATGTTGCCCTGATTGCCAACCGGCGCTTCTTTCGCTCTCTTGCCCATTCTCGCAGGGCGGCGGCTTGGGGCGGGCTAGCTGCGCGTGGCTGAAACGGGGTCCCAAGATTCCTTATTGACCGGTCTCGCCGATTTGTCATAATCCCCGCTCCTCAAACAGGAGTTGCTGGGGAGCGGCGGTTTTTGGGCAAGCGGCAGCAAGGAGGCTGGCCTTGACAGACGACGCGATCTTCGTGATGGGATGTGGCCGTTCGGGCACCACGCTGACTTTCGAACTGCTGGCCGGCCATGATGATCTGGCATGGGTGCCGCGGGGCGTTCACCGCTTTCCCCGGCGGCTGCTTTTGTCGAGCTTTGCCCGCGTGTACCACCTGCCGGGACTGGGCAAGCGTCTGTTGTTGAACGGGCCGCGGACCCGGTATTTTGTCGGCCCGGTGGAGCCGTGGAAGTTCTGGCACGTGTATCTGGAGAAGTTCATCTGGGATCGCGAGGGGCCGGATCTGCCCCGCCCTCCCGTCGGCGAAGACATCACGGATGAAGAGGTCCGACGGATTCGCGCGGTCGTGGGACGGATTTGCCGATACATGGGCCGGCCCCGGTTCTTGTCCAAGTACGCCGACTTTCCCCGCATGGCCTACCTGAAAAAGGCCTTTCCCGCGGCCAGATTCGTGCACGTCCTCCGCGACGGGCGGGCAGTAGCCCAGTCGTATCTGCGGAAGCTTCAGAGCGGCGTGTTCCACGACTGGCGGCTGCGGGAAAAATGGGTGGCCGTCTGGCCCGACGCGTGGCGGCGGCAATGGCACCGGGAGGGCGAGTCGCAACTGGCGTTCGCGGCGACGCAGTGGAAGTTCTGGCTGGACACCATCTGGCAAGAGGCCCGCCAGATGCCGTCCGATCAGTACCTCGAGATCCGCTACGAAGACTTGATCGCCGACCCGAGGGGCACCACGAAACAGATTCTGGAGTTCGCCGGGTTGCCGTACACGAACCGGTTTCGCTGGCTCGTGGAACACTGGAAGTTTGCCGACATGAACCGCAAGTGGCGCAGCGAGTTCACCGGCCCGCAAAAGGAAGAGCTGGACAGGGTCATCTGCGAAGACCGCTTCCGCCGCCTCTTTGAAGAGGACCCCCGGGCGCCTGGGCGGGTGGGCACGCGAGAGCCGACGCTAATGGGCGCGGCATAGGGTTCAGGATTTCCAAGCAACCGTCTGCTCGGCGTCTTGACCCCGGACCCTGCCATCGTGCCACGGCACGCAACCAGGTGTCGAGGCCGGCGACAAGTCGACGAGACCCGCTCCGGCACGGGGACAGCGGATGAGCGTAATGCGAAAGGGGTTTGTCGTCTCAGGCGGCCAGGTGCTCTTTGCACTTCTGAGCGTGGCCGCCGGCATCCTCTACGCGCGGAAGCTCGGGCCGGACGGCATGGGGCAGTTCGAGCTGTTCCGCACGACGCGAAGCATCGCGACGACGCTCTTCACCCTCGGCCTGGGCATGTCGGCCATCTATCACATCAACACCCGCAAGGTGCCCCTGGAGCAGGCCGCGACGTCGATCTTCAAGATCTCGCTCTTGACCTGGGCCGTCTTGGCCGTGCTGCTGACGGCGCTGATCCGCGGTTTCCCCGCCTTTTTCGGCGACGTTCTGCCGCCGGTTGCCGCCGCCTATGCCTTCGGCGTGGGCGGAAACGCGGCCATGTGCCTGCTCCGACCGGTGCTCATGGCCCGCTTGGAGGCACGCAAATTCGCGCTGGTCAACCTGGCAATGCCCGCCTCGCTGCTGATCTGCGGCGCGGCGGCGGCGCTATTGGGCTTGCTGAACACCGCGGTGGCGATGGTGCTGCTGAGCGTCAGCGCGTTGGCCAGCCTGACCGTTCTGATTCTCTATCTCCGTCCGCACATCAGCCTGTCCCGGCCGATCGACTGGCCCCTCGTCGGTCGCCTGGCGGGCTACGGCTTGCCCCTGATGGCCGGCGACGTACTGATCGTGCTGGCCGGAAGCGTCGCCGTTCTGCTGCTTCGCTATCTCAAGCCGGACGCCTTCGAGGCGGTCGGGCTGTTCACCCGCGCCACCGCGGTCGCGGCCTTGATCAGCCTCGTGCCCTCGGCGGTCCGGCCGTTGTTGTACTCGAACTGGGCAGGCATGCGCGGCGAGGTCCGCTCCCGCCAGGTGGAGATGGCCGCCCGCATGGCCTTCACCTTCGGCGTGGCCGTCGCTATCCTCATCGCACTGTTCGGCAGGTACCTCATCGTGCTCCTTTACGGCGAGGCGTTCGAACCGGCCGCGGCGGCCTTGGATATCCTCGTCCTCGGCACGCCCTTTGTCGCCCTTTCCACGGTTTCGATCAGCCTGCTGTGTAGTGACGGGCGGGCCTTGGTGGTCACCTGCATCTTGGCGGCCACGGTGACCATCGTCACCCACGTCGCCTGGTTGCTGATTCCCGACCTGGGCATCCAGGGCGCCGCGATCAGCTCGTTGTGCGGCAACGCCTTCACGGCGCTGGCCGGCATTTGGCAGTGCAGCCGGCTGTTTCAGATCAACCCGCTCAACTGCCTGCTCTTGCGTTCCAGCGACCTGCGGGCGGTGGGGCGGATACTGATGCCCGGGCCGGCGGCCGGGCCGCCGAGCCCGTCGCCGGTTGCCGGGGTCGCCGGCGACCGTCGGGAAGCCGCGCTTGGGCTGGGGACCGATTGCAGATGACTCCGCAGAGGGTTGGTCGAGAGACAAACCAGGGTGGATGACCATGAAGCCGGTTCGAGTCGGTGCCTTGATCGACGGCAACGAGGCCTACGGCGTTTTGCACTTCATGCAACGGCTCTATCAGAAGCTGGACCGCAACGTCGTCTCGCCGGTAGGGATATTTCTCAGCCCCGGCCCTGCCGCCGACCTGGTGGGGCCTGCCTGCGACGACGTGCGGCGATTGAACCTGCCGTCGCTCTACCCGTTGGCGGCTCCCGGGCACGGCCGCTACTATCTGCCGAATCTGCTGGTCAAGGGACGGGCCTACTGGCGGGGAGAGCGAGCCACTTCGCGGATCGTCAGGGAGCTGGGCATCGGGGTAATGCACTGCTCGAAATTCCCGCACCAGATGATGGCCGGCAAGGCGGCCCGCCGCAACGGCGTCCCGTGCGTCTGGCACCTGCACCAACCCTACATGCCGACGGGAATAACGGATTGGCTGGTCCGCCGCGGCATGCGTCTGCGGGCCGATTGCCTGGTGACCTGCAGCCGATTCGTGCAAGAGACCCTGCCGGGAGAAGGGCGGGCGAGGAGCCGTGTGGTCTACAACGGCGTGGACGTCGAGGCCATCCGCCGAGGCCAGCGCCCCGGCGAGTTGCGCCGCAGGCTTGGCGTTTCCGCCGAGCAGCCGCTGATCGGCCTGTTCGGGGCCATTTCTCCCCGCAAAGGCCACGAGTTCTTCATCCGCGCCGCCGCCCTGCTTGTCCAGCGGCGGCCCCTTGCCCGATTCGTCATTGTCGGCGGCGAAAGCGAGGCCCTGCGGCGGCGCATCGCTCTGGACAGTCGCCTGAGGACCCTAGCCGCAGAACTCGGTCTGGCCGACAAGGTCTTCTTCACCGGCCCGCTGGAGGCAGCATCCAGCTACATGGGCGACTGTGACGTCGTGTGCATGCCGACGATCCCGAGCGGCCGCGACCTGGGGGAGGCATTCGGCCTTGTGATGCTGGAGGCGATGGCGGCCGGGGCGGCGCTGGTGGCCACCAACTGCGGCGCGCCGCCGGAGGTGGTCGAGGACAAGAAGACCGGTCTGTTGGTGCCGCCCAGAGACGCCGAGGCGCTGGCCGCGGCCCTCCACTGGCTGCTGGAGGATCCGCAACGCCGCCGAGCGATCACGGCGGCCGGCCGGGAGCACGTGCGGGACCGTTTCGACGTGTCCAACACCTGCCGGCAAATGGAGAAGATTTTTACGGAGTTTGGTGACCGTCGATGAGCCAGGTCGCAGCGGCAGCAGAATTCCCCCAGGCGAAGGCAAGTGCCGCCGCCATATTGGCGCTAAGGTTGGCGTTCATTGCCGCCGCGCCGGGGGTTCTCACCGGGATCGTCTCCACGACGGCGAACATACCCATCACCCGATACATTCAGATGCTTCTCTATATGCCGGCGGTGGTGCTGGGCATTGGCATCTGGTGTCGAAGCAAGTCGTTTGCCCGGTCGGCGCCGGTGGTGAGCTGCGTGCTGTTGAGCTGGGTTGGCTTTCTCTATGCTTCGCCGCAATGGTCCGAAGGCGTAGAGTTTATCGCGCAAGTGACCATTTTGCTCCCGGTCGCAGCGCTGATCGTCGAGACCGGCGCCTGGATGACGTGCGCCAGGACGTTCATTTACGCCAACGCCGCCGTGCTGGCGCTGCTCTTCTGGATCGAGTACCAGAAGCACGGCCTGAGCCTGTTTCTGGGGATGCACCGTTTCGGGTGCATCTACACCGAAGACTTCGATCAGGTAATCGCCAATCCCAACAGCGTGGGCGGGCAGCTGGCCTTCGTCGCGGTGCTCTCGCTGGCGTTGTTCGTGCGGGCGGGGAGGCCGCGGCCGCAGACGACCGGCGTCCGGCCTGCGAAAGGCGTCGGCGTCGGTTGGCCCCTGCTCTATTCCCTGTTCTGCCTGCTGACCGCGTCGCGGGGGTCATTCACGGCCCTGCTGGCGGCAACGGCGACGTTGCTCGTCGGATCGGTACGGTCGCAGCGACCGAGCCGGTACCGCGATCTGGGGGCGTTTTCGATCGTCGCCGCCGCAGTCTTGGCGACGCTCGTCTCCAGCGGGCTCTTCGCCCCCTGGGAACTGCTCAGCCAGAGGTGGAAGCAGACCGACAACGTGGCAACCGTCGGTGACCGTGCCGAGATCTGGTGGGACGCCTACTGCGCCTGGCGGGTCGACCCGGTCCGCTCCGTGATCGGAACGGGAACGGGGGCCGCTCCCGTCGTACTCGGCCAGTTCAATACGCACACGATGATCAACGACGGCCACGTGGTGCGAGGCACGCACAGCGCCTACGTCGAGTGGGGGCTGAGCTTCGGACTGCTCGGGCTGCTGCCGGGGATCTGGCTCCTGGGAGCGATGGGCCGCCGCGCGCTGGCGATGGATCAGCGCGATGGAAGCTCCACGCGAACAGCGATCCTGATCTGCGTGGGCGTCCTGGCGGCGGTGTCGGAGGTCCACCGTTGGCCCAGCTCTCTGGCCGTCGGCAGCCTGGTCTTGGCCATGCTCTCCGATCCGCCCGGCTCCAGCCGAAAATGCCGCCCGACGCGGCCCGAAAGAGGCACACCGGCGGCGGAGCCGGCATTGAGGAGCCGCGTCTGGAAGTCGCCCGCAGTCGTACCACGTCCGCTCGCGATGGAAGCGGGCGTTGGCCAGAAGGCAGCAGCCGGAGGGGAAATGCGATGATCATACTGCACGCGGCGCCCGTCACCGACGGGCAGATCACCGGGCACCGCGTTAGTGTGCCCAGCCTGGTGTCGGCGCAAAACCGGCTAAAGGGGGTGCGCGCGGGCCTGGTCATGACTGTTCCGGACGGCAAGGAGCCGTGCGGCGCCGACTTTCCCGTCTTCCCTCGCGAGACGCTGTTCGACGACGGCGGTCGAATCTGCCTCGCTCCCCCTTTCGACGCTCCGGACCTGGTCGTTTTCCACAGCACGTACGTCCCCTTCCACGCAACGACCGCCGCGCGATTGAGAAAAGCGGCAATCCCCTACGTCATTTGTCCCCGAGGCGGCATGAGCCGGTATGCGCAGAGGCACAGGTGGCTCAAGAAAAGAATCGGCAACCTCTTGTTTTTCCGCAGGATGGTGGCGCACGCCGCGGCCGTACACTGCCTCACTGAGCATGAGGCCGCCGCCACGCAAGGTTGGGGTCGGCCCCTGTTCGTTGTCGGCAACGGCACCCAACTCCCGCCCGCCGCCGAACTGGCCGCTCCCGGACAATCCGCGCGGCTGCGGATGGTCTTCGTCGGCCGGCTGGCGATCGATCACAAAGGGTTGGATCTCCTGCTGGACGCCTGCGCGCGGATGCGGCCGCAGTTGCTCGAGCGGGGTGTTCGGGTCGAGCTGTACGGCCCGGACCACCGCAGCGGCGCAAAGATTCTGGCCGATCGAGCGGCCCGCCTGCAGCTGGAAAATGTAGTGGCCCTGAACCAACCCGTTTCCGGAGCGGCGAAGGTCTCGCTCCTGAGTCGGACGGACGTTTTCCTGCACACGTCGCGGGCCGAAGGCCACCCGATGGCGGTGCTCGAGGCACTCGCGTTCGGCATTCCGTGCCTGGTGACCCCGGGTACCAATGTGGCCGAAGAGGTGGCCGCGGCCGCGGCCGGCTGGAGCGTCGAAGGGTCTGCGGCCGGAATCGCGGAAGGGCTCGGCCGGATCCTCCGAGAGGACGCCGCCGGCTTGCGTCGCCGCGGGGCCAACGCCCGCAAGCTGGCCGCCGAGCGCTACGGTTGGCCGGACGTGGCCGCCCGTACCGTCGAGGCGTACCGGCGGTACGCCGCATAAGGGGCAATCCGGCGAAAAGGGCGCAACGAATTGCCTATTTCCTCCAGCAATCTCATTCTTCTCGTTCTTCCCGGCCGCATGGTGCGAGAGATGACCTTGAAGTCGGACTCGAACCGCCATAAGATCCCCCGCCGGCACGGCGCCCGGCGGCCCGCGAGCTTCTCACGAGGCGAAAATCCCCAATGAGAATCGGTCAAAGAGAGTTCCCCATCGCCCGGATTCCGCAGCGGATCATGCTTTTTGCCAGGTCGCTGGCCGCCGCGAGGAAGCTCAAACGGCCCGTCCACTCGTTTGTCCATTACGTCCGGCTGACGTCGCCGGGCCAACTCGAGTTCCGCGACGGGCTGAAGCTGTCGCTTTCGTCCCATCCGCACGATTTGGTCACCGTTTTCAACATTCACTTGCGGGGCGACTACGGCACCATCCGCCGAGGTTCGGTCGTCGTCGACGTGGGCGCCAACATCGGCGCGTTCGCGATTTACGCGGCCCGCTGCGGGGCTGAGCGAGTCTACGCCTTCGAGCCCAATTGCGAGGCCTTCGAGACCTTGTGCAAAAACATTGCCCAGAGCGGGCTCGAGGGAGTCGTCCTGCCGTTCCATCTGGCCGTGAGCGGGCGCAACGGCAGGGTCAAATTCCCCAAAAGGGCCAGCCCCTACAACAGAATCTTGGGCGAGGCGGCCACGGACCCGGTCGAGTTTGACTTCGTCGACACGGTCGCGCTCGGGGAAATCGTCGCCTCCTGTCAAATCGAGCGGATCGACTTGCTCAAGCTGGACTGTGAAGGGGCCGAATTCGACATCGTCGCCGGGCTGGACGACGCCACCTGCAGCAGGATCCGTGAGATACGGATGGAGTATCATCGCGATCCCGCCGAAGGGATCCTCGATATCCTGACCGAACGCGGTTTCCGCACGGTCTACCAAACAGGCCCCCCCAGCTTGGGAATGCTCTGGCTGAAAAACGGCCGCAACGGCAAGTGCTCTTGAAGCGGACCGCTGCCGCCGTGTACCATTCGCGGTCCAACTGACGAGCCCCATTTCGAGGGACAACCTTGATCGCAGAAGGTGGGGCCGGTGCAATAGTTCGTCGAGGCCGAAGGGGGAGCCGCCGTGGAAAAAGAGGAGCCTTGTGGCCTGATCGACGTGAAGTGCGCGGACCTGGAGCTACACCACACGGCCTACGTCGTGCCCGACCTGGACGCGGCCCTGGAAGCGTGGCAAGAGACGCTCGGCGCGACGCTCGAGGCCGGTCCCACCCGGGTCCGTGCGGATGACGTGCAGGTCTGCTTTCTCCGCTACCCGGGAGGGCGGGTGGAGCTTGTCTGCCGCGAGGGTCCATCGCGCGGGGACGAACTGGCGGCCGGCAACTCGCGCCCCGACCACGTCTGCTTTCTCTGCAGCGATCTGGACGCTCGGCTGGCGGCGGCGCGAGACCTGGGTGGTCTGGTGGTCCGTGCCCCCGTGCCGTCGGAAGCGTTCCAGGGACGGCGAATGTGTTTTGTGCTCTACCGCAACGTGGGATTGATCGAGTGGGTGGAGCGATGAACGGCGAACGGCTGGCGATCGTCGGTCCGGCAACGTGGGAGCCGCTTGTCGTTCACCTCCGCAGCGCGCTAGGGGCGTACGATCTCGAATGCGACGTGGACACTTTCGGCTTCGACCGCCAGATGCAGCTCTGGTCCGGCACGGCGGAGGAGTTCGAGCGGTGTCCACCCCGCGGCGTTTTCGTCTTCCCGGAGAGCCGTGTTCTGTTCAGTCAGCCGCTGGCCGATCCGCGCGCCCCTTTCTCGCCGCTTGCGCGCGGCCGCGAGGCGGCCGAGCTGTTGGTTCAGGCGATCGCCGGAGTCGCCGCGCGGCATCCCGAGGTCTCCTGGGTCGTTTCCACGGCGGATGAAGCCGCCCCGGCAGCGGCGGACGCGGTGGTCGACCCCGCGCTCGACCCATTCTCGCTGGCCGTGGACGAGTTCAACCGCGTGCTTGGCGAGTCGGTCCGCGGCCGCAGCGGTTGGAGCATTTTCGACCGCCGCCGCCTGACGGCGCGGTGGGGTGCCGCCGTGCTGCACGATGCCCGCTTGGAACTGCTGGCCAGGTATCCCGCTTCCGCCCGGGGGATGAAGCTGCTGGCCGAACGGCTTGCGGCACATTGGGCGGCGGTTTGCGGGAAGATGAAGAAGGTCCTCGCCCTGGATTGCGACAACACGCTCTGGGGCGGCGTCGTCGGCGAGGACGGCGTCGACGGAGTCAAGATCGGCGAGGACGGCGTCGGTCGGGCGTACGCGGAATTCCAGAAGGCGGTGCTCGCGATGGAGAGCCGCGGCGTCCTGCTGGTCCTCTCCAGCCGCAACAACCCGGCCGACGTGGAAGAGGTCTTTGCCCGGCGGCGCGAGATGCTCATCCCCCGCGACCGCATTGCCGCGGTGGAAATCGGATGGGAGCCGAAAAGCGTGGGATTGGCGCGGCTGGCGGCCAGGCTGGGGCTGGCGCTGGGCGATTTTGTCTTTGTCGACGATAATCCGGCGGAGCGGGAAGAAGTCCGCCGCGCGCTGCCGGAGGTCACCGTCGCCGAGTTTCCCTCCGACCCCGCGGAGCTGGCAACCCTGGGATACGACCTGGGATGGCGCTACTTCTACCGCGTCTCGGTCCGCGAAGAGGATCGCGCCAAGACCTCGCAATATCGCGTTCGGGCGGCGTTCGAGGAAGAGCATCAGGCCGCCAGTAGCCGCGAAGAATTCCTGCAATCGCTGCGAATGGAGTCGGTGATCGCCGTCGACTCTTTGGAGCTCGTGGCGCGATCGGCCCAGCTCACGCAGAAAACGAATCAGTTCAACCTCACGCTCCGCCGCTACACGGAAGCCGAGATCCGCCGACTGACCGAGGACCCTCGGGTGGCGGTCTTTTCCGCCGCCCTGGAAGATCGTTTTGGAGAGCACGGCTGGATCGCGCTGGCGATCTTCTCGATCAAGGGAGACGACCAACGCGACGAGAGGCCCGCCTGCTGGTCGCTCGATACGTTTCTCGTCAGTTGCCGCGTTTTGGGCAGGTCGTTCGAGCACGCTTTTGCCCGCGCCTGCATCGATCGCGTCCGTTCGGTCGCTCCGTTGCCGGTGCGGGCGGAATACGTGCCGGGCCCGAGAAACCGGCCGGCCGGCGACTTTCTCGATTGCCTCGGTTTTGAAAGGGTGGGAGACGGCCCGGACGGTCGTCGCGAGTACTGCCTCTGGAACGGCCCGAGCGCGATCGCGCCCGAGGCCCGGCTCGTCTCCATTCAGTGGGAGGGAGAGTGCGTCCATGCATGAGCGTGTCTGTCGCGTTGTCGGTTCGGTGCTGGGCCTGGCGCCCGGGAAAGTCGACGCAGGGACTTCGATGAGCACCTGCTCGGCGTGGGATTCTCTGCGGCATTTCGAGGTGATCCTGGCGGTCGAGGGCGAGTTCGGCGTGCGGTTTCCCATAGACGTGATTCCCGAACTGGTCTCGATCGCCGAATTGTGCCGGCAACTGGCCGCCGCGGCCGACAAGCAGGCGGCGTGAGGAGCGCGCAGCGATGGTTCCAAAAATCCCCTGGCCACTCGGCAAACGGTTTGCCTTCACCGTCTTCGACGACACCGATCTGGCCACGCGCGCAGGCGTGGCGCCGGTCTATAACTTCCTCGAAGACGTCGGCCTGCGGACGACCAAATCGGTCTGGCCGATCGCCGGCAGCGGCACGCCTTCACTGGGCGGCCAGACGTGCGACGACGACGACTACCGCGAGTGGCTCTTGCGATTGCAGGCCGCCGGTTTTGAGATCGCGCTGCACAACGCCACCTATCATACCTCCCGCCGCGAGGAGACGATTCGCGGGATCGAGCGGTTCCGGCAGGTTTTCGGGCACTACCCCAAGTCGCTGGCCAACCATACCAGCAACGCCGAGGGGATCTACTGGGGCGAGGGCCGCACGAGCGGTCTGAACTTCGCCGCCTATACGGTGCTGACGCGATTCGGCCGGCGGGGGCATTTCCGTGGGCACCGCCCGGGCGACCCGCTGTTCTGGGGTGACGTCTGCAGGGAGAAGATCAAGTACGTGCGGAACTTCGTCTTTTCCGAGATCAACACGCTCAAGGTCTGCCCGTGGATGCCCTATCACGATCCCCGGCGACCCTACGTCAACTACTGGTTTGCCTCCTCCGAGGGAGGCACCGTGGACTCGTTCACCAGGACTCTCTGCGAAGCGAACCAGGACCGGCTGGAACGCGAGGGGGGGGCCTCGATCATGTACACCCACTTCGCCAAGGACTTCCACGACGGCAAGAGGCTCCACGGCGAGTTCCGGCGACTGGTCTCCCGCCTTGCCGAAAAGAACGGCTGGTTCGTGCCCGTCGGCACGTTGCTCGACTACATCCTCGCGCAACGCGGGCCGCACGAGCTGACCCCTTCGCAGCGGTCCAGGGTGGAACGGAAATGGCTCCTTCACAAGCTGTGTGTCGGCACCACGTAACAGCAGCCGATGAAGATCGAAATCGTCCCCTACAGCCGGCAGTTCGAGGGCCCGGTTCGCCGGTTCAATTCGCGATTGCGGGCAGACAAGACTCGGGCGCCGGCGTTTCCCGAGTGCCATGTACCCGAGTGGCTGCCCAAAGCAGGAAACCCGCGGGTCTATCAGGAGTTCTCGCTGGCCGTGGACGAGGCGGCGGCGGTCCGCGGGGCCTACATCCTCAAGCACCAGGCGTTCCTTGTCAACGGAGCCGTCCGATCGATTGCCGACTATCACCTGCCCATCTCCGAAGCGATCGTCGACAGCCGCTACAACGCCGTCGGCCTGAAGCTGCTGGCCGACGCCATGCGGAAGCAGCCGCGGCTGTTCGCCCTGGGAATGGGTGGCCATGAGCAGCCCCTGTCGCGCATGCTCAAGGCCCTCGGCTGGACGATCATGGAAGTCCCTTTCTACTTTGACGTGGTCCGTGCGCGGGTGTTCTTCAAGAACCTCGCCCCGCTGCGAACGACGACCCTGCGACGGGCCGCCTGCGATCTGTTGGCAGCGACCGGGCTGGGCTGGGCGGCCGTGCGGGTGAGACGATTGGGGCTGCCGGCGCGCGGCCTCCCGTGGTCGATCGCTTTTGAGGAAGTGGAGAGATTCTCCGGCTGGGCGGACGACCTCTGGCACGCCTCGAAGGACCGCCACGCCCTGATCGCCGTACGCGACCGGGACATCCTCAACACCCTCTATCCTCCCGGCAGCGACCGCTTCATCCGGCTGAAAGTCCTCCGAGAGGGCAAGCCCATTGGCTGGGCCGTGCTGTTGGCCACCGCCATGTCGGGCCACAGACAATTCGGTAATATGAAGGTGGGTACGCTGGTCGACTGCCTGGCCGACCCCGGCGACGCCACCGCCGTGGTCGCCTCCGCCAGGCGCGTTCTACGGGCTCGCGGCGTCGATCTTGTCGTCTCCTACCAGGGTCACGCCGCGTGGTGCCGGGCATTGAAGTCGTGTGGGTTTCTGGAGGGGCCGTCCAATTTTCTTTTCGCGGTTTCCCCGACACTGGCTGCCGATCTCCAGCCGTTCGACCAGAAGCGCGGGCTGTTCCACCTCAATCGCGGCGACGGCGACGGCCCGATCCATCTGTGAACCCGTGCTCCCCCTCTCATGGGGACCCTTTTGACCTTGTTGGCGCCTCCCGCCAGGGATATAATCCCGCCTCTTTTGCGTGGTGAAGCTTGCCGGCGCCGGAAAGCAAGGAGGCTTTCATGATTTCGGTGGTCGTGCCGTGTTACAACGAGTCCGAGGTGCTCGCGCAACTCTACCGGCGGCTGACGGCGGCGGCCCAGTCGTGGCACGAGCCCTTCGAGGTGATCGTCGTCGATGACGGCTCGGACGAGCGGACCTGGCGGCAGTTGGCCGAGATCCACCGCCGCGACGATCGCTGGAGAGTGGTCCGCTTCTCCCGCAACTTCGGCCACCAGACGGCCGTCTCGGCGGGGCTGAGCTACAGCCGCGGAGACGCGGTGATCGTGATCGACGCCGACCTCCAAGACCCGCCGGAAGAGCTGCACCGCTTTCTGGCCAGGTGGCGGGAAGGATACGAGGTCGTCTACGGCGTCCGCCGCAAGCGGAAAGAGAGCTTCGTGAAGCGGGCGTGCTACGCCGGTTTCTACCGCCTCCTGGCACTCATGTCCCGCACGCCGATCCCGCTCGACTCGGGCGACTTCTGCTTGATGGACCGCCGCGTGGTCGACGCCGTCTGTGCCTTGCCGGAAAGGAACCGCTTCGTGCGCGGGCTTCGCGCCTGGGCCGGATTCCGCCAGGTGGGGCTGGAATACGAGCGGCACGCGCGGGCGGCGGGACGACCCCAGTACACTTTGGCCAAGCTGATCCGGCTTGCCCTGGACGGCGTGCTGGCCTTTTCGACCGCCCCGCTCCGCCTGGCCACGTGGCTCGGCTTTTTCGTCTCGTTGCTGGCCATGATCGGCACCGCCTTCTCGTTCATCCAGCGGATTTTCGCCGACTGGTTCGCCGCGTTCGGCTGGGGGCCGGTTCCGGGATACGCGACGATCGTGATTTCCCTGTTGTTCCTCGGCGGCGTGCAGTTGATTTGCCTGGGCGTGATCGGCGAGTACGTGGGCCGGATCTACGACGAAGTCCGACAGCGCCCCCTGTGGCTCGTTCGCGACACGCTCGGCTGCGACGAAGAGCCGCCGCTGCCGGCCCTGGCCGGCAGGGTTGGCCTCCCCGCGGCGATGGGCAAAGCGACCGCCGCCGGGCTGGGATATGGGACGCGCCGCCGCGCCGCCTGATGCAAACACAAAACCACGAGACGCACCGATGCGAGTTGCCGTTGTCGGAGGGGGAATATCCGGGCTGACGGTTGCCGGACGGTTGGTCCGCCAAGGCGCCGAGGTCGTCGTCTTCGAGAAGAGCCGCCCAGGAGGGCTGGCCGCCGGCTTTCCCTATCCCCGCGCGCCGGGCGTCTTTCTCGACAAGTTCTACCACCACATCTTCACCAGCGACCGGCACGTCCTCGAGGCCATCGGCGAGCACGGGCTGGGCGACGAGCTGGTCTGGCTTCCCAGCCGCAGCGGGTTGATCGCCCGGGGCCGCGCGTGGCCGTTCGGTTCGCCGCTGGATCTATTGCGTTTCGTGCCGATGGGCAGCTTCTGGCAGCGGCTGCGGATGGGCCTGAATCTCCGGCACTTCACCCGCACCGAAGACTGGCAATCGCTGGACCGAATCACCTGCAAGGAGTTTTTTGCCGAGCGCGGGAATCTGCCCGGTTTTCGCGGGTTGTGGGAGCCGCTGTTGCGGCAGAAATTCGCCGACGCGCATGCCGACGTTCCCGCCGCTTTCCTCTGGGGTCGCATCCATCCCCGCGCCCGCTCGCGGCACAAGGGCGGCGAGCGGCTCGGCTATCTCCGCGGCGGTTTCCAGCGGCTCATCGACGCCATGGTCGCAGCGATCCGCCAAGGCGGCGGCGAGGTTCGTTCGGGCCAGGTCGTCCGGCTGCTCCGCCCCGGCCGCCAGGTTGAAATCCTTGCCACCGGCGGCAGCGAACGGTTCGACCGCGTCGTCTGGACGGCGGGGCTGCCGCATCTCGTGCGGGCGGTGGAGTCGCCGCCGCCGGAGGTCCGTCGCAAGGCCGAGGCAATCCAGT
>Ga0180438_10004689_pt1 | contig 19514 bp, 4 predicted proteins | sample SS_ome_12_FD_132455 | JGI IMG/M metagenome (GOLD analysis project Ga0180438, IMG submission 132455) | Hypersaline lake sediment archaeal communities from the Salton Sea, California, USA - SS_3_D_2 metaG | ecosystem: Environmental > Aquatic > Non-marine Saline and Alkaline > Hypersaline >... | reverse complement strand
TCTCAGAGAGTGGTCACCATTGGCTGAACCCCAATCGCCTCCCCACGTGGCGGGGTGCGATGTCTTCCCTGCCGACAATATATGGAACACTCCCATAGACACGCTACCCGTGGACGCTGACTCGGCCACCTACATCGCCACCATCGGGGCGACCGCCTACGTCCACGCAGACTTTGGCTCCGGTGAATGGCCTCCGGGCTCCGGCAACCCCATCGGCATCCCCTACACGGACGTGCCAGGAACCCAGCCCCAGGTGCCCGTCACCTTTTATTACGACGACGAGAGTGATCCCGGGCCCTACCCCATCCCTCCCGACGCACCTATAGAGGGTGGTCCAGAAAGCGACGGCGACCGGCACGTCCTGGTGCTCGACCGCGACAATTGCGTTCTGTACGAGCTGTTCGACGCCTGGCCACAATCGGACGGGAGTTGGGAGGCTGGGTCAGGCGCCAAGTTTGACCTGCACTCCCACGCGCTCCGGCCAGACACCTGGACCTCTGCCGACGCTGCCGGTCTCCCGATTCTGCCAGGTATGGTCCGCTACGACGAGGTGGCTGCCGGTGAGATCCGGCACGCGCTCCGCTTTACCGCGCCACAGACACGTGGAGAGCATGTGTGGCCGGCACGACACGATGCGTCGTCTCTCACTGGGACGCAATATCCCTCCATGGGCCAGCGTTTTCGCTTGCGGGTCGACTTTGACGTTTCTGGCTTCTCACCTGAGGTGCAGGTCATGTTGCGGGCGCTCAAGAAATACGGTATGATGTTGGCGGACAACGGCTCGGCCTGGTTCATCTCCGGCGTGCCCGACGGGCGTTGGGACAACGACGCGCTCCGCGAGTTGCACCAGGTTCACGGCTCGGATTTCGAGGCGGTGGATGTGTCATCGCTCATGGTGCACACCGACTCGGGCCAGGTGCATAGCCCTTGAGCTGTGCTGGGCGGCGGGACTAACGCGGGGTCCAACGGTTGGCCTCCAGGGATGCCTTACTCCTCATCCTCATGGATGGAGTGTCTGAGTCCTGGCCCACCTTGTGTGTTCTATCGAAAAAGAGGTACGACTATGAAGATCAGGGCGACTGCGGGTTGTGTGATCGTTTTGTTGGCACTTGTCCTATTCAGGCACGGTGGGGTGGTCTCAGCTACTCTGGATCAGGAACTGGCCTCTAGTCCAAAGCGTTCCAGCTCCGCCATCGCCATCACCGCTGACGGCGCTACCTTACTGGCCGTCAATCCCGACTCCAACTCCCTTTCGCTGATAGACCTGGGCACGTTGGTGACCGTGACCGAGATACCCGTCACTGTGGACCCCCGTACCGTCGCTGTAGACGATGCTGGCCTCCGGGCCTACGTGGCCAATCGAGGCTCCGACAGCGTCTCCATCGTGGACCTGGACGCCCACGCAGTCATCGCCGAAGTCGTCGTCGGCAACCGTCCCTATGGCGTCGTTGTGAGCCCCGAAGGTGCTCGTCTCTACGTATCCGAGCAGGGTGTGGATCAGGTGCGCGTTCTGGACACAACCAGCTATGCAACTCTGGCCGTCCTGCCCACCCACGACCGCCCCAGCGGCCTGGCCATCAGCGACGACGGGGAAACCCTCTACGTCACCCACCTGCTGACCAATATCATATCCATTCTCGACACCCGTCTCCACTTTGTCTATCTCCCCCTCATACTCAAGAGCGAATCATCCAACCAGTCCATCGGCATCCAATCTCCAGTCTCCAACCTTCAATATCCAGCATCCAGCGTCCGACTTTGGTCCGACAGCAACCTCGTCCAGTCCATTCTCCTCTCACCTGACGGTCGCCGGGCCTATGTTCCCCACACCCGATCCAACACCACCAACCGCGCGTTGACCTTTGACACCACCGTATTCCCGCTGGTCTCCCTCATCGACCTGATGATGCGACAGCACCTGGTGGGCCAGCAGCTCGATCTGGGCACGCTCGACCCGCCCGGCGTCGGGCTACCGTTTGACGCCGCCGTCACGCCCGACGGCGAGGAACTGTGGGTGCTCAACGCCGCGAGCAACGACATCTCGGTGCTGGATCTGACCGGCAACCGGCTCGCGGCCCACATTGAGGTAGGCGACAACCCGCGCGGCATCGTCCTTTCACCCGACGGGGCAACGGCCTACGTCAACAACACGCTGGCGGGCACCGTCTCGGTGATAGATACTGCTGCCTACAGCGTGACCTCCGTCATCACCGTAACCGACATCCCCCTGCCGCCTACCTTGTTGAACGGCAAGCGGCTGTTCCACACCAGCGACGACCCCCGCCTCTCCCTGGCCCAGTGGATCAGTTGCAACACCTGTCACTTTGAGGGCGAGCACGATGGGCGCACCTGGTTCTTTGGCTTTGCCGGGCCACGCAACACGACCAGTCTGCTGGGCATGGTCGAGACCTACCCGCTGCGCTGGTCCGGGGAGTGGGACGAGTCCGCCGATTCTGAGTTCGCCAATCGGAAAGAGAACTTTGGCAGCGGTCTGATCGACGGTGATATGAACTGCTCCCTCTCCCCGCCCGATTGCGTCCACCAGTCGCCCAACCAGGGGCGCTCCTACGATTTGGACTGTCTGGCGGCCTTCATCGACTCGCTGCAGGTGCCCCTCAGTCCTTCCCACGCCCACGGCGAACCGCTGACTGAGGCCGAACAGCGGGGTCAGATCTTGTTCAACAATCCAGCGCTGGGTTGTGTGGACTGCCACCCGGCACCACTGTACACCGACCAACAGATGCACGACGTAGGCACTGCCACCCTAGACGAACGTATCGGCCCGGCCTACGACACGCCCACCCTGCGTGGCCTGTACGACAGCGCACCCTACTTCCACGATGGCAGTGCAGCCACTCTCTACGATGCCGTCACGTATCCCAGTCCAAACGGCGAGCATGACGTCAGGGCGCTGCTGAGCGAAGCCGTGATACAAGACCTGGTCGCCTTTGTGATGGCGCTGCCGTTCGAGCGGTAGTGCAGTAGCACGCGACACGGAGGACAATATGCTTACTTCACAGACAAGTCAAGACTCTGGACGCGGATGCGCGCAGGCTCTTCCAGATAGGGGAACGGGAGCACCAGCGTTGTTCAGCGTTAATCTGCGCCCGTTTCTTCGACTCGCCGGCCTGAGGAACTGCCAAGCCAGACGTCTATTCCGAAACAAGCTCGCCCTCATCCTGTCTCTGGCGGCGCTAGGCTTGGCATCGGTGCTGCTGCTTGGGGGTTCATCTTCGGACAGCGCCGGGCCGGTTCCTGGATATGCGGTTGCTGTTGCTTGTTCCGCAGTTGCTCAAGGGGAAGGAGATAGAGCTGGTCAGTCAGTGGCTCCAAACGATGGCACCCTCACATCTCTTGCAGCCATGATCGAGGTCTCTGGCACCATCGCCGCCGATCTCGGCGGCCCCGTGCCCGACGTCTGGGTGGGCGTTGGCTCAGAGCAGGATTGGCAGGTGGCGACCACCGACGCCAGCGGTTTCTACAGCGTGTCCATCCAAACCGATGGCCAACTCCACTTTCACGTCCGCCCGGCGGTGGACACGCGCCTGACCCAGGTCAACCGCTGGATGGATGGCATCACCGCCAGCTTCACCCAGAACTTTACCGTCACCACTGGCTATTTGCTCGACCTGCAACTGACCGGGGTTGGTGGTACGGCCATCACGATGCCCGTCTGGCTCGAGGTGTTGCCCTTGGCGAAACAACTGTCCGGCGACTGGTGGTACGACCTGGATTGGGACGATGCCTCGTACCAGTACAGGGCTGTGCTCCCATCCGACGTCTACTACCTCACTGCGCACAACGTTCCTGCTGGCTACTATAGGACGACCCAAGGTTTCGACCTGCGCACCGCCGATCAAGCGGTAGACATGCCTCTCAGTACCACCTACGTCCATCCCATCCCCTACGATCCACCGGACGCCGCCAAGATCAGCATCGGCTCACCGGATGACCTGGGTGAGGCGGTCGTAACTGGCACGGCGGGCGCCGCTCTGTCATTGTCCCACGTCCTGCTGGTCAACCTGAACTCCACACACCAGGCCCACGCCATCTCGGAGGATGACGGCAGCTTCGCAGCTCGCATCTATGCGCCGCCGGGTTCGGCTATTATGGTCAAACACGGCCCGGCAAGCTGGAGATGGCACGACCTGGACGTTGGCCTCGCCGAGGGCGTGAATCCTTTCCCTGGCACTATCATCAACGTCCCCCACTCTCATACCGGTGACCAGTACGAACTCCCTTTCGCCGCCGCCGGGGCCATAGACTATCTAGCCGATGACCCAAACACCACCCGCAACTATGTCGGCTCGGCCTGGGCCATCACTGGCACCCTCGGCCCGGTCGTCGTCGATGGGGAGTGGACGCGCGTGCTCACCGGCACCTACGACGGTGAGGTCGTGCCAGGCCTCTACCTGGGTGGCCTCAACTGGACCCATCCGGCCCTGGGTGACCTGGACGGCAACGGCAGCCTGGAACTGCTGGTCGGTGAGCGCTCTGGGCATCTGGTGCTGTATCGCAACCAAGGTTCCGCCGCCTCGCCTGACTGGCAGTTCGAGACGGATGCATACGCGGGGGTGAACACCGGCGATTGGGCCTATCCGGCGCTCGCCGACGTGACGAACGACGGCGCGCTCGACCTGTTCGTCGGCACTGGTGATGGCACCGTGTCCATATACTACAACGATGGCACGTCCAGTGCACCTCTCTGGCCTGACGTTCCGGATGTATCTCTATCTGCCGGGAACAACGCCGCACCCGCTCTGGACGACTTGGATGGCGACGATGATCTGGATTTGCTCGTGGGATACTTTAGTGAGAGCGAGGGCGGCAAGCTTTACCGTTTTGAGAACAGCGGCACGCTCACGAACCCGGTGTGGACGATGCAGACCAGCAACTATGGCGGTATTAGTGAAGCGAGCGGCTGGCTGCAACCGGCCTTCGTGGATCTCGACGGAGATGGCGACGACGATCTGCTGGTCGGGCTGTGCGGTCAGCTCATCTGGTACGAGCGGGACGGCACGCCGCCCACCTGGACGCGCCACGCCAGCGACCCCATCGGCTATGGCGGCGGAAGCTGCGCCACCAGTCCTGGCGTCGGCGATTGGAGCGGTGACGGTCAGGCTGACCTGGTCGTCGGCGAGCACTGGGGCAACCTGCGCTTCTTCCACAACGATGGTCCGTCTGGATGGACGGAGCAGGGTTTCAACTTTCCCTTCGAGTTGGCGGGTGACACGGCCCCTGCCCTGGCCGATTGGGACAACGACGGTGATCTGGATCTGTTGCTCGGTCAGGCCCACGGCGAGATTCACCAATACACCAACGTCGGCACCGACGCCATCCCCAACTGGCGACCCGACGGCGTCCTGCTGACCCTACCCTGGACCAATCACCCGCATCCCTTTCCTGCATTCGCCGACATTGACGGCGATGGTGACCACGACCTGTTCATAGGTGAGGGGGGCTGGGAAGGGCCAGAGGCTGGTGGTAACATCCGCTTCTATCGCAACGACGGCACGCCCTTCACGCCGACCTGGACGCTGGTGACGACCGGTTTCCTGGGCCTGGACGTGGGTGGCTGGAGCACACCCGTGTTTGCCGATGTGGACGCCGATACCGACCTGGATCTGTTCATCGGTGACGCGGAGGGCACGTTGACCTTTGTGGAGAACACCGGAACGATCACGTCCCCTATCTGGGCTGCGCCGGTGCAGCCGTATGCCGGGTTGGACCTGGGCAGCTACAGTGCGCCGTCCTTGTTCGACGTGGATGAGGACGGTGACCTGGACATGCTGGTGGGCTTGGAGAGCGGATCGTTGGCCTACGTGCGGAATACAGGCACAGCCATCAGTCCTGCCTGGGAACTCGTCGCTGCTGCATATCCCGATATCGACGTCGGCGATCACGCTGTCCCTACCGCCGCCGATATCAACGGCGACGGTAGACCCGACCTGCTCATCGGCGACGGCGACGGCGGTCTCAACATCTATCTCTACGATGGGCCAGGTACACCGCCAACGGCGGGTACCCTCTACTTGCCCAGTGACCTGCTCCAGATCGAGGGGACGTTGCGTCTATACAGCCCTGCGATCACCGCGACCACCGACGTGGACGCGATTTCGGTACATGGCTGGTTGTCCCTGATGATGCTGTTCGATCAGGAGGGGCAACCGCTGGCTGCGGAGAACTACTTTATGTCCACCTTACTCACCCCCAGCGGGTTCCCAATCCAGCGCGTCGAGCGTGCGGTTGAGGGGTTGGATGTCCACGTCGATGTCGGCAACCTGCACTATGTCGATGGCAACTTCATTGAGGGTGACTTTACCATCAGCAGCCAGGTGCCCGACGATCTGCTGCCAGGCATGTACCGACCCGTGATCTATCTCGACTTTGCCGGGGTCCCCACCAGCACTGACTGGTTGGCGGCCAATGTCACGCAATATACCTTTGGTACCCACGAGGCCCTCCTGCCGCCCATCACGGTAGGGCCAATTGCCAATTCGCCCCACAAACGCCTTATCTGGCGTCTGCTGATGGAGGACTTTGTACAGGGTGTGCGCGGTACCGGTGCGCGGGAAGATCGCGGGACTTTTGGGCTGGTCTCGCAGATCGTCTCCCAGGGCGCGCCGTACTACGCGCCGCCGGTGGATGTGCGCAGCGGTCAACCTATCACCTACCGACTAGAGCCCTTCCTGCCGATGATCTCTTTCACCGATCGCCGTTTGCCTGCCCCACCGCTTTTACCCTTTGATCTGCCGGGCGGACAGCTCCGCGTCACGATCAGGGAGCCTGATGGGACAGTGCGCGACCTGGGCGGCGAGGTCTTTGCCCAGTCCTTCAACCGCACCAAGACCACCCGTGCTGGCAACGACCTGAACAGCGGCACGGTGCAGTTGGAAGATGTCTATTCCCTGAAAGCGGTATCCGATCGGTTCCACGTCACCTTTGATCAGTACGGCCATCATGTCATCACGATGACGGGCACAATCGACGACATCTGGGGCGGCAGATACGAGGGCGGTGGCACCTACGATCTGTGGATCGCCCACCCGCTGGACATCGATCCCGGTGTCCTTCCCGGTACCCCGTTGGCGGTGGGCGATGCCTTCAACCCGACGATGCAATTCTACCCTCGCGTCCCCGCTGATGTGCGTCTCACGCTCACCATATACCCCGACTCGGACCCAGCCCGTGCCATCACCCACACTGTGACGGGCCGTGCCAACCGCTTCGGCTACTTCAGCCCACGGGATCCCGTGTCACGCATCATGCACGACGGTGAATATCGCGTGGACCTGACCGCCATCTACACCGACACGTCCGGTGAGATCACCATGGGGTCGATGACCTGGGGCGGCGTGGTTATGACACCCGAGAGCGAGGTTCCTCACCTAGTTGCTCACGGCCGGCGTGGTGTGGACAGCCTCACCGAGATACCCAGCTCTTCCTGGTTTGTCTCTTGCCAGGACCTGCCAATACGGCCTGGTGACATTTCGCACACCCTCAACCCTTACTTCAACGGTGACATCCTGTGGAGCCGCATGGTGGATGGCGCTGACGAGTGTCCGGAGGGTGTGACCAGCGGGGGCGATTCGCTGGTCATGGGTGCCAGCGTGCAGGACACCGTCGGCGTGATCGAGACGGCTATCCAGGCCCGTGCGGCGCGTCGGTATCCACCTCTCGCGTCCCCCGGTGACTTCAGTGAACGGGTCGCAAACGGCGAACTGCCGCTTTTTATCAGTACCCGCTCAGGTCGGCCAGCCCAGTTGGTCCTGAGAGGCATTGCAGGGGGTGTTCCTGACGATGTCGATCAGATCGCCTACAGCTATCGCTCGTCGCAACGGCCCGGCGTGCGCGTCCGGGAAGTGGTGGCCGAGGATGGTCAGAGCGGTGGCTATTGGCGATTGGACACCCTGTACGACGATCAACTGAGCGTCGGCGTGCAGGGTGACCAGCCCAACGACTTCAAGTTCCAGTACGTCGGCACGGTCTACCGCGATCTGGACACCGGGCAGAACGAGTATGCTGGTCAGGGTTCCGGATGGATCTTTATCCCTGACGACGACCCGCGCGGCAGCCGGGTGATGCCGCCCTTCGCTGGGTACGGCGGCTGGTCCGACGGGGGCGGGCCGATCTTGACCCTCAAAGAAGAGGATATTCACATTTTCATCCTGCCCACGGGTACTCGTCCTGGCGCAGTGCTCCAGATGGGCGATGTGTTCCGCTTTGCCGGTCACATTATGCCTACGCTAAACAGCAGTGCGACGGTGACGGTCACCGCGCCCAGTCGGACGGTATATACCATCACGGGACAGGCCAACCACGTGGGATACTTCTTCGATGCCGACGAAAACCTCGTCGTGAACGAGCCCGGACCCTGGTCGGTGGATGTGCGCGTCTGGCACGATGGGCTGTGTTCCGGCGGGGCGACGGCTGCCCCCTTCCCCTCGGGTGACGTGCTGGGCAGCGAGGATGGTCGCTACTGGTTCTACGTCGTGCCGGGCGACAGTCCGCGGCTGGAGGTCTCCTCGCCCGTATCGGGCTTTCTGTCCTTTGGCGACGCGGTTACCCCTATCACCATCACGCTTTCAGTGCCCGAGGGTCTGAGTGAGTTCGCGGTGGATTACACCATCGGTATGCCTGGCTATATCCTAGAACACGGGCGGGTCACAAACACCCACCAGATTACCTTCGATCCCACAGCCCTACACCAGGACTTTCCCAATCTTGATCTCGTCGGGCGGGACGAGTGGCGCGCGGGGCTGGCCGACACCTTTGCAATCGGCCTGCTGCTGCAGGGGCACGGTGGGAGCGGTGTGGTGTTTCGGGCGAACACGATCACCATTCAGGGCGAGCAAGTATTCATCGGCGATGCCCCGCCTGGCCTGCCTCCCCAGGGGGAGAACAGAATCTACCTGCCGCTTGTCCTGAGGAATTGAGTGGATGATACTGCGCGACCGGACACATCGATAGTGGCAGGGAGGAGAGCATGAGCATGAAAGCGCGTGGAATCTGGTTTGCGATCCTGAGCCTGGTCTTGGGGGCTCTGACGTGGCTCCTGCTGGCACGGCCGGCGACGATGCAGGGGACCGCCGCGGTCAGTGGCGTGGTGGTAGATGCCGACGGCCCGGTCGCCGGGGCCACGGTGCGCCAGCGGACCACGGCTAACGCCACCACGAGCGCTGCCAATGGGACTTTTGCGCTGAGCGGGCTCGCCGAGGGGATTACGGTCACCGTGACCGCCTGGGCGGAGGGTTACCTCGTGGGCTGGGCCGAAATTGTGCCGCCCCAGGCCGGCGTGACCATCACCCTCACGCGCCACTATGTCACCGACAACGTCGATTACGAGTGGTTCTCTTCCAACGACCTTGAGGACCCGATCAGTTGCGTGCACTGCATGGTCGCTTGGCCCCAGTGGCGGTCCAATGCTCACGGCAACTCTGGGACCAACCCGCGCTTCTTTTCCCTATACAACGGCACTGACATCACCGGCACGCTGGACATCGGCGGTGGGTACAAAGATGACTTTCCCGACACGGCCGGCAACTGCGCCACGTGCCACGCTCCGGCTGCCGCCGTGCGAGGCCTGCGCACCTTCGCTGCAGCGGATATGAACGAGCTCCAGGGCGTTGAGCAGGAAGGTGTGTTCTGCGAGTTCTGCCACAAAGCCGGGGCCGTCTACCTGAATCCGGCTACGGGGTTGCCCTACGACAACGCGCCAGGGGTACTCTCGATGCGCCTCTACCGCCCGACTACCGGCGGGGCAGAGCAGCTCTTCTTTGGCCCCTTCGACGACGTCACCCGCCGGGTCAGCTATCTCGAACTGGAGAAGAAGAGCCAGTTCTGCGCGCCCTGCCACCAGCTCAGCTTCTGGGGCACGCCGATCTACGAGTCGTTCAAAGAGTGGCAGGAGAGTCCGTACCCAGGCCAGGGCGTCGAGTGCCAAACGTGTCACATGGCCCCCACCGGTGTGGACTACTTTGTCTTCCCGGAGAAGGGTGGCCTGATCCGCGATCCTGACCTCATCGCCTCGCACCTCCAGCCGGGTGCAGCCGACGAGGCGTTATTGCAGAACACGGTGACCATGACCCTGAACGCGCGCCAGGTGGCGAATCAGATCCAGGTCACGGTGACCATCACCAATACCGGCGCCGGACATCACGTGCCCACCGACCATCCGGGACGACATATGATCCTGACGGTCAAGGCCGTGGACGGGCAAAGGCAAGCACTGTCCCAACGCAGCGGTCCCGCCGTGCCCGACTGGGGTGGGGCGCAGGCTGGGTCGCCGGGAAAAGCCTTCGCCAAAGTGCTGCGCGATGTGGAGACCGGCGAGGCGCCCGTGGTGAGCTACTGGAAGCAAGCCCTCATCGTCAGTGACAACCGCATCCCGGCGATGAGCGGCGACACCTCAACGTACGTCTTCGCCGCGCTAGCCTCTGGCGATTGGGTGACGGTCACCGTGGAACTGCGGTTCCGCCGGGCCTTCCAGGCGGTGATGGACGCCAGAGGTTGGGACACCCCAGACATTGTGATGGAGGAGGCCCAGGTCGTGCTGCCTGGACGACCGTGGTGGAATGTCCTGTTGCCGCTGACGATGCGCGAAGCGTGACGTGCGATTGGGAGAGGGGGAGGCAGCACAGTCGATGTCCATGTTTTATGGGGTATTGACAGGCATGGTATAATGAGGATAAGTGCTTGTTCAGGGGCATCTTCGTGCTTCCGTGGCGGTTCCTCCCCTGGATCAGCGCACCCAAACGCAAAGTTGCTGGTGAACAAGTGCCAGGGTGTTCCAAGAGACCGTGTTTCCCCTTATGCAGATCTGAGGGGCTGGCAAGTGGGGGGGAGGTGAGAATGACGAGGTGAACAAGGTGACGTAGCGTGTGAAATTGGACGATCTGTTTTCTGCATTACTGCCGTTAGTGTGACGGCCGATAAGACAAAGGAGAATCGAAAATGGAAAGACAAATCCAAACAGTCGCGCGGTCTCGTCTGCTGCCCCGTTGGTTTCTGCTTACCGCAAGTGTGTTCGTGTCGTTCATTCTGCTATCGGCAGTCCTGCTGTCGTTCAGTAGCGTGGCGGCAGAGCCACTGGCACCGGTGGCCAATATCTCTGGCACCGTCGTCCAGCCCGATAGCTCACCTATTGCGCAGGCCACCTGGGTCTGCCTGAATCACCTCCATCCTGAGGGCTGGCCTGACTGGTCGGAATGCAAGGATAGCGAGATCGACGGCAGCTTTGCCTTCACAAGTCCGATCCCCGGCGAATTCCTTCCTGGCGACTTTTTCGTGTGGGCCGATGCACCTCCAGGCAGTCCCTACTTCCCCTCGCTGGGAAAGGGCCTCTACATCGTCAGCGACGGCGACATCATCGACGTAGGTCCCGTTACCCTCACCTACGCCAGCTTCGCCGGAATGGTCTATAATCCCGATATGACTCCGGCAGATCAAGGAAAGGTGACAGTAGACGCATTCGATGGGATGGAATCGTACCACGTGGCCGGAGCCGAGTACCACCTGGGCAATTACGCCATCGGTGGCGTACCAGACGGCGACTTTATGCTAGTAGCTCATGCGCCGGAGGACTCGATACTCTGGGGCTCCCAGCCGGAGTCGGTCAGCGTCGCTCCGGGCAGCCAATATCTCTCTGGCACCACACAGTACTATACGCTGACGCTGCAAGAGCCTAACCTTACCGGGATGGTGGTCTATCCCAACGGCTCTCCGGTCACCTGGATCATGTCTGGAACTGACCAACGCATTGGCTGGGCATGGGTAAAGGCCCTTAACCCAGATATCGGCGAGTGGGTTGTGGATCAACGTTCCACTGCCTCCTGGGGTGAATTCGGACTCGGGCTGCCCCACGGTGACTACTGGCTATTTGCATACCCCGACGGGGAATTGTGGATGACGTACACACGCGCAATGCCCGTGTTCGTCAACGTACCTGCCGTCTCTGACGTCGGCCCGATGACGCTCACCTATCCCAGCTTCAGCGGTATGATCCTCGCTCCAGATAGCAGTGTGATCACAGAATGCCTGCATGTCTGGGTGGAGGACCAAGCGACCGGTGAGCTCTGGCCTGAGCAAGAGTACTGCGGTGCGGAGGGACCATACCGGATAGGCGGCGTGCCAGCTGGTGACTACTGGTTGCTGACCGACGGGCTTCCGGAGCGAGGTCTGTTCCCCGCCTACCCTGTGTCGGTTACCGTGGCCCCAGGTAGCCAGTACGATCTCCTTGCCACACAGTTCATCTCCCTCCAACTGAATGCGCCGCAGCTCGAGGTCTTTGTCGAATACCCGCCCGGCACCCCCATCACCGCCAATGTCAATCTGTGGAATGACTCGCGTGACGTGGCGATTTGGGAGTGGGCGGAACCCGGCAGGCCAGCCCTGTTTGGAGGCTTTGAGCCTGGTGAGACCTACTGGATCGAAGCCTGGCCCGACTGGGTCGATGTGCCGATGCTGGCCAACTCGGTTCGGGAGCAGATCGTCCTCACCACGACCCTGATCTCGCGCACCCTGGTCTTGCAGACGCCCAACTTCACGGGGACGGTACTGAGACCGGAGGGCGCTCCCTTGCCGCAGGCTTACGAAGGGCCAGATCCGATTCCCCACCCGGCTTCAGTGCACGTCCACAGGACGGATGGGACCTTCGACATCGGAACGACGGCCAATCCGGCCGGTGAGTTTAGCCTGGCCTTGCCCGACGGTGATTACGTCATAGAGGCTCATCCATTCGCCAACCTCGCCTTTACCTATACCAAATCCCTGCCGCAGGGCTTCGCACTGCCGGGCACAGCAATGTTGCCCTTTGACATAAACCTCACCTATCCCAGCGTCAGGGGCCACGTGCTCGATCCTGCGGATAACCCAATTCCCGGCTGCGTGAGCGTCTGGCTGGAGGATATATCTGGGGAATGGTTGGCCGCTGATTGGTACTGTGGTGGGCAGGAGTGGCCGTATCGGTTGGGTGGCGTCGAGCCCGGCGACTACTGGCTGATGACCGACGGTCTTCCAGAGTTTGGTTTGTTCCCAGCCCCTCCCGTCCGCGTGCACATCGCTCCCGGAAGCCAGTATGACCCCGACGGGACTCAGGTTATTGACCGGTGGCTGACGGAGGAAGCGTTCATCAGCGGCTACGTGCGGGACTGCGACGCTGACCCCGAGGTGCGGATCCCAGGGGCGTTCGTCGTGGCCCACGATGCCCAATGGAACATCGAGCGCGGGACTGAGACCGACGAGAACGGCGAGTTCTCTATCGGCGGCGTGATCAGCGGCACGCCCTACATCGTGGAGACTTTCCCACCGCCGGAAAGCGCCTACGTCCCGCTGGAACCCATCGAGGTCGTACCTCCTGCCACCGGCGTCGTCCTCGAGATGTGCATCCCGCCGACCAACGTGGTCGGCCTGGTTCACGACTATACGGGCGCGCCAGTGCCTGGTGCGGGGGCTGTGATCTTTAGCGATGACTTCTGGGATGAGACCCGCGCCGACGAGCTCGGCGGCTTCCGCTTCCGTGGCGTGGCGACCGGCACCTACTGGGTTCAGGCTGCGCCGCCCTGGGGTGTCGAGGGATTGTTGGCCAGCGATCCAGTCCCTGTCTCTATTGACTATCCCACCCACACGGTGGACGTCGGCGTGCTCACGCTGCCCAAGGCATTCAAGATGGTGACCGGCCATGTCGTCTTTGAGGGCACCACCGACGGCGTGCCTGATGCGATGGTGTGGGCCCACCGCCTGGACAAGGCTGGCTACGCCGACGCGCCGACAGGCCTGGACGGTGCGTACGCTCTGAGCTTATCCGGCGGCGAGTGGCTCCTGGGGGTGGAACCGCTCACCTGGCCAGTGACGTGGATTTTCCCCGGTCCGCCTGCCTGGGTTCCCTTCGTGCTGCCGCTCACCGAGACCGAGGTCATCTCATCGGTAGAACTGGAGGTGATTCGCACCAACGCCTGGGTGAGGGGGCGCATCGTCTGTCCTGATGGCCAGCCTTGCGATGGCACCCCGCCTTACGAGGACATCTGGCCCGAGGACATCTGGGTCGAACTGCGCAACGATGATGTCAGCAACGGCACGCATCCAGACCCAAATTACGAGTTCATCATCCCCGTCCCGGACGGCTGGTATGAGCTTGTGGTCCATCTGGGCGCCCACTGGCTGCAGGGACCGGAACCGAGGCCAGTTTTCGTCGGTCCCGGTGGCACACGGAACGTGGGCGACATTCCGCTTCTGCTGAAGGACAGCTTCATCTTGGGCCGGGTCACCAACCAATTTGACAACGGCGTGGCGAACATACCTGTCGTTGCCTGGCGGCCGGAGGGATTCGGCTGGGGATGGGCCGAGACCGGCGCCCGTGGATACTACACCATGCCCGTCGTCTCCGGTGAGTGGTTTGTCGAGCCCCGGCCGAGATCCGCGCAGCCCTACGTTTTCAACCAACAGGCAAAGCTGGCCCGTGTGGCGCCGCGCGGCACGATGGCTGGCGTGAACTTTGGTATCGTCAGAATCAACGCCCTGATCAAAGGAGCCGCCGTGGACGCCGACAGCGGCCACCGAATCTGGGGGCTGGACGGTTGGGCCTGGACCGAACGAGCGGACACCGGTGCGTTCTTCTCCGACGCGCCGATGTGGGATGGTGGTTTCACTCTCAAGGTCGGCGGCGGATATACGTACCACGTCGGCCTGCACGTCCCACCTGACGCACCCTACGCCTCGGGCGGTCGCGCCAATGTGCCGGTCGGCCCGGGAGAGTTGGTCACTGTTGCGGTGCCGCTGGAGCACAAAGATGCCGTGATCGAGGGTCAGTTGATCGATGCGCTGACCGGTTTGCCACCGACTCGTCGGGTCTGGGCCGGGGTCTTTGGCGAGGACGAGAACGGTAACTGGACCGACGTCCGTGTAGACCCGGACACCGCTGGGTACGAGATGCGGGTGGTCTCTGGCACCTGGCACCTGCGCGCTTGGGTGGATCCGCAGAGCGGCTATGTGGCGGCGCCGGTCCCGGTGACCGTGACCATCCAGTCGGGTGGCCTTGTCGCTCAAGACTTTGAGGTCTGGCCAATCGGCGCTACCATCGCTGGCACGGTGCTGCAGCCCGACGGCACAACGCCGATGTCAAAGACCTTTGTCTTTGCCGAGGGCGAGTCCCCCTTTGTCGGCCGCTTCGAGGCCCGCGTCAAGACCGATGAGAGCGGGCGCTTCGAGTTGCTCGTGCCAGAGGGAGGCTACATCGTGGGTGCGGGACTGCCCGGTGATGAGCTGGAGATGCGGCATTGGCTGAACCCCCCGCCGGTCGATGTCCCGTGGGTATCGGCTGGCAGCCCGGTGACAGGTCTGCAACTCCGGTTCCGTGAGTTGGATGGCTTGATCACCGGCACCGTGGCTTTCAGCACCACCGCTGTCGTCACGGCGTCCCACCCTGCCTATATATGGGGTTGGTCCGAGGGTGGTGAGTGGGCGGAGACCGAGGCGCCGGTCGTCTCTGGCACAAACACCTTCACCTACTCGATGCGGGTCGTCTCTGGCACCACGTGGCATATCGGCGCCGTCTACGAGGACTGGGATCATGGCGTCTACTACAAGAGTCGTCCCGAGGAGGTGGTGCCTGTCTTGCCACCCAGTGGCCGGGCAACGCAATACTTGACGATGACCGGTCCCTATGCGCTGCCTCAGCCATTCATCGTCAGTTTCGATGGCGCTCAGATGCAGACCATCGTCATGCCCGACGGTGTGGAGCTCCGCATCCCGCCCGGAGCGCTCGTTGTGTCCGGTACCGTCACTCTCTTCATCTTCCCCACCCAAGCACTGCGGCCCGAGAAAGACTGGGAGATCATCGGCCCGGGTTACGAGATCTGGGCCATCGACCAGAACGGACAGGAAATCACCAAGTTCAACAAGAACGTGGTGATGACCTTCCACTACCCGCCCGACGCCGACCTGCAGGCACAGGGCATCTCGGAGCAGTTGCTGATCCCGGTCTACTACTCGACCTTGGTCGGGCGCTGGATCTTGATGGACAGCTATGTGGTGGACACGGTCCACAACGAGATCAGGCTCCAGTTGAGCCACTTCTCGAGGATGGGCATCCGGGGCACTGCGCCGGGTGAGGCTGAGGTCTACCTACCGCTTGTCCTCAGGAACTTTGGGAGCTAGACAACCTCTCATAGAGCACTAGCGACTCCTGGGACCTCACGTCGGTGCGAACAGGGACTGGTTTATGAAGAGCCAGTCCCTGTTCTGTGCTTGTATGGCCTCGGTCGGTGACGGCAATCTTGGCGTGATGCCAGGCAGATTGATGGTGGGGGGCAGGTGCTCCAGTGTCACCAGGCTGTAGGTTTTGCGATGTTGACAAATGTGCTATAATGAGAAACAGCCATTCAACGAGAGCGATACCCCCGTTGACTTACAAACCGTGAACACTGGCTTAGCCGAGTCTTAGGTTGCCGTCTGTGGTATTGGATGCACGCTGGCCGCCTCCAAGATCTGTGGACTACTGCATTTGCCCTTACCAAAAGGGAAGCTTGTCACAGGACCCATCTCAGGTTTGGTGTTGCCTCTTGTCACAAGAGAAAGGAGAGCGATGGAGGAAAGAAGTAAGACTACGGGAGTGGTCAGGATTCTTTGGTCATCGGTTTTAGGATTTGGCCTGATATTCGGGCTGTTGTGGGCTCTGATGCCCCACACGGCCGCCAAGGCCCAGGACGTCAATCCCGGCTTCACCGTGGACTTGACACATGATGCTGTCTGGGGACTGGTGAGCCCAGGAGACGTAGTAACGGTAACCCGGACGACCGGCGTCGCGCCCTATGGTGCTGCCGAGGCCGACAGCGTGGGTTTCTTCTGGACCCCTCTTTGGCAATCTGATGGGCAGCCAGCGGACATTGTGGGTGGAGACACCATCGAGATCTATGTCAACGGCGTGCTGGCCGCCTCCCTGCAACCACTCGGTATCCCCGGCCAAGTAGATGTGCTCAACGATCGGGTGGTGGGCACCATCAGTGGCGATACCGGCGGTACCCCTGTCACTGTCACCCTGGGTATGTGGGCCTCTCCAGCCAGCCTGGTGGGCACACCTCAGGCTGTCGCCTTCACCGGCGGCTCAGGCACCTTCACCGCCACCTTCTCCACCTTCGACCTCGGACCGTACCACTACGCGCGGGTCGAATACCATGTCGGCCCTGATACGGTACAGAGCCACCTCTATCCTGACGAGGTGTTCCATGTGGACACCTTCGTCGGCGTCTTTGGTCATGCTGTACCAGGCCAGGTTGTCACGGTTACCCTGGTGCGGGGCGGCCTGCCGCTCACGCCAACAACCGCTATGGCTGAGAGGCCTCACGGCAGTTACTGGGTGGATGTTACAGTCGAGCCGGACGATGAGGTCCGAGTGGAACTGGGTGGCGGCACCGTCATCACCACCGTCGCCAGCAACCTGACTGCCTATCCCGACGCGACGCTGGACCAGGTGACCGGCACCTGCCCGCCCAATGAGGTAGTACGCGTCTGGGCCCGGGACTGGCATCTGGGCACCTACGCTGAGACCTCCACCGTCGCCGATCCCAGTGGCAGGTATACCGCCACCTTCGCCGGCTACGATCTGAAGGCCAGCGATACGGTCTATCCCTCCTTCGCCGACGGTGAGGGGGATGAGGTGCTCTTAACCACTGGCCCGCCCCACATCAGCGTCAGCCTCTATCCGTATGAGAGTGTGGGGGGCAGGGTAGATGGGCCGAATCTCCCTGTCACCGTCACCTTGAGCACTGGCACCGGGATTCTCTCGGCGACGGCGTCTTCGAACGCGGGCAACAGCTTCCCCTGGACCTATTTCGGCGATCCACCGGAGGACATCCAACCCGGACACGTCGTCACCGTCGAATCTCCTACCTGGGTCGGCGTGATGACCGTAGCCGATCTCAGTTTCGGGTTCGACACCGCTGGCGACCGCATCGTGGGCGATGCCGACATCCCAGGCTGGATATCGGCCTTGGTGCGACAGTGGCGAAGTGAGGCGTACCCTGTCCACGGGCAGGCGGGCGTGTCCACCACGGTCTCTTCTCCCTTCACCGTCACCTTCACCGACTTTGACCTGCGCGACAGCGCCGGGGCAACCATCCGTCACTATGACGCCAACGACTTTGCTACGGGTATCGTCCAGGAGTTGCGCAGGTTCGAGGTCCATTTCCCCTGGGGCGTGGGGGCGAGGCAATACTCGGCGAGCGATGTCCTGACCGCCACGCTGTACGAGAGCGATGGTGTCACTGTCAAATATCAGACATCTGGGGATAGCGACCCCGGCAATCCTGAGTGGTACTGGATGGAGATGCACGGCCAGATCATGCCAGGCAACTGGGTGACCGTGACCGACGGGGTCGGCTGGACGGCGGGCCTGCAGGTGCCCGATCTCACCATCCAGGCTGACGAGAGCGCCGATATGATCTGGGGGCAGGGTCCCCAGTCGCTACTCCACGTCGAGCGAGAGTGGAAGGACGGCTGGGCCCAGCAGTTTGTCCCCGGAGATGCTTATGCGCTGGATACCACCTTTTTCGATCACGATCTGCAATGGGGCGATGTAGCTGTTACGACGTACCAGGCTGTCAATGGCAATCTGATGCGGCGTTGGTACCAGTGGCCACAGATCATCGCCCATTACGACATGGATGGGTGGAATGAAGTCTGGGGGAATCACCCCATCTCCGGTGGCTCTGTCTATGTCACCGTGACTCACCCGGTCAGCGGCGTTGTCGCCACCGGCGCGACCACCGCTGGGGCGTGCAGTTGGTGTGGGCCCAATGACTACGCGGTGGATTTCCCCAATGATACCATCGTCCCCAACGTCACCGTCACAGTGGACTATGGCGATGGGGTTGTGGACAGCGTGACCGTGCTCGACATCGGCGCTGAGGTGAACGCGGACACCGACGTCGTCACCGTCACCGCGCCGGTCAGCACGCCGGTGTTTATGAATGCCGACGGCCCGGGGGGCTGGTGGGATTCGGATGAGCGGATCATCGGCAGCAGCGGCAGCGTCACCTTCGACCTGGGGGCGGAAGGGTACGACATCGTGCCTGGCACCGGGTTTAACGTCCACAGCCGCCAGTACCACGACCACAACACCCAGTACTCCTTCCGGTTGGCCGCGCCAGACGTGAGGGTCTCCAAGTGGCACCCGGCGGGCCATGCCCGTCCCGGCGGCGTCGTTGTCTACGCCATCTACTACAAGAACGAGGGAGACGCCGTGGCCGAGGGCGTGCAGATCATGGACACCCTGCCCGTGTCCACCACCTACGCTGGCGATACCAGCGGTGTCATGCCTACCGTCGGTGGGGGTGTTGTCACCTGGGACCTGGGCGATCTGGCCCCCGGCGATGAGGGTGCCTTTATGGTGACCCTCGATGTGCCCGGCACGATGCCCACCGGCAGCGAGGTCATCACCTCGAACTGTGCCCTGATCTCCACGGCCACACCCGGCGACTACAATCCGGACAACGACGAGGCATGTGCCGGCCCGGTAGACG
>Ga0180438_10004688_pt1 | contig 19514 bp, 10 predicted proteins | sample SS_ome_12_FD_132455 | JGI IMG/M metagenome (GOLD analysis project Ga0180438, IMG submission 132455) | Hypersaline lake sediment archaeal communities from the Salton Sea, California, USA - SS_3_D_2 metaG | ecosystem: Environmental > Aquatic > Non-marine Saline and Alkaline > Hypersaline >... | reverse complement strand
CCACACGAACAGCCGCTCCCACGCGTCCGCGTCGAGCTTCACGCCGTGGTGGCCGGCGGCGAGCATCTGGATCAGCGGGCTCGTGTCGGCGTGGAACTCGCCCGGGTCCAGCAGGCGAATGTCAGACTCGAACCCGCCGACGCGGACGTGACGCCGCAGCTCGATGAAGCTGGCCTCGAAGACCCCGCCGTACTTGGCGAACAGCTTCTCGGGCGGTCTGCCTTCGATAACTTCCGGCCTCGGGTCGCGGTTGCGGAATGCGATCAGCCTCCCCTGGTCGCGGCGAAGGTCAGGCAGATCGGCCCCATCCGGTCGCCGCTTGCCGTTGTGGCACCCGACGCAATAGCGATCGAGCACCGGCTGGACCTCGCGGCGGAAGCTGAAGCCCCGCACGGGCCCGCCGAACGGGTCGATCTCGCTGGGCATCCGCCGGGCGGCCATGGCGCCGCGATTGCCCGCCACGTCGGTCCGCCGCTCGTGACAGCCGACGCACGAGACGACCTCGCCCGGCATCGCGGTCGCCCAACTCCGCATCAGTTGAAGGGCCCGGCCGGTCTCGTCGATCGGCTGGATCGAGATCGGCGTGTTGGCCGGCACGCGGAAGAAGGCCGACCCGTCCGGCTCGACCGGCACCGTGCCGAGCACCCGCTTCGGCTCCCACGGGCCGTCGACCCCGACGTTGTGGTTGATCCCCGCCATCTTCTGGTAGACGAAGTGATACGTGAACAGCCGCAGCTTCTTGACCGCCCCGCGCGGCACGCCTCGCAGCCCGTCGCCGGCGTAGATGTCCTCGAGGTACATCAACGCGTCGGTCCGCCGCAGGTCGACCCGGTCGGCGAGCACCGGCGGGCGGGGACGCTTGACGAGCGGGATCGGCTCGAGCAGGACGTGGCCGTCCAGCTCCTTGATCAGCGTCAGGTTGTCGAAGACGTCCACGAGGTAGATGCCCCACAGCGACGTCGGGGTCGGCTTGGCGGAGACGAGGAAGTACTTGCCCGCTCCGAGCAGGCCCCCGGCCGGGTCGGCCAGCGGCATCGGGTGGAGGAACTTCGGCCAACTGTGCTCGGTCAGCTTGTCCTCGATCAGCGGCCGGACGGGCCGCCCGCCGCCGCAGATCCGCTGGACGACGCCGCGATGCGCGTTGAGCCCGCGGCCGCAATCGAAGATCACCAGCTCGCCGACGCGCCCGACGTGATGGCCGGTGACGATGCCGACGATCCGCGTCGGATGGCCCGGGATCGGGCGGGCGTAGAAGATGCCGTTTGGCCAGTACTCCCCGCTGCCGTAGACCTCCCGCTGGACGGTCCCGTCGGGGTTCATCGTGAACAGGTACCGCCCCCAGACGTGCGGGATGTCGGTGTACTCCCACCGCAGGTAGAGGATCTGCCCGTCGTTGGTGACGGTGGGACAGTAGTTGTGGTCCTGGTCGAAGCAGAGTTGGCGGATGTTGGTCCCGTCGGCGTCGGCGACGTAGAGCATGCCGACGTTCACCGACGCGTTGCAGGGCACGCCCTGAAGCGGGGCGGTGGAGACGAACGCGATCCGGCCGTTCGGCAGGTAGCAGGCGTCGTAGTTGTGCACGTCGCCCTTGCCCGTCGGCGTCACCTGGCGGACCGTCCCGCCGGCCGTGGGGATCTCGAAGACCTGCCACTTCCTCGCCCCGTCCGGCATGGACAGCAGCAGCTTGTTCGCGTCGTAGTGCAGGTCCACGTCGTTGATCAGCAGCGGCTTCGCCGGGCGGTACAGCGTCGTCAGCTTGCCTTCCGGACCGACCGGCGAGAGGAGGGCGATCTCGTTGTCCCAGTTGTTGGTCTTCGGGATGCGGTCGAGCTGCCACGAGCTCTGCCTCGGCAGGCCGATGTACTCGCCCAACCCGCGCCCCGTGCCCTTCTCCCGCCGCGGGTCGCCCACCGGCTTGCGCCGGATCACGAGCAGCTCGTCGAACCCCAGCAGCGGGTTGGCCAACAGCGCCTCGCGCCGGAAGGCGAGCAGCTGCTCGACCTTCGCGGCCGCTGTCGCCTCGCCGGCCGCGACGGCCTGGCGAAGACGCGGCATCGCCTTCTCGTACGCCGCCAGCCGCCGCAGGTACGCCGGGCCCTTCGGGTATCGATCGCCGTACGTCTTCGTCAGGTCCTCGATCGCTTGGCGCAGTCCGGGCAGGTTCGCCCGCCCAAGCCCGCCCGCCGCGTCGGCGGCCGACCGGGCAGACGCCGTCGTCACGGCTACCAACACCGTCGCCAGGAGGACCCCGATCTTCCGTTGAGTGTTCGGTTCAGCTATGCACATGCCCGACGTTCCTGTCGCCCCTTCGGGGCTCATTCACATGAAGAGACCGCTACCGGGGGCTTGGCGCCCCCGGCTGTTTCCTCCCGCCCCTTCGGGGCTCCGGAGGCGGCCGTGCCGGCCGCCGCCAGACCAGGCAGTTGAGGCGTTTGGGCGGCGACGCAGCTTGCTGTTTGGCGCATGCCACTCGGGCCCACCAACGCCCTGCTGCGCGGAATCCCTGCTGTGAATCGTTCTCGTCCTCGCCGTCGTCCTTGTCCTCGATTCGGCGGAGTTCATCGCAGGCGGCGGCCTCTTCCATTCGGCATCCAGCATTGCAGGCGAAATCCGCTTTGTGCTCCGCGCCCTCGGCGGCCCCTGCGATGAACACCTATCCGCCGCGCTTCAGCCGCACGATGACGTACGGATCGCGCTTCTCCAGGTCCGGCCAGATCGCCGCGTTGCCGGCGTTGTCCATCACTTCGATCAGGTACATGAAGTCCCACTTCGCGTCGAGATGCTCGGCGGGCACGACGGCCTCGTAGCGGCCGGCCTCGCCGGTCGGGCGCATCGGAAGTGTCTGGTAGTCCAACGTCTGGTTGACCGCGCGGTATCGCAGTCGGACCCACTTGACGCCCGACGGGTCGCGGACCTCGGCCGCGACGGTCAGCGGCTTGCCCGCCGGCGCCGACGCGATCGGATCGTGGGCCACCGCCGGAGCCTCGCGGTCGGCCGAGACGGCCACGGCGACGGGGGCTTCGGGCCCGCCGGCGGGGCTGCGATGCACGCGCCCGCCCTTCTCGGCCGCCTCGATATAGTACCACAGCCGACCGGCGACGGCCGGAGCGGGAATCGCCGCCCGATACATGGCCGCCCGCGTGCGCTTCATCTCGATCGCGCGGTACTCGCCCTCGCCGCCGCGCCACAGGACGCGGACCGCGGTCAGCCGCTTCGCCCCGGCGACCGTCGCGCGGACGACGATCTGGCCGCCAGGCGCCGCCCGACGGACCGGCACGTGGGCGATCGCCACCGGCGAGTTGGCCGGCGGGAGGCGGGCGTCGCGACTCTTGCGGAGCTTGGCCAACCCCTTCCTCAGCGCCGCCAGCTCGTCCCGCCAGTGGCCCGACAGACCCGACCGGGCGCGGCCGAACTTCAGGTCGTGGTGGTACACGTCTCCCGCCGCGGCCACCAGAGACTCCCACGCCTCGATCGCGCGGCCTTCTCGAGTGATCGCCTCGTCAAACGCGTGCAGGTCCTTCGTCCGTTCGAACAGCCGCCACCAGAGCCCCGCATGGACCCGCCGCGAATGGAACAGCGCCAGGTTCGCCAGGATCTTCAGATCGACAATCGTCGAGGCGAACTCCTTGCCTCCCCGCCCGCCGATGCGTTTCTCGGCCTCGGCGGCGAGTTTCAGCACGTCGGCCGAAGCCTTCGCGAACCACTCACCCGTCGCCGCCGGGGACCGCTTGGCCGATTCGGCGCCCGTCAGCAGCAGCCGCGACGCCTCGTCCATCGTCTGGAACTGCTGCGTGTCGCCCACGATGACCTTCGCGTAGGCCGGCAGGTCGCCGCGACGCTGCTTCTCCGGCCAGCCGCGCGTCGTCGGGAAGTGCCCATACGGAAACACGCACGCGTTGATCCGCGGGAGGACCTGGCTGGCGCGGTGCAGGGCCCGTTCGACGAGCGGCCCGGCCTCGGGCCCGAAGCGGCGCTCGAACTGCCTGCCCCAGACGGCCGGCGGGGTCTTCGGGTTGTAGCCGATCCGCCCGAAGAGCTGGAAGAAGTGCCAGTACCGCTCGAACTCCCAGTCGTAGTAGCGGCAGGCGGGCCCCATCAGCTCGAACGGCTTCTCGTCGTGCGGGTGGTCCTGCATCTTGGTCGCCAGCGGCTCGTTGACCTCGAAGCCCTCGCCGTCGTAGAGGTGCGTGCTGGCGGCGAATCGCCGCACGTAGTCCGGGTCGCCCCACAGCAGCACGCGCGTCGTCCCGCCGTTCCACATCCGCCAGTGCATCTTGTAGCGGCGGGGGTGGCGCAGCAGGTCGGCGTAGCCGTGGCGGCGGTCGTGCTGGTTCGGCTTCGGGACGTGCGTCGGGTGAAACGGCATGCCCATCTGCTCGCACCAGTACTTCGTGCAGATGCGGATGTTCACGCCCATCTCGACGGCCTTGTCGATCAGCACGTCCGGGAAGTTCTTCGCCCGCGCGTCGAAGCGCAGGCCCGGGCGGGCCTCGTTGAGGATCCCGTACACTTCCGGCCAGAACGTCAGCATCTCCTGCCGCTTCAGCCCGCTCTCGCCGTGCATGCGGAACTGGATCGCGTCGAAGTCGCCCGCGAGCTTCAAGAACTTCCGCAGGGCGGCCTTCGTGTACGCCGCCAGGTTGTCGCGATTGAGCCCCCAGACCAGCCCGGGCGTGGCTCGCTTCGCGTGCTCGGTCGGCCCCTGAACGCCGCCGCGGTAGATGTGGTCCCAGATGCCCACCGTGAAGCTCAGCCCGCGGGCGTGGCACATGTCGATCAGGCGGTTCAGCGAGGCGAGGTTTCGCTTCTGCTCGGCCGGCGTGATGCCGACGACGCGGACGCCGGCGTACCCGTCGGTATCGAAGAAGTACGGATACGGCGGCGCGAAGTACCCGCCGTTCTCGTAGCCGAAGATCAGCACGAACGTGTTGAAGCGGCACGCGGCCAGCATGTCCAGGTAGCGGGCCCAGTAGGCCTCGTCGTGGAAGAAGCTCTCGAAGTGCCCTCGGTGCATCGTGTACTTCGACAGCGCGCGCTCGGCGACGTACGGTTTCTCGGCGGTGTCGGCGACCTCGGCGAGCGGGTCGGCGCCCTCGGCGGCCCACCCGACGCGTTCGGCGACGTCCAGCAGGGCATACATCAGCCCGCGATCGTCCCCGCCGCTGACGATCAGCGCGGCTCTGCCCCGCCACTTCACGCGCCGGACCAGCAGCGACTCGGCCCCCTTCGGCGCGTCGACGCCAAGCCGCTTGATCACCTCGTCCGCCACCCCGCCGGCCCCGGCCACGCCGGAGACGATCACGGCGCCGTCGCCGCCGACCTCCGCCGACGAGTCGACCCGCCGAACCGCCACGCCGCGCCCCTTCAGCGCCGCCGTCAGCTTCGCCAGCCCATGCCTCGCCGCTGGACCGGGTCTTTCGTCCGTCACGAGCGACAGCGCCCGCCTCTCCGCCGCACCCGCTGGGGTCATGGCCGCCACCTCGATAGTCAGCGCCACCGCGATGATCCGTCGTCTGCGCATCATCTCAAGCTCCCGCACCAGGCCGCTGTAATCACCGCAGGGCCCAAAGTACTGTAGGACGCTCCGCCCCGCAATCGCCGACGGTTTGTCGACTGTGAGTTGTGAGAGCCCGATCCCCCGCGCGGGAAAGGACGGTCGGCCTGCTCATCGACGAAGCCGCCGGCACGCGGGACGAGACATCCGGGTTTGGGCGGGAGGTTTCTTTTCGCGGGGCCAGCGGCGACAATCCGCGGCGGCAGGAGGTGTTCCATGAGCGATGACCAGCGGATGACCGGCGGCGAGGCGCTGTCGCGACGGAGGATGTTGGCGCAGCTCGGCGCCGGGGCGGCCGGGGCGACGATGGGGCTGGCGGCGCCGGCGGGAACAGGCGCCGGCGAACCCGCGCGGCCTGGGAAGGCGAATCCGGCTGTGTTGAACGTCCGCGACTTCGGCGCGGCCGGGGACGGGAAGACGGACGACACGAAGGCATTCCAGAAGGCCCTGGACCAGGCCGGGGCGGGCGGGGGCGACCTGGTGTTCGTGCCGCGGGGCAACTACCTGATCGAGGGGCGGCTCGGCGTGCCGAAGGACGTCGTGCTCGAGGGCGTCTTCCGCGCGCCGCAGGCCCGGACGCAGAACCGGGGCAGTTGCCTTCTGGCCGTCGCCGACCGGGGCAAGGGCGACGGCGAGCCGTTCATCACGCTGGGGCAGAACGGCACGCTGCACGGGCTGACGATCCACTACCCGCAGCAGACGTCGGTGACCGATCCGGCGCCCTATCCGTGGACCGTCCGCCAGGCGGGTGACAACGCGTCGATCGTCGACGTGCTGATCGTCAACCCGTGGCAGGCGGTCGATTGCGGCACGATCACGGGGGGGCGGCACTACATCCGCGGGCTCTACGCCCAGCCGCTGCACCGCGGGCTGTTCATCGACAAGTGCTACGACGTCGGGCGCGTCGCCGACGTGCATTTCTGGCCGTTCTGGAACAGCGGCAAGGAGGCGATGGCGTTCAGCCAGAAGGAGGCGATCGCCTTCGAGATCGGGCGGACGGACTGGCAGTACATGAGCAATTGCTTCTGCATCTGGTATCGCGTGGGGTTCCGCTTCTTCGCGGGCAAAGGCGGGCCGGGCAACGCGGTGGTCGTCAACAGCGGCTCGGACATCGGCCCGACGGCCGTCCGCGTCGAGGCCGTCCAGCCCCACGCGGGCGTCAGCTTCCTCAACGGGCAGTTCATGTCGGGCGTCGAGATCGAGCCCACCAACACCGGGCCGGTCAAGTTCACCAACTGCGGTTTCTGGCCGACCGGCAAGATCGACAGCCACGCCGTCCTTCGCGGGCGCGGGCAGACGACGTTCGTCGGCTGCCACTTCACCGGCTGGGACGGTCGCGGCCGCGGCACGCCGGCTATCGACGCCCGCGCCGGCGGGTTGACCGTCAGCGCCTGCGACTTCATGGAGGCGGGCAAGCAGCAGGTTCGGATCGGCCGGGACGTCGAGGCGGCCGTCGTGGCGGGCAACCGCTGCCGTGGCGGCGTGAAGATCGGCAACGACGCGGGCAAGCGTTCCGAGATCGGCCTGAACGCCGGCGCGTAGGGTGTGTGGGGCTCTGCTGCGCAGGTGTTCGCGGCGCGCCGGGCGGCCGGAGGAGCTGTTCGACAACGCCCGCGTCGCGGCGATCGGCTCGGCTGTGTCTTCCGCTCCGTATTCGGAATTTGGCATACAACATTCCGCCCGGTGCGATGGCCGCCTCCCGCCCAGGCGGGAGGCAGCCACGCCGAACGCGCCAACGCGCCATGACGTCTGAGCACGCTCACCCGCACGGCTTGGCCCGGCGTGAGAAGATGGCGCCCGATCGGGCAGCGGAGCATGTCGCCGACCGCAAATGAGGGAAGACTTCGCGCCGCCGGAGCGGTTAAGATACTACCGCGCCGTTCCGGGCGAGAGGCACGACCCAGCGGCCGCCGGCCGCGAAGGAGATTCTGCGATGAGGAAGAAGCATTCGTTTACCCGACGGGGATTCCTGAAAGGCGCCGCCGCGGCGGCCGGGGCTGCGGCTGCGCCGTACGTCGTCCCCTCGCACGTGCTGGGCGCCAACGCGCCGAGCAACAAGATCGTGATGGGCGCCATCGGCGTCGGCGGCATGGGCCGGGGGGACCTCGGCGGGCTGCTGGGCGACTCGCGGGTCCACTTCGTGGGCGTCTGCGACGTGGACACGAAGAACCAGGCCCGCGCGAAGGGCATGGTCGACGGGCGGTACAAGAACAAGGACTGCAAGACGTACCTGGACTTCCGCGAGCTGATCGGCCGGGGCGACCTGGACGCGGTGATGACGGCCCTGCCGGACCACTGGCACGCCCTGCCGGCGATCGAGGCGGCCAAGGCCGGCTGCGATATCCACGGCCAGAAGCCCTTCGCCCGCAGCATTCGCGAGGGCCGGGCCATGTGCGACGCCGTCCAGCGGTACGGGCGCGTCTGGCAGACGGGCAGCCAGCAGCGGTCCGACGGGCGGTTCCGCTTCGCCAGCGAGCTGGCGATCAACGAGCGGATCGGCAAGGTCCGCCGTGTGGAGGTCGGGCTGCCGACCGGCGGGGGAGGCGGCAGCACCGAGCCGAAGCCCGTTCCGGCCGGGGTGGACTGGAACTTCTGGCTGGGACCGGCGCCGTGGAGGCCCTACCAGGGATTCGGGCCCCACTGGAACTGGCGATGGATCATGGATTACTCCGGGGGGCAGTTGACCGACTGGTGCGGGCATCACGTCGACATCGCCCACTGGGGCTGCGGGCTGGACCGCACCGGGCCGATCTCGATCGAGCCGATCAAGGTCACCTACCCCAAGGAAGGCCTCTACGACACGCCGACCGAGTATCACTTCCTGTGCAAGTACAAGAACGGCGTCGAGATCAGCGTGGCCAGCAACCGCATCAACCCGCAGGGGACCAAGTGGATCGGCGACCGCGGGTGGATCTACGTCAAGCGCGGCCGCATCGACGCCGAGCCGAAGAGCCTGCTGCGAGAGAAGATCGGCCCGGGCGAGATCCACCTGTACAACAGCGGCGGGCACAAGCGGAACTTCGTCGACTGCATGGTCAGCCGCAAGGAAACCATCTGCCCCGCCGAGGTGGGCCACCGCTCGATCAGCGTCGGCCTGCTGGGCGAGATCGCCATGCTCACCTGGCGGAAGATCAAGTGGAACCCGGACAAGGAGGAGATCATCGGCGACCCCGGTGCCAGCGCGCTGCTGGGGCGGTCGTACCGCGAGCCGTGGCAGCTCTGAGCCGACCGAAAAAGGGGACCGGCTCCGAAGCGCAGCGCGGGTGCCTGCCCCCTTTTTCGCGTACGCGCCGGCGGCACGAGGAAGAGAAAGAGGAACAGCCGAGTACGAGTACGAGTACGAGAACGAGTACGAGTACGGATAGCAGCAAGAGTTCTTCGCCGCCCCGCGTTGTGCGGCGGCTGCCGCCGGTTAGGGCGGTTTAGCGGCGGCCGGCACGGCCGCCTCCGGAGCCCCGAAAGGGCGCGAGGAAATAGCCGGGGGCGTCAGCCCCCGGTGGCGGGCCCCAACTGTAGACGAGCCCCGGAGGGGCGACAGAAACGCGAGAATCCCCCCCCGAACGCAGGAGAACGTGATGAACGGTCGAGATCCCTCCTTCCGCCGCGTGGCTTGGATCGCCGCGCTGGCCAGCCTGCTCCCCGCCGCCGTGGCGGCGGGCGACGCGTACGACGAGATCGTCAGCTACGACTGGACGAAGAGCCGGTCGGTCCCGGCGAGCATCGAGGCGGAGACCCGCCAGGCGGCCACGGCGGCCGAGCGGCGGGCGATCGAGGTGAAGTTGATCCGGGCGCTGACGGACGCGAAGGCGACCTTCGAGTGCAAGCAGTTCGTCTGCCGGATGCTTCGGCGGACCGGCTCGGCGGCGTGCGTGCCGGCGCTGTCGGCGCTGCTGACCGACGAGAAGCTCTCTCACCAGGCCCGCTTCGCCCTCCAGTTCCTGCCCGACCCCGGCGCGGCGGCGGCGCTGCGGGCGGGGCTGGGGAAGACGAAGGGCAAGTTGCGGCTGGGGATCGTCGGCTCGCTGGGCCGGCGCCGCGACGCCGAGGCCGTTACGGCTCTGGCGCGGCTGGCAGCCGGCGAGGACGCGGAGCTCACTGCCGCGGCCATCCGCGCGCTGGGGCGGATCGCCTCGGCCAAGGCCGCCGACGCGCTGGCCGGCATGAAGGTCGACGAGTCGATGAAGGCCCGTTGGGCCGACGCGTACCTCCAGTGCGCCGACCGGATGCTCGCCGACGGCAACGCGGCGGGTGCGGCGGGGGTCTACCGCAAGCTGTTCGCGGCCGATCAGGCCAAGACCGTCCGCATCGCCGCCTTGCGCGGCGTGGTGCTGGCCGAGAAGGACAAGGCCGCCGGCGCGCTGCTGAAGCTGATGAGCGACGACGACGCCGACCTCCGCCGAGCGGCCGGAAAGTTCGTCATCGAGATGCCCGGCGAGGCGGCGACGAGGGCCTTCGCGGGCGCCTTGGGCTCGATGAAGCCGGACCGCCAGGTCGCGATGCTGGACGCGTTGAGCGCCCGCGGCGACCCGGCGGCTGCCCCCTCGGTCATGCGGCTGGCGCTCAGCGGGCAGGAGGCGGTTCGGGTCGCAGCGATCAAGGCCCTCGGCGTGGTGGGCGACGCGGCGAGCGTCGAGATGCTGGCGAAGGCCGCCGCGGCGGGAGGGACGACGGGGCAGGCCGTCATCGACAGCCTGAATCGGCTCAAGGGCGAGGGCGTCAGCGAGGCGATGGCGAAGCTGCTCGACTCGCCGGAGGCGGCCTTCCGTGCGGGCGTCCTTCGCGTGTTGAGCACGCGGGCGGACAAGACGATGCTTCCGGCGATGCTCAAGGCGGCCCGGGACAGCGACGAGGGTGTCCGCAAGGCCGCCGTCGCGGGCCTGACGGCCGTCGCCGGCGGGAAGGAACTGCCCGGCATCCTCGATCTGCTGCTGACGGCGAACAGCGGCACGGAGCGGTTGGCCCTCCAGCGGGCGGCCGGCTCGGCGGCCATGCGGGTCGACGACGTCGAGGCCCGCACCGCGCCGATCGCCGCCGCCCTGCCCCGCGCCGACGCGAAGGCCAAGGCCATGCTGATCGACCTGCTGGGGCGGTCCGGCGGGCGGCGCGCCCTGGCGGCCGTGCGGGCCCAGCTCGGCGCCGACGAGGCCGACGTGGCCACCGAGGCCGTCCGCGCCCTGTCCGCCTGGCCCGACGCGACGCCGGCCGGCGACCTGATGAAGATCATCCGGACGACCGACAACCGCGTCCACAAGGTGCTGGCCTTCCGCGGGTACATCCGGATGGCGAACATGCCCGCCACCGGCGGGGCCTCGAGCACGCAGATGTACAAGCAGGCCCTCCGGCTCGCCTCGAGCACGGCGGAGAAGAAGTCGGTGTTGGGCGGGTTGGCCGGCGCGCGGTCGCCGGAGGCCCTTCGGTTGGTCGAGCCGCTGCTGGCCGAGGCGGAGCTGAAGGCCGAGGCCGAGTCCGCCTACGTCCAGATCGCGGGCAATGCGCGCGACGCGGCGCCCGACGAGGCGAGGGCGGCCCTGAGGAAGATCGTCGCCGCCACGTCCAACACTGCCCTCCGCGATCGCGCCAAGGCGATCCTCAACGAGATGGACAAGTACCGCGGCTACGTCACGAGCTGGCTGGTCAGCGGGCCGTACACGAAGGGCCCGCCGTTCGACACGGCCTTTGCCCCCGAGAAGCCCGGCCGGCCCGGGGCGAAGTGGGCGCCGCTCAGCAAGGGCGTCGGCCCGCAGACGATCAATCTCCAGGCCACCTTCGGCGGCGATAACCGCGCCGTCTACGCGAAGACCTCCGTCTACTCGCCCGCCGACAGGGCCGTGCGGCTGGAGATGGGCAGCGACGACGGCATCAAGGTGTGGGTCAACGGCAAGCAGGTGCACGCCAAGAACGCCAACCGCCCAATCAGGCCCGCCGAGGACAAGGCCGACGCCCGCCTGAAGAAGGGTTGGAACGTCCTGCTGGTGAAGATCTCCCAGAACGGCGGCGACTTCGGCTTCTGTTTCCGCATCTGCCAGCCCGACGGCGCGGCCATCGAAGGCCTCCGCGTCAGCGTCGAGGGCAGGTGAGCGCCTCAATCGCCCCGTTGCGGGGCTCCTTGGGAGGAACGGCCACGATCCACGGGCTTGGTACGTGTTTAGCCGGCTCAGGGCGAAGGGCGACACATATCAGCCCACGGCGCGAGCCGTGGGATCCCGGCAGCGACCTGGGAACGAGCCCTTTCAAGGGCGACACATCGCTTGCGGCAGATTGTGCCGCCCCCGAAGGGGCTCTTGTGGTGAGGCGAGCCGAACCCACCGCTGACGCGGTGGGCTGACATGTCCCGCCCTCCGGGCTTCCGAAGCCGCCGCTGTTGCACTGGACGCTAAACACGTACCGGGCTTGCGCCCGTGGCTACCATCAGTCGGGCCTGCGGCCCGGCGGGTGGGCGGCTTCCCACTGGGCCTCGTCGGGGGCGAACAGGCGGATGCGGCGCTTCTTGTACTCGGCGGCGGTCCAGAGGACGGCGCGGCGGTCGAGGGCGGCGGTGGCGGCGATCTGCTCGACGGTCATCTCGCAGTCCTCGCGGCTGCGGCCGTGGATCATCGTGTAGAGGCTGTACGGCCAGTCGGGTCCGGTCGGGCGGAGGTAGCAGTGGCTGACGGCGGGCAGTTGGGCGGCGCGCCGTCCGGCGACGTCGGCGGCGGCACGGTCGACGGCCCAGGCGACGAGGACATTCGCCTTTGCCCCGGCGGCGCGGTGATGGAGGACGGCGGCGTAGCGCCTCATCCATCCGGCGGCGAGGAAGTCGGCGGCGTGGACGAGGAGCATGTCGGGCTCGAGCGCGTAGTCGGCGGCGACTCGGGCGAACGGATCTCCTCGGCAGGGCAGGTCCACCTGGAGCGCGCCGACGGCACGGAGCTGCTCGGCGGTCAGGTCGGGGGCGGGCAGGCGTGCGGGGACGTCGACCGCCCGGTCGCCGCCGGCCCCGTCTTCGCCCGGCGTCTGGTCGCCTTCCACGCCGAACCGCACGCGCAGCTTGTACCGCCGCAGCGTCGGCAGGAGCATGCTCTCGGCCGCGCCGGTCAGCTCGGCCAGCAGCCCGGCCGTGCCGGACAGGCCCAGCGAGCTTCGCGGGGAGACGGCCAGCGTGAACCACAGGTTCACCTCGCCGTCGCGCCCGTAGCAATGGGAGACACCCGGATGGGTGGCGACGAGGCGCCCGGCCTGGTCGAGGCGGTCGGTCGGCACGCGGGCGGCGACGAGGGCCTGCTCGTAGCCCAGCGCCGTCGCGTCGAAGATAGCGGAGATTTCCCGGATGACGCGGCCTTCGCGGAGGCGGTCGATCCGCTGGCGGACGGCGGCCTCGTCACATCCGAGCCGGGCGGCCAGCTCGGCGAACGGCTCGCGGACCAGCGGCACGGCGCGCTGCATGAGGGCCAACAGGTTCCGGTCGCCGTCTTCCATTTCTTCCGTGTCCGATGCACGGGCCGAACGGCAGGGCCGAAGGGGGGTCAGGCGACAGGCGGCGTCACAGGTCCCACATCTCCCCGCCCTGTCGAAGGGCCTTCGGGGCCGAGAGGATCTCGTGATAGATGATCGCCTGGCGCGCGCGTTCCGCGTCGAGCGGGCCGACGGCGCCGACGGGGGGCAGCTCTCGGGCCGGCGCGGGGGCCCGGGCCGTCGCGGCCGCCCGCTTGGCGGCCGGCCTCCTGCCCGCCAACGACGCGCCGAGTTCGGGCAGGCGGCCCATGTCGCGGGAGACTTCCAGCTGCGGCAGCGCCTGCCCCGCCGGTTGCGGCGGAGCCTTCGGCGGGCGGGGCCGGGCCGGCTGGAGCACCGGCTGGGCCTGCGGCACGGTTCGGGCCGGCGCGAACGGCTGGGCGGCGGCGTCCGCGATCGGCGAGGGCTGGACGGTCCGGGCAGCCGCCGGGGTCGGTCGGGCGGCGGGCGGCGGCGAGGTCGCGGGGGGGGGCTGCTGGGCGGCCTGCTCGCGCCGAAGCCGCTCGGCCCGCTGGCGGCGGATCTCGTCCCATCGTTCCTGCTGACGCTGCCGCTGCCCTTCGCCCTGCTTCTTCTGAAGGACGGACGAGAGGATCTTCATCAACACGACGATGGCGATGATCACCAGCGGGAAGATGAAGTCCGTCAGGTCCTTGCCCGGTTCTTCGGCCAGGATGTTCAGGGAGGCGGTCAACCTTTCTTCTCCGGCGGCTCGCCGCCGATGGAGTCCCTCATGCGGGTATCGGCCTGGATGTTCCTGAGGCGGTAGTAGTCCATGATTCCGAGGTTGCCCTTGCGGAAGCTGTCGGCGATGGCCAGGGGGATCTCGGCCTCGGCGAGGACGACCTTGGCGCGGTTTTCTCGGACCTGGGCCTGCATTTCCTGCTCGCGGGCCATGGCCATGGCGCGTCGTTTTTCGGCCTCGGCCTGAAAGCGTCGTTTATCGGCCTCGGCCTGGGCGGCCTGGAGTTCGGCGCCGACGTTGCTGCCCACGTCGACGTCGGCGATATCGATCGAGAGGATCTCGAAGGCCGTCCCGGCGTCCAGGCCCTTCTCGAGAACCCGCTTGGAGATCAGGTCGGGGTTCTCGATGACCTCCTTGTAGCTGTTGGATGATCCGATGGTGGTGACGATGCCCTCGCCGACGCGGGCGATGATCGTCTCCTCGGTGGCCCCGCCGACGAGCCGCTCGATGTTGGCCCGGACGGTCACGCGGGCCTTGGCCTTCAACTGGATGCCGTCCTTGGCCACCGCGTCGATGGTCACCTTGCCCGACTGCGGGCTGGGGCAGTCGATCACCTTCGGGTTCACCGACGTCTGGACGGCGTCGAGGATGTCTCGCCCCGCCAAGTCGATCGCCGTGGCCGTCTGCCACGTCAGGTCGATGTTCGCGCGGTTCGCGGCGATCAGGGCGGTGATGACGTTCGGCACGCGCCCGCCGGAGAGGTAGTGGCCCTCCATCTCGCCGGTGGCGACGTCCAGGCCCGCCTGGACGCCGCGAATCTTGCTCAGCACGATGATGCGGGGATCGACTTTCCGCAGGCTCATCCCGATCAGGTCGAACATGCTCACGTCCGCCCGCGCGAAGTACGCCTGGATCCACAGCTTGATGAATCGCCCGATCAGGACGATGAACACCAGGGCGATCACGGCGGCAACGGCCAGGAGAATCCACCAGTAGCTGAAGCCGTCGTCCTCCGGCGTAGCCGAATCCATATCGGCGAGAATCCGAAACAGGTCTGTCATGGTTGTTTCCCTTCGATCATGTCACGAGCGGATCAGGATTCGACTTCGCGCACCACCACGTGCGTGCCGGCGGCGCGGATGATCTTGACGGGTCGGCCCTTTTCGATCATGGCGGACTCGGCCTGCGCGACGATCCGTTGGCCGTCCACGCGAACCGTCCCGCTAGGCCGGAGGATCGTCTCCGCCGTCGTCCGCCGCCCGACGAATCGGCCGAGGTCCTCGGCCTCGGGCGTGCCCTGCCCGGGCGGGGTCAGCTTGCGCCGCAGCGCCAGGCGCCGGCCCAGAGACGTCTTGGGGATGATCTTGACGGCGGCGATGGAGAAGGCCGGCAGCAGCACGACGGCCACCACCGTCGCCACGATGCCCGCCACGGGGTCGATGGTATAGCACAGGTAGATGGCCCACCCGACGCCCGCCACGGCGAGCACGGCCAGCAGCCCGAACGTGGGCGTGCAGATCTCGGCGACGATCAGCGCCATCGCCGCGACGATCAACACGACGATCAGCAAGATGGTTTCCGTTAGTCCCATGTCATCTCGCCCGCAGCCCGGGGCCGACGGGCCCGTCAACGGCTCAGGTCTCCACGGGCGTCACGAGGACGCGGTTGCCTTCGTTCTTGACGACCTTGACCTTCGCCCCGGCGGGGATGAACGCGCCGTCGGCGACGGCGTCGACCAGCTTCTCGCCGAAGCGGACCTGCCCGACGGGGCGGCAGACGCTGGCCACCGTGCCCGTCTGCCCCGGGCGTATCGAGCCGATGAGGCTCTGCTCGGCCTGCCCGACCGCCAGGGGCGCGGCGTTCGGCGAGCGGATCAGGCGATTGGCCACGGGCAGCCTCGGCAGGAAGCGCGCGAGGACGACCGCGCCGACGACCCCCCCCAGCAGCCCGAGCCCCATCGCCAGCAGCCCGCTCCTGAAGATGCTCCAGTCCAGCTCCGTCGTCGGGATCGGCAGCTTGTCGGGGGCGTTCGGGATGATGATCGCCAACATCGCCACGAAGCAGCACAGCAGCCCGGAGATGCCCATCACGCCGAAGCCCGGCGTGACGAACAGCTCGACGCCGATCAGCACGACGCCCACGACGAACAGGGCCAGCTCCCACCATTGGGCCAGGCCGGTCAGGTATCGGCTGCCGAGCAGCACGGCCAGCGCGGCCAGGGCCACCGCGCCGGGCAGCCCCACGCCGGGCGTGTTGAGCTCCGCGTAGATGCCCAGGATCAGGATCAGCACAAGGATGCTCGTCACCGTCGTGGACGTCAGAAAGCCCACCAGGTGCTCCGACCAACTGTCGGACAGCACGGTGGGCCTCCCGATGACCGTGTAGTGGGCGGCCAGCTCGTCCATGTCCTCGAAGACGTGCTTCGCGAAGCCCAGGCCGATCGCCTCGGAGGCCGTCATCGTCACCAGGTCGCCGGGCTTGTCGATCAGGCGGACGTACTGCCAGGGCTCCTCGAGCGGCGGCCGGGTCCTCGCGCCGCCGTCGTCCTTGGCCTTCGCGACGTACTTCGGGTGCTTCTCCAGGTTCAGGTACCTCAGCTCGCGGGTCTTCTCGTTTCGGATCAGCCAGATCTCGATGCTGAGGGTGATCATCGCTTCGCAGAGGTCGATGTTGTATCCGTTGCGCTCGGCAAGCGTGCGGACCTGGACCTTGACGTAGGACTCGATCTTGCCTCGCTCTTCTTTCGGAATGGGCAGGTACCCGCCCTGGGGGGAGAACTGGACGGGCATGGCGTCGCCGATCCGCGCGCCCGGGCCCAGCACGATCTCGTCGCACGCCAGGGAGATGATCGCCCCGGCGCTGATCGCTTCGGGGTTGACGTAGGCGACGGTGTAGATATCGGCGAGGTCGCGGGTGATGACCTGCGTGATCCGGTCCATCGAGTCGACGCGGCCGCCCGGGGTGTTCATGTCGAAGACGACGAGCTTCGCGCCCGCCGTCCGGCAGCGGATGGCCTTCCGCTCGACCACGTCGGCCATCGTCTCGGTGATCCCGCCGTGGATGGGGATGACGAAGGCCTTGTAGATCTTCTCCGGCAGCTTCGGCTTGGGGCGGGCCTTCAGCGGGGCGAACCAGCCGTCCCGGGTGATGCGCGCGTCCGGCGGCGCGGCCGCGGGACGTGTCGCCGGACGCGCAGCGGAAACGCTTGCCGGTCGGGTCGCCTTGGCGCCGGCGGCCGTCGGATCGGCGGCCCGCCCGACACCCGGCAGGCCGATCGCCGCACAGCCGAAGAAGGCGACGAGAAAGGCTGCTCGCCGGCCGGCCGACTTTCGTCGATCTGTTCCCGTCCCGCGCGTGTCCATCTCATCGAATTCTACGTCACCGCCCGACCACCACACAACCGTCATCCGCCGCGAAAGCAAACGGACCCGCCGAGGCCGCGTTGTCCCCGGCGGGTCCGGATTCCGTCAGACCGGCGAACGCCGCGCGCTGCGCCTCGCGGCGGCGCCCGGCTACTTCACGGCCGACAGCTTGACGGGCGCCTTGGTCTTGGCCGAGATGGTGACGGCCTCGAGAACGCGCTGGGTCTGGTAGGCGTCGGCGAAGTCGGGGATCGGGATCAGCGGTTTCTTGCCGGCCAGGACGCGCAGGATATCGTAGGCCATGTTCGTGAAACCGTGCTCGTAGCCGATGATGTGTGCGTCCGGCCACCACGCGTCGACGTAGGGGTGGTCTCCGCCGTGGGTGACCATGATGGGCGCCCAGCCCTGGACGGCGCGGTCGGCGGTGGCGTCGTAGTACTCCAGCTCGTTCATCCGCTCGAAGTTGAAGCGGATCGAGCCCTTCGTCCCGTTGATCTCGAAGCCGTTGCGGTTCTGGTTGCCCGTCGCCTGCCGGGCCGCCTCGAAGCTCGCGACCGCCCCGCCGCGGAAGCGGGCCAAGAACAGCACGGCGTCGTCGACGGTGACCTTGCCTTTCTTGCGGCCCTTCTTGAGCCCCGCCGCGATCCCGCCGGCCACCGTGCCGGTCATCAGGCTCCGCTCCTTGATGAACGTCTCGGTGACCGCCCCGTCGATCCGCGTGATCTCCTCGCCGGTGACGAACCGAGTCATGTCGACGATGTGGGCCGCCAGGTCGCCCAGCGAGCCCGAGCCGGCCAGCTTCTTGTCGAACCGCCAGGCCAGCGGGACCGACTCGTCGGCCCAGTCCTGGAGATACAGCGCCCGGACGTGCCGGATCGTGCCGATCCTGCCCTTCTTGACGAGCCGGTGGGCCAGCGCGACGGCGGGGCAGCGTCGGTAGTTGTACCAGACGAACGTGGGGACCTTGGCCGCCTTGGCCGCCTCGGCCATCTCGCGGGCCTCCTTGAGCGTGCCGGCGATCGGCTTCTCGCAGGAGCAGGCCTTGCCCGCCGCGATGGCCGCCTTGGCCACCGGCGCGTGCATGTAGTTCGGCGTGACGACGTCGACGAGGTCGATCTCCTCGCTCCGGACCAGGGCCTCCCAGTCGGTCGACGCGTGCTGCCAGCCCCAGTTGTTGGCGAAGCTGCGGGGCTTCTCCTCCGGCTGACCGAAGGTCGAGTGCATCACCGGCTTCAGCGGCGGGGAGAAGAACTTCGCCACCTGCCCCCACCCGTTCGAATGGGTCCGTCCCATGAAGCCTTGCCCGATCAGGGCCACGTTAACCGATCTCTTCTTGGCCATGGTGCGCGCTCCTTTGTCCGTACGTGTATCGCCTGTTGTTGACTGATCGTGAGCTGCGAGACGCCAATATAGGCTTGCGTGCGGCGGCGTGCAACCCTAAGAATCCGCCTCAAGCATCCGCCGAGGCGCAGACAGGGGCGGGTAGAAACGGGACGCCGGGATGGAGCTGCTGGACGTGTTGGCCGTTCTGATCGTGCTGTCGGCGGCGATGGCGTATCTGAACCATCGGTTCTTCCGCCTGCCGCGGACGATCGCGTTGATGCTGATGAGCCTGGCCGTCTCGGCCTCGCTGATCGCGCTGCGCCACCTCCACGTGCCCTTCGGCCCGTGGGCTCAACGGCTCGTTCGCGGCATCCCGTTCGAGAAGGTGTTGCTCGAGGGGATGCTCGGGCTGCTCCTGTTCGCCGGCGCGCTGCACGTGAACCTCGGCGACCTGCTGGCCAGCCGGTGGTCGGTGGCGACGTTCGCGACGGTCGGGGTGGTCGGCTCGACGTTCGCCGTCGGCGGGATGCTGTGGGGCCTGTCGGCGGCGCTGGGGCTCGAGCTGCGGTGGATCCACTGCCTCCTGTTCGGCGCGTTGATCTCGCCGACCGACCCGATCGCCGTCCTGTCGATCCTGAAGAAGCTCGGCGCGCCGAAGGCGCTGGAGACGAAGATCGCGGGCGAGTCGCTGTTCAACGACGGGATCGGCGTGGTGGTGTTTCTGACGCTGCTGGACGTCGCGGCCGGCGGGGGGAAGCTGGACTTCGGACACGTCGCCGCTTTGTTCGCCGCCGAGGCGGTCGGCGGGGTCGCGCTGGGGCTCGCCCTCGGCTACGGGGCGTATCGGCTGCTGAAGAGCGTGGACAACTACGAGGTCGAGATCCTCGTGACGCTCGCGCTGGTGGTCGGGGGCTACGCGCTGGCCGGGGCGATCCATACCTCCGGACCTCTCGCCATGGTCGTCGCCGGGCTGCTGATCGGAAACCACGGACGCCAGTTTGCCATGTCCGCCCGCACCCGCGAGCGCCTCGACACGTTCTGGGAGCTGGTCGACGAGATCCTCAACGCCGTCCTGTTCGTCCTGATCGGGCTGGAGGTG
>Ga0180438_10004687_pt1 | contig 19516 bp, 11 predicted proteins | sample SS_ome_12_FD_132455 | JGI IMG/M metagenome (GOLD analysis project Ga0180438, IMG submission 132455) | Hypersaline lake sediment archaeal communities from the Salton Sea, California, USA - SS_3_D_2 metaG | ecosystem: Environmental > Aquatic > Non-marine Saline and Alkaline > Hypersaline >... | reverse complement strand
TTGCCGACGCGCGGCACGATCACGTAGGGCGAGCGGACCTCGAAGATCGCGTGGCCGCTCCCGGGCGAGCCGACCGTCAGGCCGGCCGAGGAGGCGCGGACGTTGTTCGCATCGTACAGGCCGTCGGCGAGATCGCCCGCCGCCGTCAAGTCCGGCCGATAGACGAACCGCCCGTTGCCGTGGCCGTGGACGGTGAACGACGGGTGCTTGCACTTGGGCCCTTTGGGCTTGCGGTCGAGAATCCGCAGACGGAAGCCCTTGTGGTACGACTCGTGGTGGTTCCAGCGGTCCTGCCGGGGCTTCCACCAGCGGGTGAACGTCTCGCCTCGCCGCAGCACGTAGTCCATCGTGTGCCCGCCCATGCAGACGCCGTATCGGTACCGGATCGGCGAGTTGGCGTAGGACTTCCGCAGACCGGCCAGGTTGTCCAGGGGGAAGAACAACGGCCCTCGAGGGCCCTCCCAGAGCGTCTGGTCGCGCTTCGCCTCTTCGGTCGACGCCAGCGTCCCGTCAGGTCGGCGGAACACGCCGCGAAGGTCCAGATCGAGATAGTGCCACTTGCCCCCGTAGTGGACCTCCGCCACCACGTGGTGCAGGCCGGGCAGGTTCACCGTCCGCGCCGGCCCGATGCCCATGCCCGTCATCACCCCCTCCATCGTCGGGCCCAGCATGTCGCAGTAGCCGGCCGTGTAGACATTGATCATCTTCACCGGATCGCGGATGTAGCCGTACTCGTACAGCACGTCGCGCCCTTCCCACGCGCCGGCGCCCATCGGGAAGATGCCCGTTCGCTTGTCGGCGAGGTACCTGTAGACCTCGTAGACCTTCGCGTCGCCAACCAGGTCTTTCCACCGATGGAACCGCGCGAACGTCTTCATGCTGTAGGCATCCGCGTTGTGCGGCGAGAGCACTCGCGGAGCGAACTCCGCCGCCTCGCCCCGTCCGGCCGCCCACGCCAGGATCAGGACTATGGGAAGGGCTCTTCGCATGGTGCGTTCTCCTTGTCTGCCGATCAGGACGCAGGCGCCGCTCCCGCCATCGCCGGCTCCCGATCGCTTCACGCGGATTGTCCGACCGTAGCTCAGGACATACAATGCGGAAACCCGCCACTTCAGCGAGGCGAGCGGCCCCGCCGTATGAGGAGATCTCATGAGTGGCCTATCGAACACAATCGCCGCGGGTTTGGCTCTCTGTCTGACGGTGGTCGCGGGCGGAGCGCCCAACGACTGGGCGGAGGGCACGGCCGAGCGGGCCGACGGGGCGACGAGGGACTACTACAATCGTGCGGCGCGGCTGGAGTGGAAGAACCGGCTGGGGGACTGGGCCGACGCCCGGAACGTCGCACAGGGCCCCGCGCCGTACGCGACCGCCGAGGTGGCGGACGACAACAGGAGCCGCTTCATTGAATGGGACGTCACAGCCCTCGTCCGACAGTGGCTCGACCGAACGCACCCAAACCAGGGGCTGACGCTCCGCGGCGTCAAGGGGCGGGGAACGTTCCGCTTCCGCAGCCGGGAGTGGTCCGACGCATCGCGGCGGCCGCAACTGGTCATTCGGACGGGACGGGTAAGCACCGGGCTCGCGCCGCAGGCCGACACGTACCTCGAGCCGTCCACCTACCGCAGCATGGGCCACACCGACTCGCTCAAGCTCGACGAGAGGAGCCCGGTGCTCCTGCGATTCGATCTGGGCAAGCTCCCGAAGGGCGCACGGCCGGAGCGGGCGACACTGCGGCTGTTCACGCACGCCCAGTACGGCAACGCGCGGATGACGGTCGGCGTCTTCCGCTGTGCGCAGGGACACGGCGACGGCAATCCGCGCCCGGCGCTCGGCCTGGCGGCGAAGTACCCCGGCGACGCGAAGATCGAGTCCGACGCCGACGTGGTGTTCGCGGCCGACTTCGAGGACGGCCGATGGGCCGAGCGATGGTCACACGCCCGCGGGTCGATCGAGACGGTCGCGTCCGACGCGGCGCGGAAGTTCGAGCCGCTGGCGGGCAAGGCCCTGCGGGGCAAGCTGGTCAAGGGGGTCAACCACGCGATGAGCGTGACGTACAACTTCCGCCCGAAGACGGGCAGCGAACCGAACGAAGTATACTTCCGCTACTACCTGCGGCTGGGCGACGACTGGAACCAGACGATCCAGGGCGGGAAGATGCCGGGCTTCGGCGGGACGTACGGCCGGGCCGGCTGGGGCGGGCGGCGATCGAACGGCACGAACGGCTGGTCCGCCCGCGGGGCGTTCTACCCGTCGATCCGGGAGGGCAACCCGCTGGCGGGCACGCACCCGATCGGGACGTACTGCTACCACGCCGATCAGCCGGGCACCTACGGCGACAGTTGGGTCTGGTCGAGGGGATATCGCGGCTTCCTCCGCAAGAACCGGTGGTACTGCGTCGAGCAGTACGTCAAGCTCAACACGCCGGGCAGGAAGGACGGCGTGCTGCGGGCGTGGGTGGACGGGCGGGTCGCGCTGGAGAAGACCGACATCCGTTTCCGCCACACGCCGCGGCTGAAGATCGAGCAGATCTGGTTCAACGTCTACCACGGCGGGAAGAAGCCCTCCCCCCATGACCAGCACCTGTTCATCGACAACGTCGTCATCGCCCGCAAGTACGTCGGGCCGATCGGCCGGCGGGGGCCCGGCGGGGGCATGCCGGAGGCCCTCCTGCCGGCCGCGTCGCTGGTCGGGTGCGCGATGGCCGCCACGACCGGAGGCGCCCAGCCGTTCCAGGGGCGGTGGGTGCACGCGGGGCCTCGCTCGGCCGTCGTCTACTGGCGGATGGGCGACCCGACGCGGGAGGCGACCAGCCACGTCGAGTACGGCCCGTCGGCCCGCTATGGCAGCAGGACACGCGCCACGACCGAGCCGCGCTGGGCGCACCTGCATCGCCTGACCGCCCTGGAGCCCTCCACGACCTACCACTGCCGCCTCGTGATGGCGCGGGCGGGCAGGCGAATCGTCAGCGACGACTTCACCTTCACGACGCCGGGCGCCGCCGGGTGGACGGCCGTGCCCGGCAGGCTGCCCGGGCCGCCCTACGTGCTGGGCCGGCCGGGCAAGTACCTGCTGACGCGAGACGTCGTCGCCGACGGCACGGCGATCGTCGTCGAAGCCGCTGACGTGGTGCTCGAGCTCGACGGGCACACCGTCACCTTCGGCGCGAAGAGCGCCCGACAGGCGGCGGGCATCCAGATCCGCGGCGAAGGGCGTGTTCGCGTTCTCAACGGCGTGATGGTGCAGGGCGGCGCGTCGGGCGACTACTCCGCCGCGGTCGAGAGCCGCTGGCTGGCCCACCCGCGAGAGATCGCCGGCATGACGATCACCGTCAGCCGCCCGAACGGCTATCCCGTCAAGCTCTTCGGGCGGTCCGGCGGATCGCGCGTGCACCACAACGTGCTCGTCAGCCGCGTGGCCGAGATCGAGAGCCGCCACTACCCCGGCAACGATCTGCTCCGCGTGGACCTGGGCAAGGACCCCGGCGGCCGGCCTTGCGAAGTGCACGACAACATCCTCACCGGGGGCTGCCACAGGGGCATCGCCGTCCGCGGCGCGTCGAGCGGGTCGAAGGTCTTTCTCAACGACATCCGCCATCATGCGATGTACGTCAACGGCTACGCGATCAGCCTCGGCGCGCCGGGTATCGAGGCGCGGGGCAACCGCATCACGTCGACCGGCCGGGGGATGCACCTGACGGGGCCGGGGCCGATCGTCCACGGCAACTATCTCGACATCAAGGGCCACGCCACGCTGGACGACATGCCCGCAAAGAGCAGGCCGTTCAAGAGACGGATGGTCGAGCTGCACGGCATCAAGCTGGAGGGGCGGAGGGTCACCGGCGCGAAGGTCTACGGCAACACGGTGCGGATCCGCCAGCGGTTGCCCGAAGGGGACGTGCAGTACGTCCCGGCGACCCCGCTGAACGTCGCCTGCTACGACCCGGCCGCGATGAACGAGATCTACGGCAACCGCATCGTGGCCTTGACGCACTACCGCAAGGCGCGGTTCGGCGGGTACGGCGATTCGGGCCGGTGGGCCTCGGCGCTGCACTTCGTGTCAATGACGAAGGGCGTCGCGCCGGCGGGCAAGTATAGCGCATATATCCATGATAACGAATTCGTCACGAATCACCTCTACGTCTCGGCCGACCGGCCGGTGACGCAGACCGTGCGGGTAGAGAAGAACACGTTCGTCCTCGCCGGCGACCCGCCGGCCGTCGCCGCCGACAGCCGCTTCCGACGCCTGGGCGAGCTGGAGAAGGCGATTCGGACCGGGAACACCTTCCGCAGCGCTCGCGACGCGAGATAGGGCGCGACAACCATCCAGGCCCCAGGCCCTATCTCCCCTTTCTCCCCGCCATCCCGAAGTGCTTCCGTATGAACTCGAAGGGCGTGATCCGGCCCTCTTTGGGATGGCCGGGCCACTGCACGACGCATTCGATGCCCGGCGCGTCCATCTTCTTCTTGAGGACCACGCCGAAGGTCGGGTGGTGGACGATCGCGCCCATCGACGTCTTGGCCGTCACCGGCTCGTTGGGAACGTTGTAGTCCAGCAGCGCCGCCGCGTCGTCCTTGGTCAGGTGCGTGATGGCGGCGGCGTCCTTTGACCCGCTCTGTTCATCACCCCGCTTCTGCCGTTCATCGCCGTCGTCTCCTGTCTCGATTGCCACATTGCCCGCAAGGGCAGCCGAGCCTCCCGCCCGGCCTGCCCCGGCCAGATCGGGTGCATGCTCACAGCGCCACTGACTTCCGCGGCGCCTGCTTGTAGCGGTAGGCCCACGTCTCGGTGACGCCGCCGTCGTAGAGCTCTTCCCGGTCGCGCCGAACGAAGTTGATCAGCAGGTGAACGTTGTGATCGCGGTCGTACCAGAGCGTGTTCCACCGCCCCGTCGCCTGCCCGACGGGGGCAGGGCCGGGCGGTCTCAGCTCGGACCACTTCATCGTCTTCACGTCCAGCGCCCACGGCGAGACGGTCTGCCGATGCCGGTCGACCTTCGTCCGGGCCAGGGCGATCACGACGTGGTTGGCGGCGTCGTAGGAGAGGCTCTGTCGGCCCCGCAGCGCGTCGGGCGCCTCGACGGGCGTCAGCTTCCGCGCGGGCACGTCGAACCGGAACCAGCCCTTCCTCGCCGTGGAGATCAGGTGACAATTCCAGTCGGCAACGTAGGTGGAGTAGAACTCGTTCCACTTCAGGGCCTCCGGCGTCGCGCCCAGCCGCCGCCAGCGGCGCTTGGCGTGATCGAACCGGTACATCGCCGCCTCGCCCGTGCCGGTGGTCAGCACGGGCGCGCTGTAGCTCGGCTCCCACAGGACGTGGTTGTTCGCCCACGACCCGCGAGGGTCGGCCTTGCGGTCCTTGAAACGGTCGATCAGATGGACCCACTCGCGGCGGAGCGGGTCGAACTCCCACGTGCCGCTGCTGACCAGCACGATGAAGAACCGCCGCCGCCGCGGCTGCCAGCAGACCTGCTGGTACGTGTGCTCGGTATACGGCCGGCCGGTCGGCGAGAGGCTCCGCGTCGAGCCCCCGCCGCTGACCATGGCCTTCCAGTCGGCGCTGCCGACGGTGGGCCACTGGGCCTCCGTCGCCTGGATCCACTCGCCCGCCCGCGGGTCGTAAAGCTGCACGTCGTTGCCCTTGTACCCGCGGTGGGCCCCGCCGAAGTACCACAGCAGCCCGTCGCCCATGCACGCCCCCGAATACGTCCGGGCCCTTGCCATCCCCTTCGGCTTCAGACGCAGCCACGTATTCCCCGGCATGGCCGTCAGCTTGCCGTTTGGCGGCGCTTTGCTCGCCGGCCGAGTTGCCGGACCGCCCAGCGGAAGGTCGAAGTAGAACACGCGATTGAGGTCATGCCCCCCGCCGACCTGCTCGGGGGCGACCAGAAGCCGATCGCCCAGGATCGTCCGCGAGAGGATATCGCCCGTCGGGCCTGTGACGAGGAACTCGGCCGGGTGAACGAAGACGATGTGCGTGCGGTTCTCGCGCGAGCGGGCCTGCAAGATCGGGTCGTTCGTCTTCGGGCCGAACATCCCGCCCGACGGGCAGATCAGGAAGTCGGCGCCGTTCTTGAAGAACCGCCCGACCACGTCCGGATACCTGCGGTCGGCGCAGATCATCACGCCAACGCAGCCGTAGGGCGTCGGGAAGACAAGCGACTCGCTGCCGGGCTTGTTCCGCACCTTCTCGTGCCCCAGCCTCTGCTTGCGATACTTGCCGACGAGCCTGCCGTCCGGGCCGATCAGCACGGCGGTGTTGCAGCGGTCCTCCCCGTCGGCCTCGAGCATGCCGGCGACGAGATGGATGTCAAGCTCGTCGGCGAGCGCGGCCAGCTTCCGGAAGTGCCCCCCGCCCGGAATCGCCTCGCCCAGCGCCCGGTAGCTGTCCAGCGGGATGCTCTTGTCGGCGATGGCGTAGCCGTCAAGAAAGCACTCGGTGGTGCAGACGATCCGCGCGCCGCCCTTGGCTGCCTGGCGGATCATCGGCTCGACGCGCGCGAAGTTGCGCGATTTGTCGGTGCGCAGCCATTTGAGCACAATCCCCGCCACGCGCACCGTGCCCGGTGGCGGCTCGTCGGCGAATCCGGCCGATGCGACGGCCAGGCAGGCAAGCACGGAAGCCACAAGCGGCCAGCAATCCATGATCCGACCTCCCGGCCGGGCGTCCGCGGCCGCGGCGTGCGGGGGCCCGGGCCAATTCTCCGCCTGCCCGCTCATTGCATTCTCCCGCGGAGACAGGCGAGAATGCACGGTACCGCGCCGGCGGGTCATGGGCAAAGGCCGGTTGGCGGCGCGGACAACTCCAGACCGGGAGAACGAAGCATGCTGGGATCGCGGAGAATCGGGATCGTCGCAGTTTCGTTGCTGGCTCTTGTGCTTTCCGCGGCGGCCGCTTCCGCGGAAGACTGGCTCCAGCTCAAGTACGACGCCCGCCGCTCGGGCAACGTGCCGGATCGCGACGTGAGCACGCCGCTCGGCCTCGTCGCCGCCGTGCCGCTGACGGATGCCGTCTTCACCGCGCCGGTCGTCTCGGGCGGCCGAATCTACGTGGTCGACGGGGCCGGCGTGGCCTTCTGCATCGACGCGAAGACAATGCGCATCCGGTGGAAGAGGCCCACCAGAGGCGGCAAGGCCAACTGCAACAACGTCTCCTCGCCCGCCCTCGTCGGAGGGCGGCTCCACTTCGGCACGATGGCGGGCTCGTACTACGTTCTGGACGCGGCCGATGGGAAGGTCGTGAAGGAGATCCGCTGCGGCGAGCCGATCTTCACCAGCCCCGCCGTGGCCAACGGGCGGGCGTACTTCGAGACGATCGGCTCGCGGGTCTACGCCGTCGAGCCCGACGGCGAGGTCTGCTGGACGTGGGACTACCTCGAGCGGCGCGTCGGCTTCGCCGGAGACCGATGGAGCGGGGCCGACTGGCTGAAGCACAAGAAGGGCGACCGTGTGCGGCGAGGCGACCAGTTCGCCTGCTCGCGAGGCCCGGCCGTGACCGGCAGGACGCTCGTCGTCCCGGCCGGGGGAAAGCTCATCTGGCTGGAAGACGCCGGCAGCAGCGCGAAGCTCCGCGCCGAGTACAACGCGCAGACGCCGACGTTCGGGCTGAGCATCGGCGAGGGCGGGGAGGTCTACCGGCAGTGGCACTGGCTGGACAACCGCGGGTCGGTCGAGATCCTCCGCCTGACCGGCGGCAAGGTGGGCGTCGAGCACGTCGGCGACACGCGCACCAGCGCCAGCGGGCCGAACCTGCTCGGTTTCTGCTCGGTGTCCGTGCGCGGCGGCGACGTCTACCGCAGCCGCCCGGAGGAAGGGTTCGGGTTGTGCAAGCACTCGCCGGGCAGGCCGGCCGTGCGACTGGACGGGTATCCGTCGATCGCCCCGCCGATTCTGCTGGGCAAGTCCGTCGTCCACGGCGGGCTCGACGGGCGGCTGTACGTCGCGCCGCTCTCGGGCGGGAAGGCCTGGTCGTTCAGGACGGCGTTCGGCAAGGCGATCACCGCTGCGGCGGCCGTATGCGACGGGCGAATCCACTTCGGCTGCGAGGACGGCTATCTCTACGTCCTGGGCCCCGGCGGGGACGCCCCCCTTCCGTCGAAGGACCTGGCGCTGAACAAGATCCGCAGCCCGCTGACGGGCGAGTTCACCGGCGCGAAGCACAACTGGTTCACCAGCTTCGGCAACTGGGCGAACACCAACGTGACCGCGCAGGGGTTCGCCCCGCCGTTTCGGATCCGGTGGATTCGGCGGCTGAAGGGCACGATCAAGCACTTCTCCACGTGCGGCGCCGGGCGGATGTACACGCACACCGCCGAGGGGATGGTCTGCGCCGTCGAGCAGGAGACCGGCCGGCTGTTGTGGCGCCGGTACTGGCCCGGAGTGCACATCTCCTACACGTCCCCGCTGTACTACAAGGAGCGGCTGCTGGTCCCGCAGGCGGGGCTGAAGCGCTGCCGCCTCCGCTGCCTCGAAGCGGCCACGGGCAAGCTGTTGTGGGAAGCCCCCTTCGCCGGCTCGCCGAGCTGGAACCGCCAACAGCCGCCCGTCGTCCACGAGAACCTGCTGGTCTACATGTACGGAACAGGCAGCTACGCCCCGGGCAGGACGCGGGAGAAGCCCGGCTGGCTGTTCGGGCACCAGGACGTCAGGAGCTTTCCCGCCGACCACCGGCCGGTCGTGCGGGCGTGGGACATCGAGACCGGCAAGGAGGCCTGGACGAAGGACTTCTCCGACCTCGGCAGCGGCGGGGACGAGGCGGGATTGTGCCTGATGGACGGCCGGCTGTACTACTCGTCATACTTCGGCTATGCCGCCCAGCGGCGGGGCCGGCCGGGGCCCAAGGGCGTCACCGCGGCGCTGGAGCCGAGCACGGGCAAGGTGCTCTGGTCGACGACCAACTACAGCGGCCATGGCGGCTGCACCATCTCGGGGGCCGACGGGCGCTTGTACCTGGGCGGATACAACCGCGCCGAGGCGGATTCGCGCGGCCGATACGTCTGGTGTCTCAGCGCAAAGGACGGCTCGCTGATCTGGCGGTCCGATCCGCTGCTGGTGGCCATCCACGTGGTCACCGTGGGGCCGAGATTCCTGTTCGTCCACGCGCAGAACCGCAACGGCTACCTGATCGACAAGGCGACCGGCAAGGTCCTCACCAGCAAGGTCAGCCAGACGTACCAATGCACGCGCTTCACGATGGCCGAGCCGTACCTGCTCGGATGCAGCATGGACGTCCACGACTTGTCGACCGGCAGCAAGCTGGTGTCGACGGGCCCGCGGCTGGACCCGAGCGAGTGCACCAGCGGCGTCGTCTCGAACGGTCGGCTGTTCTACACGGGTCAGGGCGGCGGCTTCCAGGTCGGCCTGCTGTACGGCGCCGAGGCCGACGCCTTCAGGCCTGTATGGGGCAGAGCCCCCGACCGATGAGGCCCCGGCCGGCCGGTCCCGGCCGGCACCGCGCCGGGACAGGCTGGTGCCGATGGAGGGCGAATCTCGCGGTTTTGCGTTACCCACCGCACGGAGCCGACATGCATAATGGTAGACGTGCATTGCGCCCGCGCGAACCCTGGATCGACACCGGTACCGGCCCACATGATCGAAAGAGCACGTCACTGCTTCTCCGTGTTGCGCACAGGGCCGCTCGCGGCGGCGACGGCGGCGGTGTGGGCTGCCTTCGCAGCGACAGCCCCGGCCGGCGAGGCCAACAGCGCCGCCGAAACGGCGGCCGTTACGGTCGAGTCGCTGTACGGCGCAAAGATCAAGCAGGTCGAGTCGACCCCATCGATCGACGATGACGCGGCGCTGGCGGGGGTGATCTTCGAGGACGCCCGCCTGCGGGATCCGCGGTCGCCCGTGCGGGGGCCGCTGTGCGAGAAGGCCCACGAGCTCGGCGCGAAGGGCAAGGCGGGCTATGCGGCGGCGGCCGAGGCGATGAAGCTGCTGGCCGACGCCTCGCCAAAGCGGGCTGACGAATGCTGGCAGAAGACCGACCTGCTGCTGCGGCGGCGATACTCCAGCGCCCGCGGCGTCTTCCCACGGCTGGAGGCCGGCGAGCACATGGTCATCTCCATGCTCCAGCGGGCCGTCCAACTCGCCGAGGGCGGGCGGTTCAGCGACGCGTCGATCCTCCTGCGCCGGGCCTCCCCCGTCGCGCGGACCATCCGCTCCAGCGACTACGCGGGCATCCTCAGCATGCAGAAGTATCTCGGCAGCCGCATGCGGTTCGTCCGCCAGAGCGCCGACCTGCTCGCCCGCCTGAAGGCCAGCCCGGCCGACGGCGACGCCAGAGCGAAGCTGATCCGCGTCTGCACCATCGAGCTTGACGATCCGGCCAGGGCGGCCGCGCTGCTGACCGCCGAGATCGACGAGGCCGCGCGGACCTACGTACCCCTGGCGGCCAGGCCCGCCGAGGAGCTGTCCCCCGACGTCTGTGGCGAGTTGGGCCAGTGGTACCGCGCCCAGACCGACGGGGCCTCGTCGGAAGGCCGCATGGTCGCCTGGGGCCGCGCCGCCCGATACCTCGAGATCTTCATCGCCTCGCGAGAGAAGGCCGACGTGGCGAAGATGAAGGCCCAGTTGGCGCTGGAGGAGATCCGCCAGCGGCTGGCGATGTACAAGGCGCACTACCCGGTCCGCGAAGTGCTCAGCCCGTTGCGGGCGGACCTGCTGGCCCACGGGCGTGCGCGGAACCGGCTGACGCCGAGCTTCCAGCTCCAGGTGCTCAAGAAACGGTTGAAGGAGACCAACGGGGGCGCGAAGACCGCCTTCCGGTTCCGCCTCGACCCGACGACGAACAAGATCGTCTCGGCCAGCGTCCGCAGCGACCGCAGCCTGGTCTCGCTGGACGCCCTGGCCGCCCTCCAGATCGGGCAGCTCTCGATCGAGAACTGCCCGAAGCTCCGCGGGGACCTGGCAGCCCTGGCGGACATGCCGCTGGACGACCTGGACCTGAGCGACTGCTCGAGCCTGAGGAGCCTTCACGGCCTGGAACAGATGCGTCTGACGCGGCTGACGCTGAACGGCTGCTCGTCGCTGTGCAGCCTCTCGCCACTTCGCCGGACGCCGCTGAAGCAGCTAAGCGCGATGAGCTGTAGCGCCCTGACGAGCCTCGACGGGCTCCAGGACGTGCCTCTGACCTCGCTGAATCTCCAGGGCTGCTCGGAGCTGACCGGCGATCTGACGCCCCTGAGGAACAGCAAGCTGACGCGCCTGGACCTGGCCGACTGCCGGCGCCTGGCGTCGCTGAAGGGCGTCGAGGATCTGCCGCTGAAGCATCTGGACGTCACCGGCTGTGATGCGCTGTCGGCCCCGGAGTACGAGCGGATCAAGCAGGTGACCACGCTGGAGTCGATGAAGGCCGACAGCGAAGACCTGGCGTTGGGGATCCTGCGGGCGATCGCGGAGGCGCGAGCCAAGAAGCAGGCGGAAGGGGCGGGCGGTCCGTAACGGTCCGCGATGGGCGGGGATGAGAATCGCAGTGGGTGTGTTCATTGCGTCGGTTGCCGCCCCATAGCCGGGCTCGTGTTCGCTCGCGAAGCCGCAGGCGGCTGCGCGGAGGCGGCAGGCCTCTCGCCTGTAAGTCCCTGTTGTAAAACAACCTCTGCGCCCTCTATGTCTCTGTGGTAGATGGTCGGAATCGGGAGACAAACGGTGAATCGAATCGGCATCGAGTTCATGAAGAACACGCGGTATCGGTACCTTGATCCGTCAGACCAGCAGAAGGGGCTACCGCAGCCGCCACTTCAATTGCCGCCCGACCCGGCCAGGGCGAGCACGGCGCTGCCCGATCCGGCCGAGCTTTCGGTCGAGCCGGTCGTGCTGCGCAGACTGATCGAGGGCCGGCGCAGCGTTCGAGAGTATCCCGACCAGCCGATCAGCCAAACCGAGCTGAGCTACCTGCTGTGGTGCACGCAGGGCGTCAAGGAGGTCATCCCGGGCCACGTGACGCTTCGCACGGTCCCGTCGGCCGGGGCGCGGCATGCGTTCGAGACGTTCCTGCTGATCAACCGCGTCGAGGGCCTCCCGGCGGGTCTGTATCGCTACCTGGCCGTCCAGCACGAGTTGGAGACGGTCAGCACGAGCGGCGACGAGGCCGATCTCGTGACGGCGGCGTGTCTGGGCCAGCGTTTCGTGGCCGCCTCGGCCGTCACGTTCGTCTGGTCGGCCGTCGTGTACCGGATGGCGTGGCGATACACCCAGCGGGGCTACCGGTACGTGCACCTCGACGCCGGCCACGTCTGCCAGAACCTCTACCTCGCCGCCGAGTCGATCGGCTGCGGCGTCTGCGCGATCGCGGCGTTCGACGACGACGCGATGGGCGCGGCGCTGGGGCTGGACGGTGTAGAGCAGTTGCCCCTCTACGTCGCCGCCCTCGGCCGGAAAAAGGCGTGAAACGCTTCCCGCGGACGGTCTGCAACAACCGGCGTCTGCGTCCGTTTTGCCCAGAGGGCTCCTTCGCGCTGGACAGGCCCGTAACCGTCGCGTACTATGGAAGGTTCAGAGCAAAGGGACAGAACGGCAAGGTGTAACGTTGTATGTGAAGAGGGCTATCCTGTGGGCTGCGGGCCTGCTGGCGGGAATCGTGGCCGGGTGTTCGCCGGCGCAGTACGCCCGGCAGGCCGACCGTGACGCTTATCGCACGCTGGGCGGCACACAGCACTTCGCTCTGGGGCAGAAGCGCGAGTTTGACGTGTCCTACCGCCCGATCGGATCGGCCGACGGGCGGGCCAAAGGCACGCTCCGCGTCGGCGAGAAGGTCATCCCGGTGACCGGCGACCAGGTCACGAAGCTCACCCTCGCCGAGTGCCTGACGGTCGCGCTGCATAACAGCCGAAGCTACCAGACGCGGAAGGAGGGGTTGTACACGGCGGCGCTGGCGCTGGCCAACAGCCGGCGGGGCTGGAACTTCCCCCTGCTCGGCGGCGGGGCCGACGCGGAGGTCAACCGAACCGTCGTCAACCGAGACGGCGAGACCAACTCGGCGGCCGCGGGGGCCGAGCTGACGCTGACCCAGCAGCTTGTCCACGGCGGCGTGTTGACGCTGGGGTTGGGTGCCGATCTCGTCAGCGACCTGCTCGGGTGGGATTCGACCAGCCTCGGCTCGCTTCTCAGCGCGAACTTCACCCAGCCGCTGCTGCGCGGGGCGTGGCGCGGGCTGGCCTACGAGCAGCAGTACCGCGTTGAGCGGGACTTCGTCTTCACCGTCCTCGAGTTCGAGCGATTCACGCAGGAGTTCGCCGTCGCCATCCTCGCCGAATACTACAACGTGCTTCAGCAGCGCGACCAGCTCGTCAACGAGAAGGAGAACATCGAGCGGCTGAAGGACACGCTGGACGTGACGAAGGTGCTGGTCGCCGGCGGGGCCCGATCGCAGATCGAGCAGGACGAAGCCCAGCAGAACCTCCTCGACTCCCAGGTCCGCCTCCAGACGCAGCAGCAGCGATACGGCAACACGCTGGACCGCTTCAAGATCACGCTGGGGCTGCCCATCGTCGCGCGGATGGAGGTGGACTATCCCGACGCGCTGACCGCCCTGAACGAGGCCGGCCCGAAGGCCGTGCCCGTCCGAGAGGAGGAGGCCCTGCGCGTGGCGCTGATCGCGCGCCCGGATGCGCTGCGGCAGGCGGCCGGCGTCCGCGACGCGCAGCGGGACGTGGAGATCGCCACCGACAACTTCCTGCCCCAGCTCGACGTGACGCTGGGGATCGACGCGGCGGGCACGCTGCCACACGAGCCGACCCGCGTCCAGCTTCACCGCCATACCCGTTCGGCGACGGCGAGCTTCGACTACCAAATCGACCAGACCGACAACCGCGACGCCTACCGCAACGCGCTGCTGGCCCGAGACCGGGCCCGGCGGGACTGGGAGCAGTTCGTCGACGAGGTCCGCCTGGGCGTGCGGGAGTCGTACCGGTCGCTGGAGCAGTCGAACAACAACTACAAGATCGAGCAGGAGAATCTGAAGATCGCCAAACGTCGGCAGAAGCTGGCTGTCCTACAACAGAAGGAAGGCGAGGCCTCCGCGCGGGATGTGCTGCGCGCCGAGGATGCGCTGCGCAACGCCCAGAACGGCGTGACGGGCGCGTTGATAGACTACACGACGACGAGGCTTCAGTTCCTGACCACCCTGGGCCTGATCCGAGTCGACACAGAGGGACAGATCGATGAGCGAGCAAAGCCACTCGAGTTTGACGGCATCCGGCGGCGCTACCCATACGTCGCTCGGCCGTGAGACGGCAACGGCCGCGCCGGTCCGGCCTTCGGTTGCGCCGGCCCCGGAGCCCCTCGCGGCCGCTCCGGCGCGGCGGCGGGCGAGATGGCCCTACGTCGCCGTCGCCGGCGTGCTCACCGCGGGCCTGGTCGTCGGCGCCTGGGCCGTGCTGAGCGGGTCCGGCGCGGAAGACGCCGGCGCCGGCAACGGCCCGACGGCGCTGGTCACCCGCGGGTCGCTGGTCGTCTCGGTCACCGAAAACGGTGAGGTCCGCGCCGAGAAACGCACGGTCATCGCCAACGAGATCCGCTGGTCGGTGGTGATCAAGTCCCTCGTCGACGAAGGCGAGCGGGTCAAGAAGGGCGATACGATCATCGAGTTCGAGTGCCGCGAACTGATCGACTCGATCGAGTCGAAGAAGCTCGCCGTCACCAACGCCCGCAACGCCCACACCCAGGCGGCCGAGAACGTGCAGCTCGAGGAGAAGGAGGTCGCCAACCTCGTCCGCAAGGCCGAGCAGGCCGTCCAGGACGCCAAGGACGATCTCCGCCGCTACATCGAGGCCGCAGGGCCCATCAAGCTCTCCGACGCCAACTCCGCGATCAGCACGGCCAAGCGCGACCTGGCCCTGGCCGAGCACAAGCTGAACTTCAAGCTCAAGGTCAACGCCGACAAGGAGCTCAACAGCCCCTTCAGCGAAAACGAGATCGAGGCCGAGAAGCTCCAGGTCGAGAAGCTCAAGCTCGCCCTCGGCAAGGCGATCTCGGCCTACAACATGCTTCAGAAGTACGACGACCCGCGCGAGCAGCGGACGTTCAAGATGGCCGTCGAGGACGCCGAGCTGGCCCTCTCCCGCGCCAGGCACGACGCCAAGAGCAAGCTGTTCACCGCCACGATCGACCGCGACACGAAGAAGGCCACCCTCGACCTCCAGGACAAGCAGCTCACCGAACTCGAGGAGGAGGCGACCAAGCTGGTCATCAAGGCCGAGGAGGAGGGGCTCGTCGTCTACGACACCGGCGGGAGCCGATGGCGCCCGAGCAACACCGTCGTAGAGATCGGGGCGAAGATCCCCAGCCGCCAGCAGCTCATGATCATCCCGGACATGACCACGCTGCTGATCCGCACGAAGGTCTACGAGGCGATCATCGACCAGGTGAAGGTCGGCCAGAAAGCCCACGTGCGGTTCGACACGCGCCCGGACATTACCGTCGGCGCCCACGTGACCAAGGTCGGCGTCCTGCCCGACAGCCAGCACGGGTGGCTGAACCCCGACGTGAAGGTCTTCAAGGTTGACGTCAAGCTCGACGAGGACCTCGTCGACCTCAAGCCGGGCATGACCGCCCAGGTGGAGATCGAGCTGGACCGGCTGGCCGACGTGCTCTCCGTGCCCGTCGCCGCCGTCTTCACCGAGCAGGAGAAGACCTACTGCTACACCCCCTCCCCCGAGGGCCCCAAGCCCGTCGAGGTCACTCTCGGGCGAATGAACGAGACGCGCGTGCAGGTGCTGGCCGGTCTGGCCGAGGGCGACCGGGTGCTGCTGGCGCCCCCGCCGGCGCTCGAGGGCAAGGAGCGGAAGAAGAAGGCAGACGACGAGCCGGCCGACCCCGAGGGCAAGGAGGCCGAAGCCGGGCGAGGCGGCACGCCCGACGGGGATCGCGGCGGTGCGCCCGGCGGCAGGAAGCCCGGTCAGCCCGGTCAGGGCCGCAAGCCGTCCGGCCCGTCCGGCGAGGGGCGAGGCGGGGCAAGGCCCGGCGGCAGGCCGAGCGGCGCGGCTGCGGGCGGCAAGCCCGGCGAGGGAGGCGCTCGCCGCAGGCCGCCCGGCTCCGGCGGGGGCAGAGGCGGCGGCCGGGGCGGGGCCGGCAACCGCGGCAGGTGATCCGCCCCATGGCCGAGCTGGTCCGCCTGGACAATCTCTGGAAGGTCTACCACGTCGGCTCGACGGCGGTCCCCGCCCTGCGCGGGGTGACCCTGTCCATCTGCGAGGGTGAATACGTCGCCGTCATGGGCGCCAGCGGGTCGGGCAAGAGCACCATGCTCAACCTGCTCGGCTGCCTCGACCGCCCGTCGGGCGGGCAGTACTTCCTCGGCGACCAGGACGTCTCGAAGCTGACCGACAACGAACTCAGCGACGTCCGCAACGAGCGGATCGGCTTCGTCTTCCAGAGCTTCAACCTCATCCAGCAACTGACCATCCTCCAGAACATCGAGGTGCCGCTGTTCTACCAGGGCCTCCCTCGGAGCCAGCGGCACCCGCGGAGCCTGGGGCTGGCCGAGGCGGTCGGGCTCGGCGACCGGATCCATCACCGCCCGCGCGAGCTGTCCGGCGGGCAGCAGCAGCGGGTCGCCATCGCGCGGTCCCTGGCCAACGACCCGCTGGTCCTGCTGGCCGACGAGCCGACCGGCAACCTCGACACGACCACCAGCAACGAGATCCTCGCCCTCTTCGACGAACTCCACCAGCGAGGGCGGACGATCATCATGGTCACCCACGAAGACCACGTCGCCGCCCACACCGAGCGAGTGATCACCCTCCGTGACGGGCGGGTCGAGTCCGATGTGGCCAAGGCCGACGCGCCGCGGGCGTGAAGGGAATGTCGAATGCTGAATGGCGAATGAAGAATGACGAATGACGAATAAGAGACGGCCGAGGACGACGACGACGAGGACGAGGACGATCAACGGCAAGAGCTCTGCACGTCCGGGCGTGTTGGGCGACCGGCCTCTAGGGCTTCGGTCGCACGTGTTCGGCGCGGTTTAGCGGCACGTCCGGGCATGTTGGGCGACCGGCCTCTACGGCTTCGGTCGCACGTGTTCGGCGCGGTTTAGCGGCGGCCGGCACGGCCGCCTCCGGAGCCCCGAAGGGGCGGAAGGAAATAGCCGGGGGCGTCAGCCCCCGGGATCAGACTCCCTATGTATAAGAGCCCCGGAGGGGCGACAGAGGCGGTCGAGGAAAGACCCCGACCCGAACGGACACCATGAAAGCCATCCACAAGATCGCCGACATCACGGGCCTCGGGCTGCACAGCCTGCTCGTCCACCTGGGCCGAAGCGCCCTGACGGCGCTGGGGATCGTCTTCGCCGTCTGGTCGGTTATCGCGATGCTGGCGATCAACGAGGGGTTCAGCTTCGAGGCCCAGCAGTCCCTGCGCGAGTTGGGCAGCGACAACATCATCATCCGTTCCCGCAAGCCCCCCAACATGGAGGCGAAGGCCTCCGGGGCCAGCCGGGGGGCCCTGTCGTACGGCGTCACCCGCGCCGACGTCCGTCGGCTGCGAACCAACATCCCCAACGTGCAGCTCTGCGTGACGGCCCACCGGACGTTGAAGTACGGCTACCGCCCGGGCAAGCAGTTGTCCGTCACGGTCATCGCCACCGAGCCGACCTACGCCCAAGTGGCGCGGACCGACATGGTCGCGGGGCGGTTCATCACCGCCGCCGACGTGCTGCGGATGAAGCCCCACTGCGTCATCACGCAGGGGCTGGCCCGGCGAATGTTCGTCTACGAGGACCCGATCGGCCAGACGATCAAGCTCGCCAGCGAGCCGTTCATCGTCGTCGGCATCCTCGCCCAGCTTCCGCCCACGCTGGCCGGCGAGGAGGGGGAGACGGGCAACCACGTCATCATCCCGAGTTCCACCGGCCAGAAGCGGTTCGGCGACTACTCCGTGATGTTCGGCATCGGCGGCGGGACGGCCGAACTCGTCGAGGTCAGCCACGTCATCCTCCAGATGGAAGACGACCAGGCCGTCCTCGACGGCGCCCGCATCGCCCGAAGCCTGCTGAGGCGATACCACGACGACGAGGACTACTCCGTCACCGTCCCGCTGGAGCTGATCGAGCAGCGAAAGAAGCAGCGGTTCCTCTGGAACGTGATGTTCTTCACCATCGCGTCGATCTCGCTGGTCGTCGGCGGGATCGGCATCATGAACATCATGCTCGCTTCCGTCACCGAGCGGACCAGGGAGATCGGCGTCCGCCGGGCACTCGGCGCCAAGCGGCGGGACATCGTCACGCAGTTCCTCGTCGAGTCGGTCACGCTCACGACCGTCGGCGGGCTGCTGGGCATCCTCATTGGCCTGCTCGTGCCCAGCCTCGTCAGTTGGGTGCTGAAGCTCACCACGATCATCACGCTCTGGACGCTCGCCCTGCCGCTGGGCATGGCCGTCGGCGTCGGGCTGATCGCCGGCTTGTATCCCGCCATGCGCGCCGCGCGGCTCGATCCCATCGTCGCACTGCGACACGAGTAGATCCGCCGCCACCCCCGAGCATGCACGGACGCATGCCCCCTCGCTTGTTACAAACTTCTTACGGTCCGCCGGTGACCTCCCGTGTCATAATCGTGTGCAGTAGGATGTTCGCAAGTGGGAAGCGGCTTAACGGAGGCAGGCCTCGGTTGCATCCCGGCCAACGCCGTGAGGCTTCCCGGGCTGTAGTGACGGCCCGCCGGCGCCACGCCGGAAGCGTGGGCAGCCGGTCGGCTATTCGGTCTGACTGAAAGGAGAGAACTCGTGAGGAACTGTGCGATCCTGATTTCATGTGCCGTGGCCGCGGCGGGCTGGCCTGCCGCCGCCGGCGCGGCATGGGACTTCTCGTACGGCTTCGACAGCGTCTTCAGCAGCAACGCGGAGGACCATACCGTCAGCGTCGTCAACGCCTACAAGCACGACGAGGGCCTGGCGGAGTTCTACCAGCCGTACCCGGCGAACCTCGACCCGGCCGTGTTAACGATGCACTTCGCCTTCCCGGCCCCGGTGGACGAGGCCCACTTGACGGCCGGCATCACCACGTTCCGGTGGTGGTTCAGCCACGGCTGGGGATGGCTGTACGGGTCGACCAACGGCGTCAACTGGACGAGGCTGCTGGACGCCCAGGCGCCGATGTCCGACGGGGGCATCGACTACCTATACGACGATGCGCTCCCGGCCGGCCTGTTGGGCCAGACGGATCTGTGGATCCGCGCCGTGCTCGATGCGACCAACACGTCCGGCACGACGGCCCCATGGGCCCGCGCCACCGCCCAGTGGTGCCGCAGCCTCGAGGGAGACGGCGTCGACGTCTTCCAACTGCACGTGAATCTCGTGCCCGAGCCCGCCACGGCCGTTCTGCTCGGCCTCGGCGCCTGGGCCGCGCTGGCCGGCAGGAAGCGCCGCCAAGGGCACACAGCCAAGTCCTGAACGGCAGGGCGCCCGCCCCGCCGGAGGCGGCGGCGCTTCAGATGATGGGCCCTCGGAGCAGGTCCTTCACGGACACGAACCCCACCTGCCGATCGGCCTCGGTGATGATCAGATGCCGGATCCGGTTGTCCGCCATC
>Ga0180438_10004685_pt1 | contig 19518 bp, 21 predicted proteins | sample SS_ome_12_FD_132455 | JGI IMG/M metagenome (GOLD analysis project Ga0180438, IMG submission 132455) | Hypersaline lake sediment archaeal communities from the Salton Sea, California, USA - SS_3_D_2 metaG | ecosystem: Environmental > Aquatic > Non-marine Saline and Alkaline > Hypersaline >... | reverse complement strand
CTTAAAATTGTAAATGATCCAACCCTTGAGGCGCCGGATACATTTGGCTCCCAATAATCCCACTCTGAGGTTGTTGAAATGGTGTTGTTTACATCAAGTATAAAATCGGTATAAACATCAATAATTATATCACAACATGGTTGCGGGTTGTCTTTAAAGCCCACTATTTTTGGTGTGCTCCAGTTTTGATTTGTAAACTTGATTAAAACGACATCACCAATATTAAAAGCTCTGCTGTTGCAATCCATATAATCAATATCAACACTAGACAAGGTTGTGCTCTGATTGATATCAAGATCCTGTTGGCTTGATAATGCAGTTTCAATCGTGACATTTGCCTTGTCTGTACTTTCATTAAGTGATGTGATAGTTCCATACCGATATTGTGGCCTCCACTTCTCAACAGCAGGTAATGCGGCCCGATTGAAATATGACTGATGCGGTGACATTATCACTTCTGGAGTAAGCTGTCCATGCATCGTTTTACTCCAGCTTGCGCCAGCAAATCCAGGAATAATTTGTATTGGATTGTCTGTTATTTCTAACCCTGGGACCTCTGCCGTTGCGACAACCCCGGATAGTGTTTTTGTATAATCAGCACACCATGCGCTTGTTTCATAGTCATCAGGCATCCGGTCATTTAAGTATGCTATCCTTTTTTGATATATGGTCACTGACAAATCAAGTGCTGATTTTTGTGACTGCAATTGATCTAACTCTCTGATCATACCATTGATAATTATTTGATCAGTCCCTGCGATAATTGCAGCATTAATTTCTGATATTTTCGCTGATATTTCTGCTGTTTTTGCAGGTAGTTTAGTTGTTGTGTATTCGGATATATAAGCGTTTAATGCGTTAATCTGTGAAACATATTCAGACCGATCATAATTGACTTGGATAGTATAAAGCCCGTCCGATCCTCCACTTATGATAGTTGCCTTTCCCATTATTCTATAAGGTCCATACTCGCATTGATCCCGTTTGATGTTGCTGCAATGCTGTAATTAACTGTAGAGGGGACAAATGTGTCTGCACCTATCGTTACAGTATCACCCGGATGCAAATACACATTAATATCTGCAAATCTAAAATTAAGCGTTTGAGAGGATATCCCTGTTACCCGCTTATAATTTTGACCAGTGAGAGTAATTTGCTTTGGTACCCATGCCTCTTGTAACTCACCCGACAAGGTTATTGCCTGTGATTTACTGCCCTCATCATATAGAGGCGTATCAAAATTTGCCCGGATGATTTCCTCCCGATCTGTCTCAACTCCGCTTAACACATAGGCCATTTCAACATATATCTGGCCGTTTGGCCTTGCGGTTATTTCATCAAGGTATGTTATATCATGCGTTACTGCTGATAAATAAGTTAATGCCCCATTTTTGCGGCGCCCCTGAAAGGAGGATATTGGGATCTCAATATCTGTTGTGGCATCGGCTGCACCTGTCAACGTCAAATAAAATAGCCTTGCAGCATATTTTGTAATGACGGCTCCAATTTCCTCTATGACTATACCAAACCAAATATCATCAGATGTGCTTGTAAAAATATCATTTGAAGTGCTCTGAAATATGTCAGCGACTGCCATTTATTCGCCTTTTATACTGCATCTAATTGGATATAATACTCAACGCCATTGATCCAAATTTTTAGCTTATGTGATGCGGTGAAAGTGCCAATTGCCTCGACTGCTTGCTCTGTCCTCAACGCCAAAGTTGCATTTGCCGCACCATCTGAACTGTCATCAGCAAAAATTTGAATCATACCTGCCGGACTTGTTGATGGAACAGTCCCATCTGCCGTTATACCGATAACGTTTGTAGCAGAAGTCCCAAAGGCTGAAACTCCTACCCCAACATTGCCAGCAGTTGCACTTGTTATGATCACATCACCGAAAAAACTTGAATCGACTGTGCCTGTCGGAACCCGAAAAACTGTATTTCCTGATTTATTATCCAACATAAAATCATACGTTGGCCCCTCACCTGTAATATTTGTGATTTTAGGCACTATCCCACCTCCACAAGTTCTATTTTTGCAGCCCAATGAATCGTTTTTGATGCTTCCCCAGTTGCAGTAAACACAAGATATTCGTTGGCATTATCTGCCGTGACAGTAACATCCCAAGCGGCGGCCGCTGTATCACTATCGGTTGACCCTGGGATTCCATGCCCTGATGGTGTCCCAATCAGGGTAGTATTATTAGACCCATCACGCTTGATTCCTCCTGAAATTGTCCAGAATGCCGAATCCCCCACGGTTCCAGCAGCTCCGGCCGTTTGCCTTGCAATTACCTCAGCCTTGAATCTCCATGACCGTGAAGCTGGTATCAGTATTGGAGCCGTGCCGTTAATCAATAGTATTGCCGGTGTTGCGTCGGTTGTTGCAAGCATAACTTGCAAAGTAGACCTTTGTGCATCACCATCGGCAGCAAACCGTCCAGATGCAAAAGCCTCTTGGTAAAGTAAATGCGCAAGGCCATATTCACCGCCAATAACTACCCCACCCTCTGCTGTAACGTCGTTAAAAGTGCCACTTCCTATTAATGCATGATCGGCACTTGTGAGAGTATTATATGTCCCTCCTATAATCGAAGATGATAGGCATGTATCAATATAATTTGTATCACCACATCCAACAAGACAATAAGAGCTATCATCAATAATGCAGTTGTAACCTGTGATAACCGCCGAATAATAGGTGTCTAACACAAGCTGATTGCTTTGACCTGTAAGTATTGCACTCCCGGTTGCCGTATCAATTATTTGACTTTCTCCAGAAACAATAGAACAATTGACACTTGTGGCTATATAGCAATCATATCCTGATAGAATGGTACACATATCAAGAGTTGTGTCAGTATAACTATTGGTGCAAGCAAGCATTGCACAATTAACGCTATCCTCAATATAATTCCCTGTACCTCCAAGAATCAAAGTATCTGTACATGTACCAGCAATTTCAGAATCATCCGCAATTATATAACATCGGTCAGCACTTGCCCCTAAAGTGGGGGCAGTGGAAGCCGCCGTAAAGTCAAAAACAGCATAGTCCGGTAAAATGTCATCAAAATAAACAGTCGTTAAAAGCCAACGTTTTGTACCTGGGTTTGAATCTGGTGCTATAACGTCTGGTGAACTCTCAGCAGCACCGCTTGTGGCATCTAAGGTGTAAGTATAAAGATAGGTTGTGGTAATCACGATAGCCCTGTCACCATCGTTTAATGCGTCACCATCTAAGGCATCAAGGGCACCGGTTCCACCTCCTGAAAGCACTGATACTGGATACCAATTGTTAGCCATTATGAGCTAGCCCTTTCTTTTATAAGCAATGTTAAATTAAGATTGCCACCGTTCACATCAATATAATCAATAGCGCCTATATAAGCCCCATCAGGTGCACAAATCGTTAATAACGTTGAATTTTTATGAATATACCATATTGCATCGGATTCAGCCTTAGTCAAATTGGAGGATATTCTGAAAGTCCTATCCCCGTCCTGAACCCCTCCATGATTTATGGTAGATGTACCGTCAAGATTGGCTGTTCTTGTTACTCTCCCCGGTCCATTGCGGTACTCTGAATCTGGGGTTTCTTTTAATACGATATTACCGCTTGGATCAGACATTATCATGGAAAGTGATATCATCAACTATACCCCTAAAAGTAAGCTAAGGCCCTCTTGAGTTGCCCTGACTTGTGAATATGCAACAACCTCTTGCCAGATCAGTTCAAGTGCTGGAGTCAATCCGGCGGCCTCAACTTGAATTAATGCTGTTCCTGTATCAAGCTGTTTTCTTTTTGCTTCGCTGTATTTAATTTCTTCCTCAGAAACACGTTTTTGAAGCTCAAACGCTTCCCGCCTCAACTGCTGTTCATCTCGGATAATAGATTCTATTTTAGATGTTTCAGAACCAAACTCTGCACCACCTAATGCACCTAACGCGGAAGAAATGACATCACCTGTGCTCTCAACTGTCGTACCCAGGGAAGCCATTATAGCCTCAACTTTTCTTGCATTGGCTTCGACCTCTGCAATGTCAAGTTGTGCTTTCCATTCAATAGCTGTTTGTATCGTTTCAGCTTGTGCTTTTATGGCTTCAACTTGTAGATTTGTTTCAATCTCAATAATTTTTAAAGGGTCTAACTTTTCTTTTAAGTCTTTTGCAGTTGTGTCAAGTGTTTCGGTGTCGATATTTGCCTGAATTAATACTATTTCATCACTTGGTATTTCGTCTTTAATAGCTTTTTTTGTATCTGCAATTGATATGGTGTCCGCTTCTGCAGATACTTTTACCGTCAAATCAGGTGCAGCTTGAACTGCCTTTAATGCTGCTTCAAACTCTTGTGCACTATATGTTGCCTCTTTAAATTCAGTTGATCCGTCACCTAATATATTTTGTAACTTTGTAATCTCTTGCTGTAAATTTTTTGATGCTGCAACGGAATCCCCTTGCGTCCCGGTCCAGTTGAAAATTTCGTCTGTCCAGGCTGCAAAGCCTTGTGCCGCTTCATCAACTCCAGGGATTAGCCTAATTAATGACCCGGCAGCAACACCAACGGCTGCTGCAATTGCTCCCAATCCGGCGGCACCGGCTAAAGTAGTGCCAGCGACTGAAAGACTTCCAAGAGAGGTTGCAGCAGATATAATTGACGTTCCAAATTGACCGCCTTTTGCTAATAGACTTCCTACTTGACCAAGTCCACCTACCAGCTTACCCCCAGTTGAAACTATTGCCCCCAACCCGGTCAATGCTGTCCCCAATCCAAGAATATTCCCGATAAGATCCTTAGTTCCGGCCCCCATTGAATTAAATCCATCAGCCAATTTTACAGAAGATGTAACGATTGGCGACAAAATATCTATAATTCCGGATGCAACATCAATAAGCGTTTCTATTGACTCAACCACCAAATCAATTGCATGTTGCATACCTTCAACTGTAGTCAAGTCAAGATCGGCATCCTTGAAAATCGCTGCAACCTGATTCCAAATACCTCCGATTTTGTTTTCAAGATCCTTTAAATCAAGACCCTTAAAAACGGTTTCAAAACTTTTTTTAATTTCTCCAAAAATTATTGAAAGTTTTTCTTTGGCTCCGTCCCATGATTTGTTATCCGCAATGCCTAAAAAAACGGTCCGATATAGTGACTCAAAATCTTTTGCAAGGTTTACTGTAGAAACTTTATAGATAGACCCCTGCAAATCTTCAATCTTTGTTTTTGTAAGGTCAAGATTTAAAGCAGCAGTTTGTCCCATGTCCTCAAACTGCGTACCCATAAGGCCAACCCCGGCCCTAAATGCAACACCCTTGTCGTTTGTATCTTGTATCGCTGTGTTAATGGTCTGAAAAGCATCTGCAATAGTTATTTTCCCTGAATTAAGATTCTTTTGCAGCTCAGCATTATCAATACCAATTGTTGCAAGTGCGTCTGCTGTGCCTTTGCTTCCGTCCTGTATACGAACCCTAAACTCTTTAAAAGCATCAGCGGCCTTATCGGTACCGGCAACGCCCTCAATAAATCCGGTTTCTAAAATACTAAAAAACTGCCCGGCATTTGCTCCGCCGTCTTTAAATTGCACCCCATATTCTGTGATTGATTCCAAAAAGTCGCCAGACCCATCAAGCCCCTTTTGCTGACCGGCTGCGATAAAATCAAACGCCTGTTGTGAATCAAGGCCGAAGTTTTTCATAAGTGATGAAACAGCATTAAGTGACTCTTGATAATCGGTCCCAAAAGTTTCTTGCAGTTGCAACGCCTGCGTTGTTACTTTACCAAGATCAACAGCAGCATTGGCTCCGAACTTTTTTTGTGCGATTGTTACAGCATCAAATGCGGCGGCCAAGTCATTTCCGAATCCACCACCATAGACATCCTTGGCAATGTCTTTAAATTTTTCGGCTTCCTCAATCGGAATCCCCAAAGAACCAGCCATTTTTTTTGCTTCTTTGTCTATATCGGCTGACGCTGCTAAACCTGCAACTGCCAAGCCTGCAATGGCTGCCGTCATCAGACCAACTTGCTTTGTGGCATCCGTAAAAGGTGCACCAATGTCTGAAATATCACTCCCGAAAGAGTCAACACTTTTACCCATTGCATCAATAGTGCCGGATATATTATCAACTCCATCAAAAATTACAGCAATTGTTTTGGTTGCATCAGCCATTATTTGCCTTTAATATGTGTCGCATAAAATTTGTTCCACAAACTCACCTCAACATCCGTTAAAAACCCCTCTGGAAAGATATCCGGTATTAATTCGAATAATGTCTTATTGCACGTATAGCCTATCCATAATGCATTTATTACCCGGACATCATTCCAGAGGGTAACTACTTTCCCGGCTCATGCCCCATTCCTGTAAGTACATTTATTTCTGTTGTTAATTGATAAAACTCAATTGGAAAATATGTGCATAAATGTACCGCTAAAGTTTCATCACAAATGGGATCCACACTGCCTTTTTCAAGCATCGCAATGCGTGTTGCGATATCATCCGGGACGTTTGGGCCGCCAGCAATCTGAGATATAGCTTTTTTTATTTCTTCTGTTTGCCCGGATGCGATCCCTTCCAGTACTGCACCCATGTTCCTATTACGTGCGGCTGCGGCTTTACAATGCCCGAGTTCCTGACCTGTAAGCCCATGTACAACCCAAACATGGTCATCTTTCTTTGAGTCATCAGGAAAGAACTTTTTTAAATCAGGAACAGGGACATTTTTTTTTCGTCTCTGAAATTTGTTATTTAAAAATTTTGCAGTATCAAAGCCCATGCACTACCTCTTTTTTTTTATGATACAACATCGAGTGAATTTTCTTCTGATGAAATTGTACAAGCAGCCTGAATTTGGTTGTCAGCCGGGAATGTCCTACCAATCCCAATTTTGCCATTGGTTAAAATATATGGAGTTGCATTAAGGCGGTCCTGCAAGTACTTGAACCATAGCACTTCATTTTTAAGTTTAACTAAAGCATCTGAAATGCCTGTTGACAGGTATGCTGTGAACGACGCTTGATTTAAGGATGAAGAAGAGGAACCAATTGCTCCACCGTAAATCGTTTGTGAATTAACGGTGTGACTCGTTTCAGCAGGAACAAAATCAGATGTTTTTGAAATATCTGCAAAAATTGGTGTATAATATGCAGCATATACACGTTTTGCCGTAGGCCCTGTATGAATCAACGGTGATGCACTATCCAAGTCAACTCCGGCATATCCTATTACTTGATTTGACACCCTCGCTAAAGCTGCCTCAAATACCGGATAATCAAACCGTTCCTGATGTGTTCCAACGACTTGAAATATTTCGGAAGAAGTTATTGCGGCGGGAGCAGCATCACTTGCAGATGTCCTGACTTGTGCTATTTCTATTGATCCGACTGGAATCAATGGTGGGCCACCATCAGCCCCACGAGTCTCTGAGAATTCGGAAGCATGGTCAACCCCCTGAACGATTGCAATTGCTCCTGCATCAGTTACAGTAACGCTACAAATTCTATGCGTGTCCGTAGTTGCTGCCCTGACAATCGTTTCATCAGTTGCGGCCGAAACTGTCGTCAATACACCTGCCAGGTAACAAGTTAGCCCTGCAACATCTACAAGGTCATTTGTCCCAGATGCAGCAGGTGTAACAATTCCTCCTGTTACAAGTCCATTAGGTGTTATGGTAGGTGCATAACCTGAACGATTTGACATAATAGATGAAACAGAATTAAACGTTTTATGATCACCGGCATCCGTAAGCAGTTCTACCGCAACAGCAGTTTGACCGGCCTCATATTGTATTTTTGCATTTTCCGAAGTTGACATATATCTAAACTCCTTTTTTTTTTAGGCGTTACTGTATGGATTGCCTATATTAGTACTATAATTTATTGTTAATATAACATTACTGCCGGTCGTTAAATCTCCCGCTTTCGCATAAGTGTCTGGCCCACCTTCATCGAAAAAAATATCATCCAATAATGACCCATATGCCGTTGATTTAATACTTGGATCTGTAAAGCATTTTCGTAAATCACCAAGTATCAACTCAGCTACAACTGAACTATTAGTACTTCCATGCGCCACCAAGCCCTCTATGCGAACCTTCATTTCAATTACATCCTTGCCGTATTGCCTGGTGCTCGTTTCCGGCAATGGCCAAATTACAAGTGCTGGTAACTCATCAGGGTCCAGCTTGTCAATCGCCCGTAAAGCATTAAGTCCGATATCTGTATTATACCCGCTTGCAGTTTTAATTAATGCGGCCCTGGTCATCAGTTTTAAGATAATTTGTTCTCTGATAGTATTTGCCATTATTTAACCATGCACCCAACAAAATAACCATCATTTAAAAATATTGCTTGGACTGTATATATCGTTCCACCGACCACAAATGTGTCACCCTTGTTTGGTTCTGCCGTTAAATCAGACAACAGGCATTCAATAGAATGCTGCTTTGCCCATGTCATAGAATCAAAACCAGATGGTTGCGGATTAACTGCTTGGTCAAGATATATATCAATCGTGACAGCATCCCCCACAACTGGTGTATAAACGGCCTCTGTTGTGCCCATAGCCTCAGACATTGAATCAATTATATCAAATGCAGCATCACTAAAAACGCTCATACAATCACCCTTTAAACAAGATACCCGAAAACAGAATAAGTCTTATCTGAATCCAAACTTGCAGGAACAAAACGTACTGAATCAGCATTCCCGACATATTGCACTATGCGATTTGTAGGGTCGGTTAAATCAATCGACCCGATTTGCCAGTATTCATCTGTCCCAGGCGTACGGATCTGAACCCCCAAAGTTCCGGCAGTCGGTTCTGCGCTTACTTTAACTTGAATTTGATGTGTCAATTTTCTGCGGTGTTCAGTAAGGTCAACAACTTGTGCATGATCTGTTGTGGCCTTATCCAACACTGAATAAGTAAAATCTTTATGTCCCATACCCTACCCCCTAAGAAATAATACCGGCACCTTGAAAGTGCCGGTTTAATTATGCGGTGATATTACTTAAAAGGTATCCGGCACCAGCGAAAACGATTTCCTCATCCGTGTATTGCCTGACCCGGTAAATATCAGATCTGGTTTGCTCTTCCCGGTATGATTCAGTGATAATATTATTCGGCGTATCTGCTTCCCATAAAAAAGTACGACCAAGTGCCGGTTCTCGTAAGTCCTGGCTGTTCATCGCCTTTTTGTACAGTAAGACATATTCATCATCCCAAATATCGGTAATGGTGAACGCTTTATTCTTTTTTGCAGCATCATAAATTGCATTCCCAATTAAAATATCTTCAACGCCCAAGTACTTTGCAAGCATTTGTCTCTGTTGTTCCTCTGTGCTCAAAAAATGCGGATTAGTATACTGCATATAATCCTTGATTTCATCGCTGATAAGGACATTCTCAAAAACTTTTTTTGACATTGCTATTGCATCAGGTTCTAGTCCTGAGGCAGCCCTCATTGCTTGCTTGGCGGCCTTAACATCTGCCTTAGGTGTGCATGTTGCTGCAGTGCTCCATTCCGTTGTAACTGCTGCAGTATTCGTAATATTGGACGTGTTAAAAAGCATATCGGCAATACGCTTTTCTTGCAATCTTAAAATAATATCTGTCGCTCTCATAACTGCAATTTCTTCTGCATTGAAAAAACGGCGGTATAACTTTGCCTCGGTTTCGTCTACTGGCTCTTCCCATCCATGTTCAATGCATGAATATGTATCAGTTTCAAACTCATAATCACCACGCTGATATTTACCACGGGCGGTTCTTCTTGCTGTGGCAGGAAGTTTTATCAATGCTTCAATTGGGATTACCGGGAAATCTGCTGACTGTTCTGACACCCCGAAAATAGGCAAAAGCTGCAAGCCGATAAAACCCCGCTGTGAAGCTGCAAGCATGTATTCATATGCTATTGCACCTAAATCGGGACGTTGCAAGGTTGTTGAAGCTGTTGGTCTTGGCATTTTTTATGCTCCTTTTTTTTCAAATTAACGAAAAAAGTTATATTTTAGTTTTTAGTTTTTTTTAAGACGTTCTCAACACTGCCTTGTATTCTATCCAGCTTGCATGCAAATACAAGGCGTCCCCGGCATGTGCACTTGGAGTCAACTCAATCGTTAAGGTCTGTGCTCCTGCTGGTACATCAGTGGCGGCAATAGTGATCGTAGTTTCACCGGCGGCGGCGGCAATCGTTGCTGTCACATCTTCAACTTTTGTATCGCCGGTCATAAAATAAGCATCTGATGCAAGCGTTACTGTATTTGCGTCGGCATCCTTGGAACAGTACAAATGCAAAACAATATCGGCTGTGGCGTCAAGGTTCGGCGGCAATGAAATTTGTGTTATGATTTCCTCAACTGATGCGGCTGCCCATGTAAACCTTAGTGCGGAGTCAATATCTCCATTGGCCATATCAAGAATTGGATCGGTAGCAGGTCCACCATATGAAACAGTGTTTGAACCATCTCCAATCATCCAGGAAGTCAATGGGATCGGAATAAAGTTCTGTACTGAAAGCATATTAAGATTCAGCTCATCAAGTGCGGCCTCAACTGTTGCGGCTGAAGTATACCCACTTGCATCAGCATAAGTCGTACCTGCTGCCGTTGTTGGCTTGCGGTTATCAATTGCTACCTCAATCCTTGCACCATCAACTGCTGTTTCAAGTGCTATTCCGATCACAGAACCACTTGACGCATCAGTCACAACCCCGCTTGCACCAACATAAAGGCTTGTCCCTCTTGCAATGGCAGAGTCAACAAGTGCCTCAATTTCAAAAGTACCAGAGTTGTTAAGCAGTTTGACAGATACCGGTTCAGTATCAGCGACAGCAACCTCAGTAACCCCTATTGCATCCTCTCCGGCGTCGGCATAAACTACCTCAGGTGGATCTGTGACCGTCCCGGATTCAAGTTTTACCAGGCGCCTTGCGATAAGTGCCTCTCCGGCTATAAATGTTTTTATTCCTTCATTGTACATTTTATATGTCTCCCTATTTCAGGTTTATATTTTTAAAATGTTTATATTCTTTTAAAACTGTTTTTTTTGTGCTTATCTCAGCCCATCAAGATATTTTTCATGCAGTTCTGGACTTTCCAAAGCTACTTTTTTGATTGCTGCACCGCGGGTAATTTTTTCAGATTCCATCATTATATTTACTGCGGTATCAAAATCCTTTGGTGCTGAAGGAACCCCCGCACCAGAACCAGGATTTCCGGCTCCTGATGCTTTTAAGGCGTCAAGCATCTCTTGGTTTTTTTCTGGCTTTGCTTCCGGTGCTGGTGCTGACGGATGGACTGCTGGCTTGATAGTGCCTTGAATGGCATGGTACTGCTCAACCGTCACGCCTGAATTAACCAGGGCTTCCAGGTTGTCAATGCCCATTGCTTTTGCAAGTCCTAAAATTCTTTCTTTTTCAGCATCCACTTTCGGTTGCACTTCAACACCGGAAGCCGCTGTGTCCTGAATGGCCTTTACTAAAACCGGATATTCAGTGGTTAATTGTTCTACTGTCTCGAATTTCATCGACAACCCCCCTAAAAATTTTTTATTAGTTTTAAACTCTCGGATAGCACCCTCAAGTGTACCCACTTTATCAGCAAGACCGGCGGCAACTGCATATTTCCCGACTAAACTGTCACCCTGGCCGTAATTTTTTTTAACTGTATCTTCTGAAACACCTCTATATTTTGCTACCGCACCAACAAAAACTTCAGCGGTATCATCCACCATTTTTTGATACTGGTTCAAACCCTCTTCCGTTCCAGCATCCGGGCGTTTTTTGGGTGATACAGAAGACACGATTTCAATAGAATCATCATCTTTTTTATAAGTTGTGGCAACCACTCCAATTGATCCAGCCATGCCCGTGTCTGAAATTATGATTTGATCAGCGGCGGCTGCAATCCAATATGCGGCACTTGCTCCCTGTCCTGCAATATAGGCTATAACCGGCTTTAATCCTCTTGACTCATGTATAAACCCGGCCAATTCGCTAATTCCTGTTACTGTCCCACCAGGAGAATCAATATTTAAAAGAATTGATTCAACATCATCATTATCAAGTGCTGCCTGAAAATTAGTAGCAATAGATTGTGAATCTACAATGTCAATGAAATAATATAGAAAGCTTGTTGCCCTAAAAATCGGCCCTTTAATATTTATAATCCCTGTTTTATCTCGGACTTCTAAACTGCTGCCTTCGACTTTTTCACCCCTGGTTTTTAAAATAGCATCCGGCACGACTGCATTAACGATACCGTCAAGGGCTTCTCTGGTAATAGCAAGCGGCTGTTTTAATATTGTAGTTATCATCATGCTCCTATGTTTTCATTTGGGATTCGTTCCTCAGAAAGACCCCGTTCAATAAGCATCTCTTGCTCTTCTTCCAGATCATCAAAAACAGATATTGCACTATATCCGTCACGCTCAAGAATTGCTTTAGACCGTGTTTTTAGATTGTTTTGTACTGCGAAAGCATCCGCCTGAATGTCTTTTAGAGGTTCAATCTGGCCCTTTGGTGGCCCTATCCAACTACACCTTGTGTATTCATCAATATTCTCATAAAAATTTGGTGCTGGATATTCTCCCATTAAATGTGCCTCTTCGATAAGCATCTTATGGACTGGCTGGCAATAACCCTGACCTAACCAGATTCTTTGGACTGAAAAAACCCTCCATGCTTCAAGCATTGCCGAACGAAAACTGGCAAAATTCATCCCATCAAAATCCTTAAAAAGTACGTTGTATGGGATACCGGATTCCATTGACAGCATTTTTTTTACATTACGGATGAACGGCTCAAAAGTAGTTCCAGGCCTAGTTGCTGAAATGGCATGCGGTTTTTCTCCTGCGCTTCCATATAGCACTTGACCAGGTTCAAACTCTTGATATCTTTGCTCGTATGAACTACCGTCTGATTTGTAACCCGTTTCTGTCAACGTCGCCATATTTGAGGCGGGAAAGTATGGGTCCACGCTTCCGGTTTCAATAAAAAGTGAAAAGGCGGCAGTTACAATATTTGATACTAATTCAGCGTCCAAATAATCGTTCATATCTCTAAAGGTTTTCATAGCAGATGCAAAAGGAGAAATGCCCCTCACTTGCTCGGCATCTTTTGACTCAAACCAATGGATAACGTTTAGTCTGTGGCCCTGTCTGGCTTCAATTCGCATGTAATTTGCGCTTGAATCGGCTGCATAAGTGCCGACTTGACCCTGCTTTTTGATCCAATATGCGATAGGTTCCCCATATGCCCCTATTTCCACACCTTCTTTTATATCTTTTCGTGATGATAAATCAGATGGTGTTTTCAGTCTCAAGGGATTAAGCACCTGTACGGATAGCATATAAGGCTTGTTGACATCTTCAATCATCTGAAGAAGCACCAAATATTCACCATTTTGCAGAAAACTTCTCCACAGAAGATGCTGTAACATTCCAGCGGTCATCCTGCGCCCGGAATCTGCATATGGTGCCCAACGTTTATAAATATGAATTTGTTTAGCTGCCAGCTTCCGTGCTTCTGCTTTTTCGATCCCTAAAAACTGCCAATCTATTTCTGGATGGGGTTTTAGTCCGTCTCCCACGACTGTAAACGCTTGATTGGAAACTACCCCGGCGGCGTGCGGATCAGATTGAACGAGATCTGTTGCCCGTTCAACGATAAATTCACGCTCAGCAGTTGCCGACATATCACCCCATAATTTGGTTGGGGTCCAGTTTTTAAGAGTCCCGGTTCTTTTTGCTGCCTGTCTCGAAAATTTGTTTAGATCATATTCAATGTGATTTCCATCAGGCCCTAAAAGATTAGATTTTATCTTTGGCATTTAATAGTCCCTTCGGCGTATTCCGGTATTAACTGCCAATCCACCTGTGCCTGACTCGGCTTTATACCTTTTCAACAAAGCATCTTCGCGTTTTGTCATAGAATCCAGGGAGGCCCTGGTCAATTGATGTCCATTAATTGTCACGGCTTGCCCTGCCATGACTTTTGATATTGCGGCTTGGACTTCTTCAAGCTGTTCGAGAGTCGTTTTTATGGCCATAAAGTCCCCTATGTATTTTAAATGTTGTCATTATTACATGGGGTTTTTGGGAATGTCTAACAAATATGTGAAAGTTTGGTGGGGTTGTTACAAAATTATAATAAGGTTTGGGTTGACAGGTTTTAAGAGTCGGGTCGGCCGACCCTTAAATATGCATTGACAACGACATTCTACTGTTATATTTTGCACTGTAAATGCCAACCCTAATAAAAGAGGTATAAAAAATGCAATTAGTAGAATGCAAAAAAGATGAAATTTATTGTGACACTGGATTGATTGCAAGAAAATTTGGAATGCAACATGCAAAAGTTGCATCTGCAATGAAAACATTAATACCGAAACTTGAGGATTTTAGGGTGCCCGGCTTTCACCCTAAATTTGAAGTTGAGGAAAGAGAATACAGGGGCACAAAATATACAGCATATTTATTAAACCGTGACTGTTTCATTTTATTAGGAATGAGATTTGATACAAAACTTGCACGACAATGGCAGGGTAAATTTATTGCTGCATTTAATGAAATGGAACAGCGTATAATTTCAGCAGATTTGAATTCTAAAGATCAATTTTGGATTGGACAACGCAACCATGGTAAAATTGCAAGAATTGAAGAGACAGATATTATCAAGGAATTTGTTGAATATGCCACCAGCCAAGGAAGCAAATCCGCAAACTATTATTATAAACATATCACCAACGCCACATATAAAGCCCTCGGATTAATGGTTCAGTCAAAACCAAAGCTAAGGGATACGATGGATTTTTATGAAATATCAGAGTTACTCCTTGCTGAAAGACTTGCTAAAAATGCAATCAAAAAGTATATGGAGTTAGGGCGGCATTATAAAGACATCTACACATCAGTTAAAGATGATTTAATGGCTTTTGGTAGTGGCTTGCAATTAAAACAATAGATCAGACTTAAACAATTAATGCTATTCCTCCTCAGGGTCCTGATACTGCTTTATCGTAATCCGTCTAAACCACTCTTCGATATTATCAGAATGTGCATGGTATTTGTTAAGCATCAAAAAAACCGGCATACCCATTTTAATCAGCTTGTAAACAGTCGGTTTTGAGACGTTTAAAAATTCGCCAATTGAACCAACACCCTCAGCCCCGAAAAGAATCTTTTTTGTAAGTGGCCTTATCTGTCCAGCCATTTTGGTCTCCTGTTCGCAATCCGTTCTCGAGTATTCCCGGATTTCTTTTCAACTTTTTTTGGCGGCGGTTTTGGTGCTGCGTCTTTTTGCTCTTGCAAAAATGGCAACCCAATCCTGTAGGCGGCGGCATACGCATAGTTCCAGCAATCACCATAATGATTTGCCTTGTTCCCCCTGGCATTATGCCACTCTTGCACTATATTCCCCTTTTTATCATATTTTGTTTTCAATTCTTCGGCAGTTAATTGCTTAAAAAATTCATCCGACACCCCTTTGTAAAAATGAATATAACCCGATCCAGCTTTGGGAAGATTCAACCGGCCATACAAGGTTGCCTTTGCAGCATCAACCCCAACAGGCCATACCTCAACACCTTTTTCTATTTTCTGACCGTTCCATGTGACATCTTGCTTCCTCGGAATCCCCAAAAGCGGTTGATTTTTAACAGGTGAACCCCTCAATGCAAATACAATAGGTGCCCTAAACCGGCAATAATTCCTGACAGATTGTGTCGTGTTTCCATCACCACAATCAATTCCACACGACATTATCCGCATACCTCGCCCCCATTCCTTTTGAAGCAACATATCATGCATATCCCAAACATCTTCTTGCATTGGGTCGCCTATAATTTCTTGATAATGAAGCAACCAGCATTGCTCACCAGGCCCCCAGGCATACACTGACACCGACAAAAAACCCCCATGAACATCAGTGCCGCAAGTTATAAAATGGGCTTCCTCTGGCACTGGATCATAAATTTCACACCGATCTCTCAAGGCTTCCCACTCTGGATGCTCTCCTCTGTCCTCATATGGTTCAGCCATTAAAGTATTCAACCAAGTTATATACTTTTTAGAATTCCCATTTTTTAGTTCTTCCATCGCCTTTAAGAATTTTTCTGCAATATATTTCCATGAATTTATCCACCCGATAGGACAGAACAAAGCATTATAACGGAACCCACGAATTAAAGACCGTTCAGGGAATTTGTGGATATATTTTGCACTTTCAAGCATTTCTTGTTTTTGGTGCTCATAAAATTTTTCATGGCAGGATTCACATTCATACCAAATATCTATGATTTCATTATCACTGTTTTTGGTGAATTTTATTCCATAATCGGAATCTTTATCACCCCACACCAGGTATTGAAAATGGCCGCAATTAGGACAAGCGACATTATAATACCCCTGGCTTGAATCTTTAAATATTTTCTCAATATTGGATGTGTCTTTTATTGTTGTGGTCGAATTAAAAAATATTTTGCGCCCAGGGAAAGTGCCTGTTCTTCTATCTGCAAGTTCTCCTGTGTCACCTTCCCCGACTATTTCCCTTGGGCAGCCATCAAAATCATCAATAATAAGATATTTTATTGACTCAGTTCTGTAAGCGGTCCCTGATTGTGCTCCTGATAATGTCAGGGATCCACCCTTGAACTCTTTTCGCATGATAGTATTGTCAGAACCACGGCTCTTAACAGGTGCTATTGTATCTCTTATTTTTTCTGTGGCATCAATACAGGTTGAAAGTTTTGTTTTCGAAAAACTATGGCACATTGAATCTGTCGGCATCATCATTCGTGCCGGCCCGGGGTGCATGTCCATCATGCCACAAAGAAATATCAGTGCTGTTGTTGTTCCAGCTTGCTGCGTCGGCTTAACCAAGCAACAAACCTCTGCAGGTGATTCAGGGGAAAGTTCCTCCAATATCTCCCTAATAAAAGGTGTTCTACTTGTCCGGAATTGGCCATATTCTGATGAGGATTCCCTAGATAATACAAAATAGGCATCTGCCCATGATGCATAGTCAAGCACTTCATCCGGTTTCAGGCCATCGGCCCATGCATTACAAAGTCTTAACGGCATTAGATAAGTTCTCAAGTATGTTTTTTATTTCTTCCATCATAACTTTTTTAATTTGGAATTGATCATTTAATGCGGCTATCAAAGGTGTACATCTATCAGGGATAGCAAGGCATGCGTCACGAACATGCCTTGCAATCTCAAACCCTTTTTTTTCTGCTGCTGCTGCATTGATCACTTCACCAACTTCTTTTTCATATGCCAATTTTGAACGTGCGGCCTTGTACTGTTCATTAAGCGTTTTGGCCGTGTTGTAATTCATGGTAAGCTTAACACCGGCCTCCTGGATCACTTCCTGCTTTTCGTCATCTGTTGGCTGTGCTTTTTTCTTTTCACTTTTTGGGATCTGGTCCTGGCGGTGAAAGTGCATGTGGTCTGAATTTTCACGCCATAAGATAATTAGTTTATCAGTATCCCAATACTTTTTTTTCTGCCCTGGCACTGTCACCTTGGCGGCATCCAATGACCCTTTTTTTGCTACAACTGAGAACCTTGGTTGAGAAACTCCTATTGCATCGGCGGCTTGCTGTTGGGTTTTTACTATTGGCATTTTTTATGACTTTCATGCAGGATTACAGGTACGGCGTTTTTCCAAGTAATTTTATGGTGCAACCTCTTGTGTAAGCTCCCCATTAAGAATATTTTAGTACAGGATGGCGAATGTATAATTGTGTAAAAACTTTTTACATATGTTCCAGCATCTACATATAAATCTGTCATTCCTCCCGAGGATTGTTGAGTTTGCTTTTGTGTTATCGAAATATTAATAAATGTCAGGAATAAGTTGCCACGGCCACCCAAAAGCGTATACGTATTTACGTCCTCATTTATCCTTCCTGAAAACTTGAAAGGTCTTTCAGTTGAACAAATAAAAGTGTTCATGCACTTTCGTAGCGGTTTAAGTTTTTTAGCTCTTGTGCTATCTTTGCCACCAATAAAATCGCCACCTTGCGCCATTGCTACACTTAAAACGCTTGTGTTTTTATAGAAGGCTAATAATATTTTTATAATATTATCTAAATTATAAATATTTATATTCTGTTCAATATATTCTATCTTGTCATTATATCTATATGCAAAGGACGTATAATCATCGTCAAGCTGCATAAAATATTTAACACCTAACCCCTTGGCGATCTTAAAGCATGCATTCCTTGCATATACTATTGACCGCCTGTCCTTAAAATTGTCTGCCTGGTCAAATGTTTTTGATATCTCTTCTTTATCGAACATGATCACATTTTTTTTGCCAAATTTTTTATAATATTCATCTGCTTTTTTATCCTCATTATCAATAACGATATACACCTTTCCAGTATATCCATGATGTTTTAGCGATTTAAACGTAATTACGTTATCTGGACGTCCGTGGGTAAGGATAAAAATACAGAAATTATTCATTATGATCCTTTGAATATTGAGTTGCTATCTCTTCAGATAATTTTACGAACCCATTTTCAATAGCCTGGTTAAAATCAATAATAACGAGTGCTGATTTCTCCATTAGCTCCTGAGTTTCTTTGCCAGAATGCGAATAATAATCTGCGATTTTTTGGTAATCAAAAACAACATGCCGGTTAGCAGATTCTTTTAAAAAATTTTTAACCGGTCCTTTTAACGAAGACCTTTCTATTTCAGAAATTAATTCGTCTCTTTTTTTTGTATCAATCAGGGTTTCTATCCCAGGCTTTTCGTTTGATGGTTCATAATTTGGTGCAATTATTTTTTTGGTGTAAGGATCTTCGCCACCGTCACCTATAATATCATCGTCATCGAGTCCCAAACCAGATATGAACGATTCCATATCGAACTCCGGTAACTCCAGGCCACCCACGAATTCTGTGATATCAAGTGCGTTTTTTGAAATGAATTCGCTCAACCCTTCCTCTGTTATTTTGGCGTAATTGCTATTTAAAAACAACAGTTTCTCGGCGGCTTCAGTTTTATCTGCCGCTTCAATCTCAACAACCGGAATATCGGATATTGCATAACCTGATTTAAGAAGCTCCCTGGTGGCAAATACCCTCTGGTGTCCATCCAATATTTGATCGTTCCACACAAAAACGGGGAAAGAGAAACCATGTTTCAAGATGGATGTTTTCAGCTTTTCAAGTTCAGAATCTTGGAGTGTTTTTAAGTTGCCCTGGAATTCTTTTAGTGACTCTATCGGAACGTATTTTTGACCCTTGCATGTGATTTTTATATCCATCCTATAACCCCATTATATTTTTTTATGTGTCAAGATTTTGACGCTATTTGCAAGCTGTCAAAATTCTGTCAGAATTATTTTGTTATATAGTGTCAAATTTTTGCCATTGGTTTTTGCCTGATTTTTGGTGACATTTTATGGTACTGGTCGACTGTCTATAAGTGCATGTTTTATAATAGGTTTTGCGCATGTCTGGCTAAAATTATATGTAGGTCGCCATGAT
>Ga0180438_10004684_pt1 | contig 19524 bp, 17 predicted proteins | sample SS_ome_12_FD_132455 | JGI IMG/M metagenome (GOLD analysis project Ga0180438, IMG submission 132455) | Hypersaline lake sediment archaeal communities from the Salton Sea, California, USA - SS_3_D_2 metaG | ecosystem: Environmental > Aquatic > Non-marine Saline and Alkaline > Hypersaline >... | reverse complement strand
TGGCGAAAGAAAAAGTGCGGTCGCTCGCTGACGAGTTGAATCTGGGTGTTGCTGAAAAACCGGAAAGTATGGAATTGTGTTTCGCAGGCGAGGGAAACTATCGAAAAGCCTTAACTGATGCTCAGGCCAACCGACCAGGGGACATAACAGATATGCACGGCCAAAGAATAGGTACACATAATGGTATTGCCAATTACACACTGGGTCAGAGAAGAGGAATTGGCTTTGCCGGCGGTGTGCCGCTTTATGTAGGCAGAATAAATGCCCGGACAAACACTATCGCACTCGGTACAAGAAAAGAGGTTGGTTGTCATACTATTAAGGCAAATCAGATTAATACACTCATAGACGAAGAGCTTGTTATCGGCAACCAAATATTCGGGAAAATTCGTTCTTATGGAGACCCTCGGCCCTGCAAACTTGTTGATATAACAGAAACTGACATAGCCGTTGAGTTCGACCAACCTCAATTCGCCCCCTCTCCAGGCCAGAAACTTGTGCTATATAACAGCGATGACAATATCATCGCCGGTGGTACAATCTCAGTCGAAACCGCAAATTTAGAATAAATTGCGAAAAAATAAAAACGGTTATAAAATTGGCGAAAAAGGGGATAATTATGAAGAAGGCGAAATTTAACCTGATTATCGATGCGTTGCTGTTGCTGTGTCTTGCCGCAATTGCCGGAATCGGACTTTTAATAAAATATGTCCTGGTCCCAGGCTTCCAGCGTTGGGAGATTTACGAGCGAAATGTGGGCCTGTTTCTTTGGGGATTAGACCGTCACCAATGGGGAACGATTCATTTTATAATAGGCATAGTTTTCCTTGCTTTACTTGTACTACATATTGTCCTGCACTGGCGGATGATTGTGGGAATTTATCGCAGATTGATACCGAATCGCTTTGCCCGCTGGGTTACCGCTTTGATTCTTCTTGTGGTAACGGTTCTTTTATTTGCTTTCCCTTATCTTGTAAAATCTGAAGTTATAGAACAAGTAGGTGGAAAAGGCTGTGGCTGGGGATTAGGACCGTGCGATGATAACTGTGATACAAAGTGCGACATACCAGGCGGCTGTTCGAATCGGTCCAAAATAAATTGAACAGTAGAAAGTTGAGCAGGAGACCGCAGTTTCATCTGCCTTCAGCGGACTCATCTGCTCTTTTGGCCGAAGGTAAACCGGAGCAGGAGGGATTCGAACCCCCGGTGCCTTTCGGCACAGCGGTTTTCAAGACCGCCGCCTTAAACCACTCGGCCACTGCTCCAGAATATCAATCGCAACTATACATTACTATCTACCTCGCCGATATTCAAGAATATTGACCAGGCCGTAACGCTCAAATTCCAAATCTCTCGCAGGCCTTTTCCTTGACCGTCAGCTCAGACTCTGCTATCTTACTTCGCTCGTGCAGGCCGTTTATATGCGATTTCTACAATTGCACAAACAGAAAAAAAGGAGTTTTTTACCCTATGAACTCATTCAAAAGACTTTTCAAATACATCTGGCCCCAGTGGCAGCGAATCACCGCCGTCGTAATCTGTGCGGTTATGATAGGTATGCTCTTCGCCGTCAGCATCGGAACCATTCTGCCTTTACTGAAAGTTATGATGAACAAGGAGGGCCTTCACGGCTGGGTGGACAGAACAGTCAGCAAAAAAAGATACGGCCTGAGCTTTTATCTCCACGACGTTACCGACTTCAACAGCCCGGAAACAATTTCCAATCTTAGAATAACCGCCGTCGAAGCGGACAGCGTCGCCGCCGAAGCCAATCTCAGGGAAGGCGACCTGATTGTGGCTGTCAACGATACTCTCAACGAAACGCCGGAGTTTCAAAAACTCAACTCTCTCGAACTTTTAGAGAAACTCGCCACTGCAACTGCTCAAAAACAAATCACCATCCGGTACAAAAGCCTCCGCGACCAACAGCTTATATCCGGACAAACCACCTTAATCGCACCGGCGAAACCTTTCTATATAAAACCCGTCCGATGGGTTACCGGCTTTGTCCCGCGACAGCGCAACCCGCAAAACTCCGAACGGGCTGTAATGCTAATTATCCTTATGCTCGTAATCGCCACAGCACTAAGGTGTACCGCCAAATTCTACCAGAATTACACGGTCAATAAAGTGGTCCAGACCGCCGTCACAAACCTTCGGCAGGATATGTTCGTCCACGCGATGGAGCTGCCGGCAGGATTCTTTGCTGACGATGGCGCGACAAATACCGTAAGTAAAATTACCCGAGATACCAGCACAGCCGGAAGTGGTATGAAAGTCCTTTTCGGAAAGGCTCTTCGGGAACCACTTAAAGCTATGTTCTTAATCATTGTTGCAATGGCTATCGATTTCAAACTAACCATTGTTTTTCTCTGCGCGGTCCCCGGTGCTGTATATATGCTTGCAAACCTCGGCAGAAAAATGAAACACGCAACCAGAAAATCACTCGTCGGATGGTCGAAAATACTTGCAAAATTAAACGAGGCTGTCAATGCCGTAAAGGTCGTCAAAGTCTACAACCGTCAGCAATACGAGTCATCCACCTTCGGTGCTCTCAATAAAAAACTCTTAAAACAGCTTTTCAAAATGGCAAAAGTCGATGCCTTGACCGGCCCTATGCTCGAAACACTCGGAATGGTTGCTGGCTCGGCAGGACTGCTGATTGCTATCCAGTGGGTCTATCAAAACAAGATGCAGCCGGACGAATTCTTCACTCTGCTTATTGCTCTCGGCGTTACCGCAGAATCACTAAGAAAAACAAGTGACGTCTGGAACAAAGTCCAGAAATCAAACGCCGCAGCAGAACGCGTCTTCTCGGTAATAGACTCGCAAACCGAACAACAGTCCTCACACGCCTCAGACCTGGCGCCTCTCAATGACCGGATAGAATTCAAAAATGTCGTCTTTTCTTATACCAACTCCGAAAAGAATGTATTAAATGCAATAAACCTCACCATCCGGGCCGGTCACAACATCGCTGTAGTTGGCCCAAACGGCGCCGGGAAAACCACTCTTGCAAACCTACTGCCCCGATTCTACGACCCTGATAGCGGACAGATACTTATCGACGGACACGATATCAAAAACGCCACACTGACAAGCCTTCGAGACCAGATTGCTATGGTCACACAGAATATTGTCACATTCAACGACACTATCGCGGCAAACATCGCTTATGGAAAATCCGATGCCACGGATTATGAAATAACTGAAGCAGCCAAACGGGCTTTTGCACACGAATTTATCGAACCACTCCCGCTCGGATACGATACTGTCATCGGTGAACAGGGAACAGGGCTCAGCGGAGGCCAGTTGCAGAGAATTGTCATTGCAAGGGCTATTCTCAAAAACCCCTACATCCTGATTTTCGATGAAGCAACAAGCCAAATCGATGCAGACAGCGAAGCAAAGATACACCGTGCTATAGAAGAAATTATGAACCACTGCACGACACTGCTGATAGCACACAGATTCAGCACCGTCATAAGCGCAGATACCATAGTAGTTATGGACAACGGCCAAATCATCGATGAGGGACAGCACGAAAAACTGATTACCTCATGCCCACTTTACAAGAGTCTGTACGAAACACAATTAATCGCACCCTGATTGACAATTTTGCTGTTTCTTATGGCTATTTCATCCTTCGTAGTACATACTACGGAGAATGGGTTTGCGCTAAATTGCATTTGCAAGAGACTAAGAACAGCCCATCGAATTGCCGCAGTTGAAACATTTATAACAGTTGCCGTTGCGCACTGTAATAGCACCGCATATATCACAGGGGGGTGCATCGTCCTGGAAATGCTCGAACTGAGCGTTAAACTCCCGCATCGTTTTGGCCTGTGCCTGCAGACCTCCATCTAAAGAAGCTGCTGCAGAAGACACGGAGCTTACCATCCCGCCAATTTTATCAGTACCCCCGCCCAAACCATCGCCGTTTCCTCCTCTCTTACCTGAACTATTGTGTCGGGAAGAAACACCGCCGCCGGATTCCTCGGTTTTACCAATACCACTCTTGGCCTCGGTAATCTTCTGCGCCAGGTCTTTTGTCTTTTCAACAAGCTGCTTAGCTGTCGTTGTATTCTTGGAAACAGCGGGAGCGGGCCGATTAGGTGTGTTTTTCTCGGAATATCCCGGTATGAACTGACAGCCAAGCCAGCAGAATATGTAATCAATAATACTCTTCGAAAATGGTATGTCCCTGTTGGAAGTCATACCGGCAGGCTCGAACCTCGCAAAACGAAACTTATCAACCAGCGTAATAAGCGGAACACCGTACTGCAGGGCCATCGAGACCATGGTGCCGATACAATCCATAAGACCGCCGACCGTGCTGCCCTCTTTAGCCATCGTGATAAATAACTCTCCCGGCTGACCATCGTCATAAAGCCCAACCGTCAGATAACCTTCATGGCCTGCCACGGAAAACTTATGAGTGATACTCTTTCGTGTATCGGCAAGACGATGCCTGTAAGGCCGATTTTCAGCAGGCCGAACCTGTGCCGATTTAGACCTGCTTTTGCTGTGTTTGTCGGTCGAAACAGGCTGCAAACGTTTCGAGCCGTCACGATAAATCGCCACCGCCTTTAAACCCAGCTTCCAGCCATCCATATAAGCCTCTGCTATTTGCTCTGTGGTGCTGTCCTTCGGCATATTGATTGTCTTGCTGATAGCGCCGGAAACGAAAGGCTGAACGGCAGACATCATTCGAAGATGCGCCGTATGACTGATATATCGCTTACCGTTGCGGGGCTTAAAAGCACAATCGAAAACAGGCTCATGGTCGGAATTAAGCTTGTCAGCGCCCTCGATAGTTTCATTCTCATCGATATAATCACGGATGCTCTTTATCTCATCCACACTATACCCGAGCCTTTCGAGTGCCGGCGATACGGTCTTATTGACCAGCTTGAGCATCCCGCCTCCGGTCAGCAATTTGTATTTTACCAGCGCTATGTCAGGCTCTATCCCTGTAGTATCGCAATCCATCATAAACCCGATTGTACCCGTGGGCGCTATTACCGTAGTCTGGGCATTTCTAAAGCCGACACGCGAGCCCAAATCGAAAGCCTCGTCCCAGGAATCTTTGGCTGCATTGTAGAGATAATCCGGGCACCGGGATTCAGGTATGTCGTAGGCGTGCTGGCGATGTAGATTTATCACCTTGAGCATAGGCTCCCTGTTTTTCTCGAAATCTTCGAAAGGAGCTTTTACAGAGGCCATCTCGGCACTTACGGTATAAGCGGTACCTGTCATCAACGCACTCATCGCTGAGGCAAGTGCACGGGCCTCTTCGGAATCATAAGGAAGTGCAAGACTCATAACCAGGGCACCGAGGTTTGCGAAACCAAGACCAAGAGGCCTGAAACGATGGCTGGTCACCGCTATTTCAGGGTCCGGATAGCTTGCATTATCAACCAGAATCTCCTGGGCGATAATAAACAGCCTCACCGCCCTCTTAAATGATTCAATATCGATAGAGCCGTCTTCTTTGCGGAACTTCATAAAATTCAGCGACGCCAGATTGCACGCCGAATCATTCAAAAACATATACTCACTACACGGATTCGACGCTTCTATCGTTCCTGAATTCGGGCAGGTATGCCAACGGTTGATAGTGCTGTGGTACTGAATACCGGGGTCGCCGCAAACTCGGGTGCCCTCGGCCATCAGTTCCCAAAGCTCCCGGGCGGAGTGTTCACCAATTGCCTCCCCGGTGGTTACCGCACGAGTCAGCCACTTGTCGTCATGCTCTACCGCCTGCATAAACTCATCCGTAACACGCACCGACAGATTGGAGTTCTGAAACATCACGCTGCTGTATGCCTCGTTGTTATATTCACCGCTGTAACCCGACTCGATAAGCGCCCAGGCCTTCTCCTCCTCCAGCCTCTTGCAATTGATGAACTCTTTGATATCGGGGTGCTCTATCTTTAATGATTGCATCTTCGCTGCCCGCCGAGTCTTGCCGCCCGATTTTATAACCGCCGCTATCTGGTCGTACACACGCATAAAACTCAGCGGGCCGGAAGGCTTTCCTCCGCCGGAAAGCTTCTCACGCGTACTGCGAAGCGTAGAAAGGTCCGTACCCGTCCCTGAACCATGCTTGAACAACATCGCCTCACTGCTCGCCAGCCGCATTATATCTTCCATCGAATCCTTAACCGACTGTATAAAACAGGCCGAAGACTGCGGGTACTCGTAGCTGTTCTCACAGCGAACCGCATCGCGGCTCTGCTCGGCCCAGTGATAGTTATGTTTGCCGCCGGATATCCCGTAAACATCATGCAGACCTACGTTAAACCACACTGGGGAATTAAAAGAGCCGTACTGCCGCACACAAAGCCAGCACAGCTCGTTATAAAAGTTCTCTGCATCTTCGTCGCTCGAAAAATAACCATCACGCTTGCCCCTCTCGGAAATAGTCCTGCATACCCTGTGAATCAATTGTTTTACCGACTTTTCTCTCTCGCCGGTCTGCAAATCTCCGTAAAAATACTTGCTCGCCACTACTTTCGTAGCCAGATGGCTCCAGGACTTCGGCGCTTCGATATCATCCTGCTCGAAAACAGACTGCCCGTTACCGCCGGCTATCTTTGCCGAACGACGCTCCCACGCGATTTCATCGAAAGGATGAACATCCGGATTGGAGAAAAAAGACTCTACCTTAAGCCCCCCGGTTGATGTTCCGAAGCTGCTGTTACCGGCGTTGTCAAACTCACTTTTGAATGGGTTCTCAGGTCTGAATTCGGCTGGCATAGTTAACCTCCATGTAAAATTATCATACACAACATATAGCAATTCTGCAACAAAAATCCCCAATATATATGGCTGAAGGACTGATTTTGGAGTTTATTGTTTATCCGGCAGCCTGTAAAGAAAAACTTTAAATTTTTCTGAATAATTCGCCGTCGGCCTGCGTTAACCTTTGCCTTTGCTGAAGCTATGAAACGAAAAAAATTTTAATGTCACGCAGTCTTCGCTATTATTTAATAACATACCTGCACAAAAAACCTTTGGGTTCGAACAAATCCGAAGCTAAAATAAAAACAATAACATCAGGCAAATTGGGTATAACTTTACAGAGCACAAACCCTAATGTCCTATAATAAAAAAACAAATAGAACCGAAAACATACGCAGAAGCATAAAAAACTTTCCGACGGGGCCCGGGCTGTACTTTATGAAAGACCCCTCGGAGAAAGTCCTCTACATCGGAAAGGCGAAAAACCTGCGGGTGCGGGCCGCAAGCTACTTCCGCACACAGACCGAATTAGCCGCTTCCCGCGGCCCTAAAATCATCGAAATGCTGAAAAAAGTCAGCAAAATTGATTATCTTGAAACGGAAACCGAAGTTGACGCACTCCTCACCGAAGCAAGGCTCATAAAGGACATCCGCCCACCTTACAACACAGAGCTGCTTGATGACAAAACCTTCCCATATCTGGAGATTACCACCTCGGATGATTTTCCGGCTATCTACCTGACGCGCAAACCAAGATACAAAGGCAGCAAACTCTTCGGCCCGTTTGCAAACAGCAAAGATCTGCGACGAGTCATTACCGAATTGCAGAAAATATTCAAATTCCGCACCTGCAAGCTCAATATAGCCGAAAAAGACACAAAAAGACGCTTTTTCAGACCCTGCATCCTATACAGCATACACCAATGCACCGCTCCCTGCGGCGCAAAAATCGACAAAAAAAAATATGAAAATTCAATCAGGGACCTGGTTCGTTTCCTGAACTCCAAACGCTCTGCTGTACTGAGACAATTGAAAAAGCAAATGAACGAAGCCTCTGAAAAAAAGCAGTACGAAGAGGCAATCCTCCTGCGTGACAGAATCAGATTGATAGAGCGCCTCGACCGGCGAGGAACACCATCAGAGTCTCTTCAGCCGGAAATATTCGCCGCAGAACCGCAGCAGGCCCTGCACAAGCTACAGAAAATCTTCAAAACAGATGAGCCTATCCGAACTATCGAAGGAATCGATACCGCGCACCTGGCGGGCACAGAGGCTGTCGGCTCACTCGTAAAATTCATTGACGGACGACCATTCAAAAACGGCTACAGAAAATACAGGATTAAAACCGCAAAAACCATCGACGACTGTGCAATGATTGCTGAAGTCGTTCAGAGAAGATACAAATATGCAGTTACAGGCCGCGAAATCTGGCCCGACCTCATACTTATCGACGGCGGATTAGGCCAGTTACACGCCGCCGACAAAGCCCTCCAGCGAATGAATGCACCGGAAATCAACATCGCCGCACTCGCAAAACGCAATGAACAGTTATACCTGAAAGGAAAAACCACCCCACTCAACCTCTCCAGACATTCTGACGCACTCAAACTCCTGCAATACGTCCGAGATGAAGCACATCGCTTCGCACAGAACTACCACCACATCCTGAGACGCAAAAAAATGTTCGATGAAAAATCCTGACCGCTTTTATACGTCTTTAGAGCTCAATCCGAGTTGCCCCAGCCACGGAAAGCCCCGTTATCCTGACGTCATCTCCGAACCGTCTGATATTAACATTCTTCAAATCTGAACCGTCGAACAAACCGCCACCACTAATCAGCATATCGGCACCGCCCGCCTTACCGAGAATCAAAGGTGCGATATAGATACAAAACTCATCGATGAGTCCTTCTTCTATGAACGCCCTAATCACTCGCGGCCCACCTTCGACAAGCAGTTGCTGCATACCAAATTCGCTCAGCTTTGCCAAAACACCTTTTAAATCACACCTGCCGTTTTTTTCAGCTACACCAACAACCTCAGCCTCTTTTTCAATAATTTTTTGCACAACTTCGGCTTTCTCACGCATCGCACGTTTAGTTGTTACCACCCATACAGGCCCTTTTCCTGTAGTCGATAGCAACCTGCAATCAACCGGTATTCGCAAATTGCTGTCAAGCACTATCCGCAGCGGTTTCCTGCCTCTGCTTGGCCTGGGCGTTAACAAAGGGGCATCGGTCAGCACCGTCCCGATTCCAACTAAAATCCCCTGAACACGCCGGCGCAACTTATGTGCATCTCTGCGGCTCTGCTCACCGGAAATCCACCGTTCATCAATATCTTCTGTGTAAGCTAACTTCCCGTCGATGCTCTGCGCCCATTTGACTATGACCCAGGTACTGCCGGTAACGGCAAACTTGATAAAAGGAGCATTAAGCTCCTTTGCCTCTCGCCCGCAAACTCCGGTTCGAACTTCAATCCCCGAATCTCGCAGTATTTCAATACCACGACCGTCTGCGTGCTTCGAAGGGTCAACCATCGCAACGACGACCTCGGATATACCGGCTTTAATAATCGCATCGGTGCAGGCGGGGGTTTTGCCCTGATGACAGCACGGCTCTAATGTAACGTAAAGCGTTGCTCCTCTGGGATTTGAACCTTTGGATTGGCAATCTTCAAGTGCGTTTATTTCAGCATGCGGCCCACCGTATTTTCTGTGCCACCCTTCACCGATTATTCGGTCGTTTTTTACAATTACACAACCCACCGCCGGATTCGGCTCGACTGAACCGACTCCTCGCCGGGCCAGCCTGAGTGCCTTTCGCATATACTTTTCATTTGAACAGGCCATCGGACTCCTGACCACTTATCATTTTCATAAACTGCCGTTCATTTATAATCTTAACACCAAGCTCTTTGGCCTTCTCAACTTTACTGCCGGGATTTCCGCCTGCTAAAACGAAATCGGTATTTTTGCTGACGCTCGAAGATGCCTTTCCGCCGGCCTGTGCTATCGCCTCTTTGATTTGCTGACGCGTGAAATTTCCCAGAGTGCCGGTAACCACTATCGTCCTGCCCGTCAGCTTATCACTACGCTTTTTCTCCGGCCTTTTCGGATTGACTCCCGCCGACAGCAGCCCTTTGACAACGGATAGATTCCCGGCTGTCCGAAAATATTCATAAACACTTCCCGCCATCTTGGGCCCCATTTGCTCAATTGACTCAAGCTCGGTCAAATCCGCTTTCATAAGCGATTTAATCGAACCGAAGTGCTCTGCAAGTATCTGCGACGTCTGCCCTCCGATATGACGGATACCCAACGCTGCTATCAACCGCCATAACGGCCGAGCCTTACTCCTTTCTATGCCTTCCAAAACATTCTCCGCACTCTTCGGCCCCATCCTTTCGAGACCGGCCAACTGGGATTTGTCCAGCCTGTAAAGGTCAGTAAAATCATTGACCAGCCCACCGGCAACCAACTGCTCAATTAATGCCTCGCCAAGCGTCTCAATATCCATCTGCCCTCGTCCGGCAAAATACTTCAATCGTTCCTTTAATTGCCCAGGACAATTTAAAAAACTGCACCTGATATAAACACCTTCCTGGTCTTTAACAGCTTCTGAGCCGCACTCCGGACATTTCTTCGGTATCGGATAGGGTTTGGCAACGGCAGGCCTGAGACCTTTTTTCACTTCGACAATCTGTGGGATTATCTCACCTGCCTTTTCAATCAGTACGGTATCACCTTCACGCACATCTTTTCGTCTCAGCTCATCGAAGTTATGAAGAGTTGCCCTTGCGACAGTTGTTCCCGACAACTTAACCGCAACAAGATTCGCCACCGGAGTCAGGATACCGCTTTTACCAATCTGGACTTCTATGGATTCAACCATAGTCTCGGCCCGCTCGGCGGGAAATTTATAACTGATACACCAGCGAGGCGCCCTGCCGGTAGCGCCGAGAATATCCCGCTGGTCGAGCCGGTTCACCTTTATCACCATACCGTCTATCTGATAATCCAGCTCGCTCCGCTTCGCCTCCCATCCGAGACATATAGCTATCGCTGAATCAATATCTTTTGCCCTTTGAATATGAGGATTAACCGGCAGACCGAGTTTTTTGAATTTATCGAGCACTTGCCGGTGTTCATCACCCAGCGGCTCGGACATCTCACCTACGGCGTATGCGAGAAATGCAAGATTCCGCCCCGACGTTATTCTTGCATCCAGAAGTTTCAATGTCCCCGCCGCCGCATTCCGGGGATTGGCAAATATCCGTTTGCCCGCCTCCTGCTGAGATTTGTTCAATGCAACAAACGATTTCGTCGGCATATAAACCTCCCCTCGCACCTCCAGGGCATCCGGCAGCCGGCCGTGTGGTAAAAGCGCAAGCGGAACCGACTTTATCGTCTTGACATTATTGCTGACATCATCGCCGACCTCGCCGTCACCTCGCGTCGCCGCTCTTACAAAATGCCCACCTTCGTAGCGAATGCTTATTGCAAGCCCGTCAATCTTCAACTCAACTACATAATCGTAATCTTCGCCAGAGAGCCCCTTCGCTACTCGCTCATCGAACGCCCGCAGTTCATCTGCATTATAGGTGTTATCCATACTAAGCATAGGCACGGAATGACGGATTGATTCAAACCCATCCACCGGCCTTTCCGATACCCGCTGAGTAGGAGAATCCTGTGTTATTAACTCCGGATGCTCTTGCTCCAGCAGCTTCAGCTCCGCAAAGAGCTTGTCATATTGCCCGTCGCTTATTTTCGGCTCATTGAGCACGTAATACGAATAATCGTGCCTGCGAATCTCAGCACGTAACCGCTCGATTTGTTTTTCCGTATCCTTGTGCATAGCTCTTTTCAGACCTGATAACTACATTCTGAACGACTCAAAACAAGCAACTCAATATAGAATCCGCCGGGCGGTTTTTGCTAATGACCTCTACGCTGTTTTGCCTTGCGTTTGCAGTTCTTACAAATACCAAATAGTCTCATCTTACGACTGACAAGCGTGAAATCGTGTTTTTTAGCTAAATCCTTCTGCAGTTTTTCAATCTCCGGGCTGAACACTTCAATAACCCCGCCGCACTCAGTACAGATAAGATGGTCGTGCTCCGGATGACGGTATTTATGTTCGAAACGCTTGATACCGTCCCCGAAGCCGACCTTTCTTGCAAGTCCCGCATTATCTATTACCCTCATTGTTCGGTGTACCGTTGCAAGACCGATTTGGGGATTTTTCTTTCTTACAAGATCGTAAAGCTCATTAATCGTAAGGTGTTTCTCAGCCCCGAGAAATATATCCAGAATCTGCTCACGCTGTTTGCTGTACAGCATCCCGTTTTTTCTAAGATACTCACGAAATATGTTCTTTGCTGACTTCATTTACATTGCCGGATAATTGATTATCATTCTCACTGGCTTGAAGCTAATTCTATAATATGCTTAATCCAAGTCAATTTTTTTAAACGGTCTCAAAAAGAGTGCTTGACAACTCTTTGAGTCGAATGTACCCTGCTTCAGGATTGAGAATCGTAATCAATCTCAATTGCGTGCCGCATCACACTGTAAAACGAAAAACTCGTTACTGTCCGAGGGTGAAAAGCAAATGAATGTACCGGAGAGCAAAGCAAATGCCGATGCTCCTGCAGCTAAGAGGATAACACTGTCTAAAATGCAGGCAGGGCAGAAAGGCAAAATAGTAGAAATAAACGGCGGTTATGGCATGACCCAAAAACTCGACGCTCTCGGTATCAGAGTGGGTAAGAACATCACAAAAGTCAGTGAGCAGTGGATGAGAGGCCCTGTCATTGTACGGCAGAACCACACACAAGTCGCACTGGGCTTCGGAATGGCCTCGAAGGTAATGGTCGAAATTGACCTGAAAAACAAAATATGAAAATCCTGCTTATAGGAAATCCCAACGTTGGCAAAAGTGTCCTTTTCAATCGGCTTACCGGTGCAAATGTCATTGTCTCTAACTATCCGGGCACTACAGTTGAATTTGTAAAAGGAACTATGAAAATTGCAGGCCGGCGAACGGAGCTCATTGACGTTCCGGGAACATACACACTCGACCCTGTCTCAAGGGCGGAAAAAATAGCCGTCCGCATGCTTGAAGAACGAAACCACGAAGATGTAATTATAAATGTAGTCGAGTCAACAAACCTCGAACGCAGCCTTAATCTCACTCTTCAGCTAATCAAGCGAAAACTGCCTGTGGTTGTAGCGCTGAATTTCTGGGACGAGACAAAGCACACCGGGATATCAATCGATAACAAAAAACTCGAAAAAATCCTCGGAATCAAATGTGTCCCTGTCTGTGCGATAACGGCAGAAGGTATTAAACATCTCGTTGAAAAAATCAATGACGCAAAACCGGCTGATTATCATTACGATGAAAACAAAAAGTGGAACGAAATCGCCGAAATCCTCGACAAAGTACAGACCATAACTCACCGCCGCTATACCTGGCTGAAAAAACTCGGAGATGCCTCTGTCAGGCCTCTGTCAGGTCTTCCAATAGCTGCTGTAGTGATGTTTCTGGCATTCAAAATTATACGCTTCATCGGCGAAGGCCTCATAACTTACATAGCTGAACCGCTCTTTTTAAATCTATGGACGCCGCTGATGACAAAACTTTCAGCAATTTTAGGACCGGGTAAATTCCTTCACGACATCCTTATCGGCCAGCTCGTTGGAGGAAAAATAGACCTCGAACAATCATTCGGGCTATTGACAACGGGGCTTTTTGTCCCACTTGCTGCGGTCTTACCTTATATCGTCGCATTTTACACCGTCCTGTCATTTTTGGAAGATTTTGGCTATCTACCGCGACTGGCCGTTATGGTCGATACACTGATGCACAGACTCGGCCTGCACGGCCTGGCAATAATACCTATGATGCTCGGGCTTGGATGTAATGTCCCGGGAATACTTTCTACAAGAATTCTCGAAACCCGAAGAGAGAGATTCATCGCCGCTACTATATTGGCCACCTGCGTACCCTGTGCAGCGCTCCAGGCAATGGTTGTCGGCCTGGTTGCGAGGCACGGCCTCGTATATCTTACAATTATCTACGCAGCTCTCATTACTGTATGGATACTGCTCGGAACTGTATTGAACCACTTTATAAAAGGCGAATCACCGGAAATCTTTGTGGAAATCCCGCCATACAGAATCCCATATTTAAAAGGACTGATGAAAAAAATATGGATACGAATAAAGTGGTTTATCAGGGAAGCAATTCCTTTTGTGCTGCTCGGAGTACTACTTGTGAATTTACTTTACAGACTCGAAATAATCCAGTTCGTTGGCAAATTTACCGCACCGGTTGTAACGCGAATTCTGGGGCTGCCGCGGGAAGCGGTCGGTGCTTTGATAATCGGGTTCCTGAGAAAAGACGTTGCTGTCGGAATGCTCATACCACTGGGATTGACGATTAAACAACTGGTAATTGCATCGGTAGTTCTGGCAATGTATTTCCCATGTATCGCCACATTTGCTGTACTCTTAAAAGAGCTTGGAGTTGCCGATATGATAAAGGCAGCCACTATTATGCTATTGTCAAGCCTGGCAGTGGGAGGATTACTGAATCTTATCATACCGGCCTGACTCCTGCCGGCCCGTCACCGGAACCTCGCCGTTCTGGCTCGCCAATACACAAAGCTTTTTATAAACCGGTCAGTCTGACCAGTGCAAGGGTAACCAGAAAAACTAATACAAGCACAGCCGCCCGCAATATACGCCGTGATTGGCTTTGACCATCAATAAAATGCCATACAAAGCCCCACAGAGATAATACGAAAACAAAGCGTAATAAAATCGAAAAAACGTTGACCATAATATAGATTTTACCTATATTGGCAACGAAAGTCAAGGAAATACTACCTATATTAACACACCCCTTAGCAGAATTACCCCTCATGCACCCACTTAGACGCTTGACCTGTACTTAATCTATTACCACAACCAATCCCTTATAATCCGGAATCACCACAAATCTCATAACTAAAATTAAAGAAATTCCGGTATAAAAGCCGAACAATAACCCTGAGTTGAATGTTTTGTTGGTATTAAATATCTTTTTTTAGGAGACCCCATTATGAATTTCCTTCAGGAATTGAAAAAGTGGTTGGCGGAAGTAACTGAAATTGCACTGCTTCTGGTCGCTCTTGCTATTGTAGCCGAGATACTTTTTGGCAGCAATATACCCTTTTTCGGCGGCGTAGTAACAAATATAACCGCGTTGATTTCCTCTCTGGGAGACAACGGCCTTGTTGGCTTGATTGCACTTGCCATTGTGGTCTTCCTCTTCAGAAGAAGAATAGCATTTGCACAGCATCAATAACACCGGGGAAAACCAATAGTCTGAAAAACAGCATTGATAACAAAAACACAGCACCGGCCTGGAAACAGCCGGTGCTGTGTGTATAGTCAATGCTGTTTCAAAGTTGTTGTGCCTGAGTTGCTCCGAAAAAATCCATTCAATACGGACGCCAAAGGTACATTAGTTGGGGTTGACACATTTCATACAGCTTTGTCTTGTCAGGTATGACAAGACTCTGGCTCCCGGAGCTTAACATCTTCGCCAGAGAAAAAGGAGGCGAGTATTCCACCACCTGTGCCTCTTTGACACCGGCCAGTGATTTGGCCAGCTCGATCGCAGCATCAAAATAGCCCGTCTGGTCAATGAGCTTTTCCTCGAGCGCATGTGGTGCAAAATAAATACTCCCGTCGGCAAGCTCAATGACTTCTTCGAGACTGAGAGACTCGCGGTTTTCTGCAACCAGCTCCACAAAACGATTGTAGGCAGGGCTTATCAGACGACGCTGAAGGTATCCTTCCTGTTCCGGCGTCATCTTCTCAAACAAGCTCGGCCAGTCCTTCTTCGCACCGGCTTTTACCACTGTCGGTTGAATACCAAGCTTGTCCTCGAAAAGCTCGGCGATTGCCAGGTGAGTCATTATCACACCAATCGAACCGGTTACAGTCGTAGGTTCGGCAACGATTTTATCGCACGCCACAGAACTGTAGTATCCTCCGGATGCCGCAACGCCCTGCATAAACGCCACTGCGGGTTTATGCGTATCTGAACGCCACGACCGTATGAGATTATATATCCTGTCGCTTGCACCGACACCGCCGCCGGGTGAGTTCACACGAACAATAAGCGCCTTTACCGAACTGTCGTCACGGGCTTTGCTTATCTGCTCTCTCACCTGCTTGGACTTTTCACCATCGATGATACCACAAAGATTAATGACTGCGATTTTTGCCGACCATGGACCTGGCCGGACTGTTTTCTGGACGTAACCGTCACGTTGGCCGACTGTAAACATCCCGATAAGACCAATCAACATCAAAATCAGAACAAGATTTGCGAGAACAGACAAAACAGTAATGATCGCCCACACAATCTTCCAGCCCCTGTGACCACGAGACCGGCCAATGACAACCTTTTCACCAATACCAGGCGGGCTTATATGCTCGGAGTTATTTTCCTCGAAATTCATATCTTCCCTTTCAGATTCTGTTCAATAGCCTTAATCTTTTCAATACGTCGAAGGTGTCTCCCACCGCTGAATCCGGTATCAAGCCACACCTCGACAACTTTTCGCAGCAATATATCATCTATCTGCTCACCGGAAACACACAATACGTTGGCATCGTTGTGTTGACGCGAAATTTTCGCACCAAGCTCATCGTGACATAATGCCGCTCGAACACCATTTAATTTGTTCGCTGCGATACTCATACCTATACCGGTAGCGCATATAAGTATAGCTCTGTTGCATCTATCCTCTGAAAGAGATTTCGACGCTTTGTAGGCAACATCAGGATAATCTACAGGCCTTCTGTCATTAGTCCCGAAATCGATACATTCGTGCCCAAGCTGCCGTACAATAGTTTTTACCTTTTCCTTGGCTTCGAAACCTCGGTGGTCACTACCTATCGCAATCTTCATAGTTGTACCTTTTCAATCCTTTTTTTCACTGCATCTTCTATTCGTTTTGCACACCGCTTATACTCTTTCAATGTACACCCTATAGGGTCGGCTATATCACTTCCTTCATCCAGAACTTCGCACTTACTTGCCCCTTCTTTACTGAGCCTGCCTGCCGCTTCGCAGTGCCCATGGCTCATAGCAAAAATCAAATCGCTCCCTTCAATTAATTCTTTGCTCAAGGCTCTGCTGCGATGACCCCGAATATCGATACCTTTTGCCCGGCACGCTGCTATAGCTTCAGGACTCGCAGGTAAGCCAGCCACGCCAACTGTACCGGCGGACAATATCTTATAACCTTTCTCCGACAACTGGTCAACTCTGCATCCAAGATTGCGGGCCGCATATTGCTTAAAAAAACCTTCCGCCATTGGGCTTCGGCAGGTATTGCCCGTGCACAATAAGAGAATCCGGACCTCGGACAATACCTCCACCTCTTTGCTCGAATACACACCCTGCCTTAAAACTGCGAGATTGCCATCCTCTATCTTAACAACCGTACTGCTCTTTTTATAGCGGCAGGGGCCTCCGTCAATAAGCAAATCTATCTTACCATCAAGCTGCTCCAGAACCTGCTGCGCTGTTGTAGCTGGCCTCGCACCGCTTATGTTCGCACTCGGCGCAACCGTCGCAGCCCGGCTGCCGTTTAACACTAAAAAGGCAATCTTACCTGCCGGACAGCGGATTCCAATACTCTTATCACGGTATAAATGCTCGACAACCTCGGATGACATCTCTTCAGAAATCTGCTTCATATCACTGGAGCTGAGAGAAAAAACAATTGTCAGCGGGCCGGGCCAACCGCCCTGGACCAGCTTACTAATCCGGAGACTCATCTGCGGCACATATTTGTCCGCCTCTTCTTTGCAGGCTATATGTAATGCGTAATGTTTCTCCGGAGGCCGACCTTTGATTTGATTGAGTCGAACGAGAGAGCTGTTCTCCACTTTGCATGCAATACCATAAACTGTCTCGGTCGGAAAACTAACCAGCCCGCCGTTGTTGATTATATGTACGGCCTCTGATAGTTGCCCCGGCTGAGCATTACTCGGCTCGACTTGTATGATTTTGGTCCTCACACTAAAATAACATACACGAAAATATCGCTCCTAACAAGAAAAGGATAAAAACTATTTCTAAGACCGATAAAAAAAACCTTTTCAGTTATGCTTTCCCTTGCGATGAAAAATTTTTCGAAAATTACCTGTTTTTTCTCCAAATGTACTAATCCATCCAAATTAACATTGCCGATAATCTTCTTTGACATTCGCGAAACTTTCTAAACTCTAAGGAAGAGGAAACTGTTTTTATGCAGACATTAACCGAACAACGACAACAAACCAGAACCTCGCTTAGATGGCCTATCAGCGTATGGCTGCCGGATGCAAACAGATTTTTTAACGGCGAATGTGAGAATATTAGCACCTCGGGAGTTTATGCTATGCTGCCAGTTACTATGCCTATTCGAAAGGGAAACCTCGTGGAGTTTAATTTCCCTCGCACACAGGACCTGGCAGAGGAAAAAGGCGGATTCTCACGGATAAAAATCGGCACCGTCGTTAGAGTCGAGCGAGGAGAAACTCTGAAAAAGGGCAATATCGGCGTGGCTGTCAAATTTAATTGACAAATGCCGATAACGTTAAAGCCTTTCATCGGGGTGTGCGTGCGCCTACAATCCGCAGTCCTCCACCAGCCTCAAGGACATTTACTTGAAATATTGTCTTTGTAGTGGATTGTTTCTGCGCTTTGGGCTATTATACATCACAACACCGGCCATACCCGGGAAAAGTACTCAATTTCAACTGAGCTGTCTATGAAAGTTATATTAGCGGATACCTGTGGATTTTGTCATGGCGTCAAAAATGCCATAAGCATGGCCGACCAGATACTTGCCACCCATAAGCAGGTCTATAGCCTCGGCTCGATTATACACAACAAGGATGTAGTCGAAAGGCTGGCAAAAAAGGGACTGAAAACAGTTAATGACATCGGGAAAATTGACTCCGGCACCGTTCTCATTCGTTCACATGGCGCCGCACCGCAGGATATTAAAAAAATGAAAGAAAAAGGACTGAAAATCGTGGATGCAACCTGCGTCCTCGTCAAGAGGGTACAGCATATTGTCAAACAGCTCTCCGGGAAGAACTATAAGGTCGTTGTCATCGGTGATGAAAAACACCCGGAAGTACAGGCTGTCGTTAGCTGCGGGGATGATGTAGTGGTCATGGCGGATGAATCAGACTTGCATAAATTGCCCGAAAACGCTAAATTAGGCCTTGTTTGTCAGACTACTCAAAGCCGACAGCTCTACAGCAGGGTTATTTGCAGTATAGCGAAACAGGGATTCAGTCAGCTCAATATTATTAACACACTCTGCAGAGAGGTAATCAAAAGGCAGGAGGCGGCTATCAGGCTATGCAAGCAAGTCGATATAATGTTTGTTCTCGGCGGATTCAAAAGCGCAAATACCAGAAAACTCGCCGAATTGTGCAAAAAACATAACAAACAGACATTTCACTTGCAAAACCGCTACGAACTTGATAGAAGCACTCTTGCAGGCAAAAGCACTGCCGGTATTACCGCTGGTGCCTCCACCCCGGACTGGGTGATTAAGGAGTTTGTCGAAGAACTGGTATCCTGATGACATTTTACCGCACTGAAGGATATAGCTGAAAATATGTGCCGGATGGTACAGCCGGTAGCTTGCCGTAATTGTGGGCGGCGGCTAATCGTAAATGTTATACCACAAAGGAAAATCGTTTTA
>Ga0180438_10004682_pt1 | contig 19525 bp, 9 predicted proteins | sample SS_ome_12_FD_132455 | JGI IMG/M metagenome (GOLD analysis project Ga0180438, IMG submission 132455) | Hypersaline lake sediment archaeal communities from the Salton Sea, California, USA - SS_3_D_2 metaG | ecosystem: Environmental > Aquatic > Non-marine Saline and Alkaline > Hypersaline >... | reverse complement strand
GCTTCCTTCGAACGGCACCTCGCGATGCCGCCCCTGCGAGTCGCTTGTCCTTCACCTCCACCAGGTTGGACAGGAGACTTTCACTCCCGAGCTGCCAGACATGCCCGGCACACTTTCCTGCCGCCCCTTCGGGGCTCCGGAGGCGGCCGCGGGGGCCGGCGCCGAACAGCGCCCGGCATTTCCTGCCGACCCTTCGGGTCTCCGGAGGCGGTCGCCGGGACCGGCGCCGAACAGCACCCGCCGCGGAACAGCGCCCGGCATTCGGCACGGAGTTTCGGGCGAGGCCCGCGCTGGGCCCTCTGCGGTGACGTCGGGCTCGCCTAGACGCTCCACCCCTTGCGGTAGGTGCGGCGGACGTACTGGTTGGCATCGGGCTCGTTGGTGCAGCGCATCTTTGCGGCGTCCCACTCGATCCGCTTGCCCGTCTTGACCGCGAGGTTGCCGACGACCACCATCTCCGTCAGCGCGCCGGCGAACTCGAAGTCGGCCACCGTCTTCTCGCCGCCCTTGCACGCGCGGATGAACTCCGGGTAGATCCCCGGCGAGCGGGCCAGAACCCGCGGAGGCGGGGTCTTCATCATGTCCTTGTAACGAGACTCGGGAATGATTCGCCCGCCGAACAGCGTCCCGCTGGTCCCGACGATCAGGTTCCCGTTGTTGCCCATCTTCCGCTTCTCGTCCAGCTCGGCCGGGCGGGGCGCGATCTTGCCCCCGTCGTACCACACCAGCTTGATCGCCGGACGCTTCTTGCCGTTGGGCATCTTCCCTGCCGGAAAGCGGTACGTCACGATCGACCACTTCGGGAACGACTCGTCGAACTTCCGGCTCGTCTCCGCTTCGATGCTCGTCGGCTGCCCGAGGTTCAGCGCCTGGTAGGCCGCGGCGATCGCGTGGCAGCCGATGTCGCCCAACGCGCCCGTGCCGAAGTCCCACCACCCGCGCCAGTTGAACGGCAGGTAGATCGGGTGGTAAGGCCGCTTCGGCGCCGGGCCCAGCCACAGGTCCCACGAGAGGTGAGGAGGCACGGCGGGCGTCTCGGCCGGGCGGTTGAGCCCCTGCGGCCAGATCGGGCGGTTCGTCCAGTAGTGCAGCTCCGTGACGTCGCCGATCCACCCGGCCCAGATGATCTCGCAGATCAGCCTGGTGGCCTCCGAGCAGTGGCCCTGGATGCCCATGATCGTGGCGACCTTCTTCTGTTTGGCAACCTGTGCCAATCGGCGGGCCTCGTGGACCGACCAGGTCAGCGGCTTCTGGCAGAAGACGTGCTTGCCGAGCTGAAGCGCGATCATCGACGCCGGGGCGTGGTGGTGGTCCGGCGTCGAGACCGTCACCACGTCGATTTCATTGCCCATCTTGTCGAACATCTCGCGGTAGTCGGTGAACCGCTTGGCCTTCGGGAATCGCCTGAACGACCCGGCCCCGCGGCGCTCGTCGACGTCGCACAGCGCCACGATGTTCTCGCCGGCCATCCCGGCCACGTCGCTGCCCCCCTTGCCCCCCACGCCGATGCCCGCGACGTTCAGCTTGTCGCTGGCCGCCTGCTTGCCCGCCCCGCCCAGCACGCTGCGCGGCACGAAGTAGAACCCAAACGCCGCCGAGGCCGACGCCTTCAGAACCTTCCGACGCGTGACGATCTTCCGTCTCATGTTCCGCTTCCTTTCATCAGCGAACCTGCTCGGGCCGGACCGGACCGCCCGCCCGCATTGTCGCCTCCACACCGCCGCCGAGCAAGCCGTAGGGTTATGCAGCTTGGCTGCACGCCCTGCGCCGAACTCGTCTCCCGAGGCATCTCGGATGGGTCACCTGGCTGCGTGCCGTGGGCCGCGAACGGAGCGAGCAACCACGCTCAGCAGGGACGCAACGTTCGGTGACGACGGCGCGCCGCTGGTCGAACGGCGAGCGCCGCGGCGCAGACGGCCAGTACCGCGATGCTCGCCGGCTCGGGGATAGGCGCCTCCGTCGTCGGCGGGGCGGCCGCGCCCAGGGAGCGGCCGAAGCTGGCCTTCAGCAGCAGGTAGTCGGCCGCGCTGTACGCGCCGTCGAGACTGAAGTCCCCGCCGCCCCAGACGGCCTCCCCGCCGGCGGCGAAGCCGTCCCGCGCCGCCGCGTAGTCGTCGTAGTCCACGTCGCCGTCCAGGTCGGCGTCGGCGTCGATCAGGTCGTCCAGGATCACGGCGAACCCGCAGCCGCCGTTGTTGGGGAGGCGGTACTGCTCGACGCCGCGGAAGTACGCGGCCAGGTCGCCGGCGATCTGGGCGAGGCTGCCGAAGCTCCCGGACAGCTCGCCGTCGCAGGTGATGACGTCATACGTGCCGCCGAAGGAGTCGCCGGGCTGCGGCGAGGCGGGAGGCCAGGTCAGCCTCAGCACGCCGCCGCGTACGGCGTCGCCACTCGCATCGATCGGAGCGGGCAGCACCTCGCCGCCGGCGGGGGTGATCGGGACGAACTCCAACGTGGCCTGGCCGGCGAACCGCAGGTCGCCGTCGAGCACCAGCCGCTTGCGCCCGCACAGGCGAACGTGGTCGCCGCCGAGGGCCGCCCCGATCAGACCGGCCCCGCCGCCGACCGTGTAGCCGTTCGAGTCGGTCAGGTGCAGCACGCCGGCGGCGAACCCGAAGGAACCTGTCAGCAGCGTCGCATCGAAGGCCGTCGAGTCGACCGCCAGCATCCCGCCCAGCACCTCGAAGGTACCCTCCTCCCCGGGCGCTCCGTCATGAAATGCCCTGCCCGGTGCTCCGCCGGCCAGGTTGATCCGTGCCCCGGGCAGCAGGGCGAACTCTCCCCCGAGCAACCGCACGTCTCCGCCCGGCCCGCCGTCCCCGGCCACGCCGTTGAAGGGGTCGGTCGCCGCATGTCCCCCCGCGCCGCCTTGCGTATCAACGGATCCGGGCAGCGTGAACGCGCCGCCCGAGATCGTCAGCGCTCCCCCCGCGCCGCCGTCACCTCCCCGGGCGAAACCGTATCCCCCGCCGCCGCCCCGCAGGCTCAACACGCTGGACGCCTCGTTGAGCCTCGAGACGCCGCCGGACAGGGCGACCGCCCCTCCTGCGCCTCCGGCTCCGCCGCTCGGCCCGCCGGCACCGCCGTTGGCGTTCAGCCCCCCCGTCATGACCACCTCGCCGTCGGAGACGCTCAGCGTCCCACCCGCGCCGGCCGTGCCCGGCTGCGACAAGTAATCCTCTCCCGCCCGTCCTCCATGCAGTCTCCACTGTCCTTCCAGTGCCAGCGATCCGCCGGAGACGGTGATCCTGCCCCCCGCCCCGCCGTTACTCGATTCGCCGTTACCCCCGTAGGCGTTCAGCGTGCCCTCCACCGTGACGGCGCCCTGCGAGACCGTCACCTCGCCGCCGCCGCCGCCGGCGCCGCCATACCCTCCTTGGGCATTCAGCGTTCCCCGCACCGTAACGATGCCCCCTGAGACCGTCATCTTGCCGCCGGCGCCGCCATTGCCGCGGTACCCGCCCCAGGAGTCGCCGTCGGACCCCTGCGCGTCGATCACGCCGTCCAGCACGAGTTGACCGCCTGAAGCGGCAATCGTGCCTCCAGGGGCACCCCTGTGGCCCGAGTTGACCTTCGCTGGGCCGCCGCGAGCATTCACCGTGCCCGCCAGCGTTACCATGCCGCCCGAAACGCTCAACGTCCCGCCCGCGCCGCTATGGTTCGGCCCCCAAAAGCCTTGGCCGCTCCGGCCGCCCTGTACGTTGACCACACCCGACGCGCCGCTCACCGTCAACTCGCCGCCCGAGACCGACAGCGTGCCGCCCGTGCCGCCGCGGCCCGAGACGAACTGCCACCCGCTGCCGCCGTCCCCGCCGCGCAGGCTGATCACGCTCGTCTCGCCGCTCAGCGTCACCGTGCCGCCCGAGACGGCCAACGTCCCGCCCGTCCCGCCGTCCCCGTCCAACTGCGCTCCCGGCGCGCCGTCGCCCGTGAGCGTCACGGTGCCGCACGCCAATGCCCCGTCGGCCGGGATGGTCAGGTCGCGGAAAACCACCGTCGCTCCTTCGCCCGCGACCAGCGTTGCCGGCGGCGCCGCGCCGTCGCCGATGGCGAAGGCACCATAGCCCAAGTGTGTTGTCTCGCTGCCGACAAGTGTCAGGGCCCCACTGCCCAGGGCGATCGCCCCGCCGGCGGAGTTGTCCAACGACGACGCGGTCACCTGTCCGCCGGCGATGCCCAGCCTGCCTGCCGGGCCGATCGTCACCGCGCCGTCCACCTGGAGGATGCACCCGCCGGCGATCCCCGAGGCGGGGCCCAACCCGAACGGGTCGTTCGAGTCGATCGCCAGGTCGCCCGGCACGTGCAGTGTGCCGCTGTTCCATGCGAATGTCCCGCCGGTCGAGTTGTCGAAGGAGGCCGTGGTGACCCGTCCGCCCTCGAGCCTCAGCGCGCCCGCCGGGCCGACCGTCAACGCGCCGCTGACCTCCAGGACGCGCCCGGGGGCGATCCCCGCGGCGGGGCCCAGCCCGAACGGGTCGTTTGTGTCGATTGGCAGGTCGCCGACGAAACGCAGCGTCCCGCCGTCCCAGTCGAACGCCCCGCCGGCGGAGTTGTCAAACGTGTCCGTCGTCACGCTTCCCCCATTCAGTCGCAGCCCACCGGCCGGGCCGATCGTCAAGCCGCCGATCACATCCAGTGTGCATCCCGGCGTGACGCCCGGCTCGAAACCGGCGCCGAAGGTGGGGCTCGACGTCACGGTCAGGCCCGTTGGGAATCGAAGGGTCCCGCCATGCCAGTTGAGCGTTCCCCCGGCCGAGTTGTCCAGCGACCCCGCCGTCATAAGCCCGCCGTCGACGTTCAACTCGCCGGCCGGACCCATCGTTAGCGCACCGACCACCTCCAACACGCGACCGGGTGTAATCGCCCTCCCGGCCCCCAGGCCGAACGGGTCGTTTGAGTCGACGGCCAGGCCGCCGGAGAGACCCAGCACGCCGGCCGGCCAGTTCAGCGCCCCGCCGGCGGAGTTGTCCAGCAATCCTGTGTGGACTTCGCCGCCGTCGATCATCAGCGCGGCAACCGCCGAGATCGCCAACGTCCCGCCGACGTCTGCCCGCGCGCCGTTCAGGACGGACAGGGCGCCGGCGCCGCCAGCTGTTCCCAACCCCAAATTGCCCGCGAGGTCTGCCGTCGCGCCGTGGGTCAGCGTCAGCGTCGGCGTGCCCGGTCCGCCGATCGACCAGTCGGCCGTGCCGGGATCAAACGTGCCGACGCCCACCGTCAGGCCTCCGCCGACGAAGTCGAGCACCGCGCCCGCCGAGGCCTCATAGGAGATGGTGGTGACCTGTCCGCCATCGATCCTCAACGTCCCGTCGGGTCCGACCCTCAGTGAGCCGACGACCTGCACATGCCCGCCGCCAGTGGCGCTCAACATGGCGGCCCCGCCCGGCGCTGCGTCGGTCCCGCCAACGGAGAGGCTCCCCTGGCTGGTCCACGTCGAGCCGGCCCCGGTCACGTCGACCGCCCCGTCGCTGCCGGGCATCTGTCCGATGTGCGCGTCGCCCGTGTTGGTCAACTGCGTCCCGCCGCGGACCGTCATCCTGCCCTGCCGCGTCGAGGCGACCGTGATCTGCGACAGCGGACTGGTGACGGTGGCTCCGTCGAGGACGAGTTGCGGCGAGGCCGGCCCCGCGTTGCCGTCGATCGTCAGGCTCCCGCCGGGCGCGAAGCTGCCGCCTTGGACGGTCAGTGTTCCGCCGCGATGGTCGATCGTCCCGCCGTGGCCGTTGTCCAGCGAACGCGTCGTGATCGACCCGCCGTCGAGCGCGACCGTGCCGCCGGGCCACATCTTCAGCGTCCCCGTCGCCTCCACGTGCCCACCGTCGGCAACGAACAGCGTGCCCGCCCCGCCGGCGTCCGCGGCCGTGCCGCCAACGTACAGGTCCCCCGTCTCCCATCCGGAGCCGGCGCCGGTGACGGTGGCCTGGCTTGTCGAGCCGGCGAGTTCCGCGATGTGGCCCACCGTGCTGTCGACCCGCCCCCCGCCGGCGACCAGCAACGAGCCCGTCCCGCCGACGCCCACGTGCAGCTGCCCCGTGCAGGCCCAACGGGAGTCGTTGCCGTCAACCGTCGCCATGCCGAACGAGCCGACCAGGCCCCCCATGCCGCCGTCGACGCAACTCACGCTGCCTCCGTTGTGAACGTGCAGGTAGCCCTCCCCGCCGACGCCGACGGCCAGATTGCCGCTGTGCGTCCAGACGGCGCCCGCATCCACGGTCACCGTGCCCACCCACCCGGGGTCGTGACCCAACGCCGACGAGGCCGCGCTGACCGTTCCGTTCATCAAGGTCAGCGAGGCCGGATCGCCGGCAAAGCCGACGTTGACCGAGTACGGGTACGCGCCCGTCTCCCACCAGAGCCCGTAGGTATGGCCTTGGAGATCGAACTGCTCCGCCAGGTCGTTGACGAACAGGGCGGCGTTCACCGGCGAGTAGTCGAACGAGACCCGCCCCTCGCTCTGGAAGGCGGTCGTAGTGAAGATGGCGTTGTCGCCCGGCCCCGGCGGGCCGACCACCCCGCCGCCGGGGTCGTACGGAATCCAGTGAAGCGGATCGCTGAAGTTCCCGTCGGCCCAGACCCAGTAGAAGTTCTCCGCGCGGGCGGATCCGGCGGCCAGCGCGATCGACAGCACCGCCCCGACCGCTCCCGGAAGCCGCCGCAGGCGTCGATCTCGCTTGGCTTTCCGTTGCCTCATCCCGCTTCTCGCCTCGGACCTCGAGCGCCCATCGCGGCTGGTTCACCGGCCGCCCGCTGAAGTGCTGCTCGTTCGGCAGAAAGTGGCTCCGCCCCCGATCCTCCTTTGTCGACGGGCACGCCGACAGCCACTTGCTCAATTGTACTGCGGATCCCGCATCGCGCCAACAGCGCCGTGTGCCGCCGTGGCGGCGGGTGACCGCAGGCGGTAGAATTGCCCGGGAATCGTCGAGAGACCCGGGCCCGCGATGGACCCACGAAGGACGCGCGATGTCAGAGATCAGGATGGGCAATCGGAGACCCAACGTCGTGCTGGTCATCACCGACGACCAGGGCTACGGGGACTTGGGCTGTAGCGGCAACGAGGTGATTCGCACGCCGCACATCGATCGGCTTCATGCCGAGAGCGTTCGGCTGACGAACTTCCACGTCGGGCCCACGTGCGCGCCGACGCGCGCGGGGCTGATGACCGGGCGGTACTGCAACTGCACGGGTGTCTGGCACACCATCATGGGCCGCAGCCTCCTGCGGGCCGACGAGGTGACGATGGCCGACGCCTTCGCCGCGGGGGGCTACCGGACGGGGATGTTCGGCAAGTGGCATCTGGGGGACAACTACCCGTTCCGGCCTCACGACCGCGGGTTCCAGGAGGCGCTGTATCACGGCGGCGGCGGGGTCAGCCAGACGCCCGACTACTGGGGCAACAGCTACTTCGACGACACGTACTTCGACCGGGGCCGGCCCACACCGACGAAGGGCTACTGCACGGAGGTGTGGTTCGAGCGCGGCCTGGCGTTCATCGAGGCCAGCCGCGACCGGCCGTTCTTCTGCTACATCCCGACCAACGCCCCGCACGGCCCGTACAACGTGGCCGACAAGTACGCCGACCTGTACCGCGACACCGAGCCGGAGCAGCGGGCGCGGTTCTGGGGGATGATCACGAACATCGACGAGAACGTCGGGCGCCTCCGCGCAAGGCTCGACGAGCTGGGCCTGGCCGACAACACGATCCTGATCTGGATGACGGACAACGGCTCCTCCGGCGGCTGCGAGCTCGACGCCGAGCAGTTCGTCATCGACGGCTACAACGCGGGGATGCGCGGCAAGAAGGGGTCGGCCTACGACGGCGGGCACCGCGTGCCGATCTTCCTGCACTGGCCGGCGGGCGGGCTGACCGGCGGCGTCGACGTCGCCCGCCTGACGGCCAACATCGACGTCCTGCCGACGCTGATGGACCTGTGCGGCCTCGAGGCGCCGGCGGGCCGGCGCATCGACGGCGTCAGCCTCGCCCCGCTGCTTCGCGGCGAGACGGGCGACTGGCCCGACCGCGTCGTCGTCACCGACTCGCAGCGCGTCGAGGTTCCGATCAAGTGGAAGGACAGCGCCACGATGACCGACCGTTGGCGGCTGGTCAACGGGGCGGAGCTGTACGATATCCAGGCCGACCCGGAGCAGCGCAACGACGTGGCCGCCGAGCACGCCGACGTCGTCGCCGAGCTCCGCACACACTACGAAGCGTGGTGGGACCTTGTCTCGCCGACGTTCGCCCGCGACACGCCGATCGTCGTCGGATCGGACGACGAGCCGGTCTCCAAGATCACCGGCCACGACTGGCACGGAGAGAGCTGCCCCTGGAACCAGGGCTCGATCCGCCGCGGTGAGGAGTCTAACGGCTACTGGGTCATCGAGATCGCCTCCCCCGCCCGATACGCCTTCGAGCTGCGCCGCTGGCCCCGAGAGCTCGACAAGCCGATCGCCGAGGGCATCGAGGGCGAGATCACCGACTGGTACACCGGCGGCCGCGCCATGCCCCTGACCGCCGCCAGGATCCAGGTCGCCGACCAACAGCAGCAGGCCGAGATCCCCCCGGACGCCAAGGGCGTGACCTTCGAGCTCGACCTGCCCGCCGGCACGGCGCGCCTTCAGACCTGGCTGACCGACAACGCCGACCTGACCATCGGCGCCTACTACGTCTACGCCTGGCCGCTGTAGGGTGTGCAGCTCCGCTGCACACGCGGCTGCTGCATGGTGCGTTTTGGACGCGCATCCGCCGCACGCGGCATGCTGCACGCGCATCCGCCGCACGCTGCATGCGGGTCCGTAGACGGCGCCGGAAGACGTGTGCAGCAGAGCTGCACACCCTACAGCGGGGCGCGAAGGCGAGGCGCTTCGAAGCCCGAAGGGCGGTACATCTCGGCCCACGGCGCCAGCCGTGGGGAAGCAGCAGCGATCGGATGAACAGGAGCCCCTCCGGGGGCGGCACAGGGAACGCAGAAGGAAGCGACAATGGAACCGACGCCCACACGAGGGGCCGAGCCGTCCGAGATGGACCGGCAGTTGATGCTGAAGCTCGTTCGCCAGCTGCTGGCGACGTGGCAGGAGGACCGGTACCGCGAGTACCGCCGCATCGTGATCGGCGCGCCGCTGGCGAGCCTGTCGCTGTGGGCGGCGACGTGGCTCTGCGTGCTGCTGACGGTCGCCGCCCTCGCCGGGTGTGTGGGGGCGGCGGGGATGCTCCTTCTCGGCACGCGGCTCGCCGTCGACTACCGCCCATGGACGATCGCGGCCGCCGTCGGACTGCCCTTCGTCGCACTGCTGGCCCACGCCTCCTACGTCGCCTTCGCCTCCATCCGCCGCCTCAGAAGCTCCCCCGCCGGCGAGGACGACTGACCTCCCTCTCGCAGTCTGGACAGACTCCCCCGCGCGGCCGTAGAATGCCGATGGGCACGACACCCGTTCGCATTCGGACGCAGGCCAAGGAGCGAGGCTTGTACTGCAATCAGTGCGGCACACCCAACATCGACGGTGCGCGGTTCTGCACGGGCTGCGGCGCGAATCTGCTGAACCAGACCGCGCCGTCGCCGACTGCGCCGACGCCCCCCGTGGCCGAGGCCGCGGCGCTGGACGCGACGCGGACCAGGGACGGCGGGCTGACGGACACGCCCGAATCGGTTCACGCGATCCCCGCCGACACGGTCCGGCCGGGGGTGGCGCTGGGCGGGCGGTACCTCATCGCCGAACGGCTCGGCTCGGGCGGGATGGGCGAGGTCTGGCGGGCCGCGGACGCCGAGCTCGGTATCGACGTGGCGATCAAGGTCCTGCCGCACCTGCTGGCGCGGAGCCCCCGCAGCATCGCCCGCCTGAAGCAGGAGGCGGCCATCGCGCTGAAGCTGACCCACCCGAACATCTGCCGCCTGTACAACCTCCATTCCGACGGCGAGGTGAAATTCCTCGTCATGGAGTACATCGCCGGGCAGACGCTGGAGGACGTCCTCAACGAGCGCGACGAGGCGCGGATGGGCTGGGACGACCTCGAGCCGATCGCCCGTCAGCTCGGGCGGGCGCTGGACTACGCCCACGGGCTCGACCCGCCCGTGCTGCACCGCGACATCAAGCCGGCCAACGTCATGATCGACCCCGCCGGGCGCGGGCGGCTGCTGGACTTCGGCATCGCGAGGGAGATGCGCGACTCGCTCAGCCGCGTCACCGGCCGACAGGACTCGCCCGGAACGATCCCCTACATGTCCCCCGAGCAGTTCCGCGGAGAGCGGGTCGACCGCCGCAGCGACATCTACTCCTATTGCCTCGTCCTCTACGAGGCGCTGGCGGGCATGCCGTTCGTCAGCCCGATCGGGTCGTTTGCGTGGCAGGTGCAGGAGAAGCTCTTCGAGCCGCTGGAGGGCGTGCCCGACCACCTCAACGCCATTCTGGCCTCCGGGCTGGCCAAGGACCGCAACGACCGCCCGGCATCGGTCGCGGACCTGCTGGAAGGCGCGGGCACGGGGCCCGTGGCGGTCCCCGGGCGGGCCCCCGCGGCGGCCGAGGCCGTCGAGCAGGCCGCGCGGCAGCGTTCGGCCGAGATCCGCCCGGCGGACGGCCTGCCCGAGCGGATCACGCTCGAGTGCGGCTCGCGCGTGGCGCTGGACGCGGTGCTGATCGAGGGGGGCACGTTCCTGATGGGCTCGCCCGACGCCGAGGCCGAACGCGACCGCTGCGAGGGGCCCCAGCGCGAGGTGACGATCACCCGGCCGTTCTACATGGGCATCCACCAGGTCACCCAGCAGCAGTACGAGGCGGTCATGGGGGCCAACCCGAGCTTCTTCCGGGGGTCGGGCAACCCGGTCGAGTTCGTCTCGTGGAACGACGCGACGGAGTTCTGCCGTGCCCTGTCGCGGAGGACCGGGCGAAAGGTCCGCCTGCCCACCGAGGCCGAGTGGGAATACGCCTGCCGCGCCGGGACGAGGACGCCGTTCCATACCGGCAGGACGATCGCCACCGACGAGGCGAACTACGACGGCACGTACGTCTACGGGCCCGGGCGGAAGGGCAAGTTCCGCGAGACGACCACGGCAGTCGGCAGCTTCGAGCCCAACGCGTTCGCCCTCCACGACATGCACGGGAACGTGTGGGAATGGTGCAGCGACCGCAGCAGCGACTCCTACGCCCGGGCCGGCTCGATAGACCCGAAGGGCACCGAGTCCGGCAGCAGCCGCGTGCTGCGAGGCGGCGCGTGGTCCATCGCCCCCGCCTCCTGCCGATCCGCCGCGCGGAGCTGGATCCGCCCCGCCCGCCGCCGAAGGGACATCGGCTTCCGCGTCGTCGTGGAAGCCTGAAGCCCCCCGCGGGGAGGAAAAGCGAATCAAGTGCGGCTAGCTTCCGTCGCGGGCATCCGGCTTGTCGGATGATCGGCCGCCCTTGCCCGCCGTGACGACGGGGGCCGGCTGACTCTTGCCTCTCGTCGCCTTGCCGTGCAGGACGCCCTTCGCGTCGAACCACAGCGGATCGATGCAGATGAAGCGGTTCCATGGCCGTGTGCCGTCTTTCTGCTGGTGGTACACCGACCAGAGCTTGCCTGCCGAGTCGGTGACCACACAACCGTGCCCCGGCCCCAGCGCGCCACCGCCCCTCTTGACGATGGGGTTGCCCGGATGTTTCGTGAAGGGCCCCATCGGGCTGTTGGCCGTCGCGTACCCGATGGCGTAGTCGAGGGAGTCGGCCCCCGTTCCGGAGTACAGCAGGTAGTACGTTCGGCCGCGCTTGAGCATCCAGGGCCCTTCCGTCACCGCGCCGCGTATCTTCTCCCACGGCTCGGTGGGCCAGATCACCTTGACCGGCTCGCCCTGCTTCTGGAGGGGCGTCTTCATCCGCTGCACGTGGATCCGGAATCCGGGAAGCTGCACGTAGTAGAGGTAGTACTTCCCGTCCTCGTCGCGAAACATGTGGGCGTCGATGGCATTGCGGAAAAACGTCGCGCGGTCCGCGAACGTCCCGTCCGGCCGGTCGGCCACCGCCACGCCGATCCGCTTGTTGGCCGTGTAGTAGAGGTAGAACTTCCCGTCGCCCGGGTCGCGGAAGACATCCGGCGCCCAGACGTTTCGGCCGCCCGGCTCGAAGACCGTCTTCCCCTTCGTCCAATGCACCAGATCGGTGGAGGTGTAGACGTGGTAGCCGGTGTTGTTCCCCGTCGGATAGAGGTAGTACACGCCGCGAAACCGCACAACGGTCGGATCGGCCGGGCCGATCTCGTCAATCACCGGATTCGTGTACGTCTTCTTCTCCGCCGCGCCCGGCGAGGCGAACGATCCAATCGCCAGGACGGCCGCGGCGAGGCGCGATACTCTCTGCTCTGTCATGTAAGCATCCTTTGAGTCGGCACGGCAAGGGGACGGGTAATCGCTACAGCCGCCACGGCACGCGCATCGCGCCGCCGAGCATCCGGTTGGCCTCGTCGTCGCCGAGGAACCGCTCGGCCCCCGGGTCCCATCGCAGCCGGCGGCGCAGGCGCAGCGCGATGTCGCTGAGGTGGCAGAGCGTCGTGGACCGGTGGGCCACTTCGGCCGGGGCGATGGACCGGCTCCGCGTGCGGATGCAGTCGAGAAAGTGCGTCGCGTGGTTGTCCGACCGACGCAGGTGCAGCTCCGTCGGGCGGAGCTTGAGCTTCATCAGGCTCTTCGGGTGCGCGTCGGCCGAGAAGGCGTTGCCGTACGCGAACGACCACCCCTCCGTGCCCTCGAACCGCGCGCCGACCTCGTGGTAGCGCAGCCCCTTGTCCGTGCTCGTGTAGATCAGCCGCACGCCGTTGGCGTACGTCATCACCACCCGCCACGAGACGGCCGTGTCGTTGAATCCGTCGGCCGGGTAGACGCCCTCGCCCTCGATCTCGACCGGGCCGGTGGTCTCCGTCCCGCCGCCCCACTGGGCGATGTCGAGCGGATGGACGCCGCAGCCGGCGATCCAGCCGATCGTGTAGTCGCTGCGGAACTGCCACGCCCCCCCGCTGGTCGGCTGGCGGACGTACGGGATCTTCGGCGCCGGGCCCAGCCACATGTCGTAGTCCAGCGCGGGCGGGACCGGCTCGGGCCGCCGGATGCCGTCGACCCGCCCGCCGCGCTCGCAGACGCGGATCGTGTGCAGCTTGCCCAGGTAACCGTTGCGGGCCAGCTCGCAGGCGTGGCGGAAGCCCCAGAACGACCGCTGATGCGTGCCGTGGAGGAACACCTGCTGGTATCGCCGGGCACAGTCGGCCAGCGCGCGGCCTTCGCGAACGGTCAGCGAAAGGGGCTTCTCGCAGTAGACGTCCTTGCCGGCCTTCATCGCGGCGATGGAGTGGAGCACGTGCCAGTGGTCGGGCGTGGCGATGACGACGGCGTCGATATCGTCGCGGGCGAGCAGCTCGCGGAAATCGCCGTAGACGCTGCACTGCCCGCCCATGCGCGCCTTCGCCCGATCGCCGCGGTCCGACCAGACGTCGCAGACGGCGATGCACTCCGACTGGCCCTTGCGGGTGAAGTACGGCATGATCCCCCCGCCGCGCCCGCCGAGGCCGATGTGGCCCATGCCGATCCGATCGCTGGGCGGGCGCTGGCCCGCGCCGCCGATCGCCGAGGCGGGCACGATCCACGGTGCCGCCGCGGCCGACGCGGCGGCCTTCAGCAACCGGCGGCGACTGATCCGTCCTGCGGACATCGTGCTGCTCCTTCTATTCCCCCGCGATCTGCTTCCGACACCGCAGCAGATACTCCCGCGATCTGGCCAACGCCGCGGACATCTCGTCCGGCTTCGGCTCGTGGTGCATGAAGGGGTTGACGTACCAGCGGTAGTTCACCTCGGCCAGGGCGGCCAGCCAGGGGCGGCAGTCGGTCTTGCCGATCCCCGGCAACTGGCGCGTGCCCTTCGCGTGCTGCCAGGCGTAGAAGAACAGCAACTGCTTGCCGGCGATGCGGATCACGTCCGGCACGGACGCCTTGATCCGCTGGAGATGATACGGCGCCAGCGCGATGCCCACCCGCTTGCTCGGGTTCTGCTCGACGAACGCCCTGAACGAGTCGACCGAGTTCAGCAAAGCGTTGCCGTGGTTCTCGATGGCCAGGTAGGAATCGTGCTTCTCGGCCAGCTCGATCAGCGGCTTGAGCTTCTCGAAGAACGCCTTCATCCGCGCCGTCAGCTCCTCGGGCTTGCACCGGCCCGCGCTGCCCTGGACGGCCACGCCCCCGCCGGCCTCGCCCAGCAGCTTGGCGTACTTCGCGTAGCCGCCGCGATAGACGCTGAAGGCGTAGAGCTTCAGCTTGCACTTGGCCAGCAGCTCCTTCAGCCCCGCCCCGCCAAGCCGCTTGGCGACGTCGTCGAGGTGCGGGCAGCCCGCGTGGGCCGACCAGACGTCGATCGCCTCGAAGCCCAGCTTCGCGATCCGCTCGCACGCCTGCTCGATCGGCAGCTTGCTGTACTGAATGCTCGAGGTCGACAGTCGCATCCGCCATGGCTCCTTCTTGCCCGCGACCGGGTCCTTCTCGGCGCCGGCCATCAGTCGCGGCGCCGCGGCCGTCGCCGCGCCGATCGCGGCCATCGATAGAAACCGCCGCCGGTCCAATGCTCGCCTATGATCCGCGTTCATCGTCTGGCTCCTTGCGAAAAAGGGGACAGGCTACTTTTCTGGAAAAGGGGACAGGCGACTTTACTGTGCGGGCATGAGAGCCCTGCTTCGCCGGCGGGGTCGAAGAAGGGGACAGGCAGCTGCGCTTCGCTTCGGAGCCAGTCCCCATTTTCGTTGACGGTTCCTGTATGGAAAAGGGGACAGGCTACTTTTCTGTGCGGGCATGGGAGCCCTGCTTCGCCGGCGGGCTCGAAAAAGGGGACAGGCACCTGCGCTTCGCTTCGGAGCCAGTCCCCATTTTCGTTGGCGATTCCTGACGCTCTCACGTTTTGTCCCGGCAGCTGCGCATCTGCGGCAGAGCTGCACGCGCCACCGCGTCGGCGCCCACGACGAACATACGCCGCCGCCCTGCCCCTTTGCAAGTGCCCGCCGGCCATTGCGGATTGCCCGACTCTCCGCGTCCTCGAGACGGGCCCCGGTCAGACCGCTCAGATGCGTTTGTCCGGCACGTTCCTCACCAACCACGCTCCCCTTCCGCTTCCCCTGCGCCCACTTCACGGATAAGCTGCTCGGAGAAGAAACCGCCCGCGATCGCGCCCGATATGCGTATCCAAAGGAAGACCGGCATGCCCTCGACGCCAACCCGTCGCCCCGCTGCCCTCCCTCGATCGGCCCGCTCGACCGGCCGCCTCCTCGCGGCCCTGGCGACGACCGGCGCCCTCTGGCTGGCGCCGCAGACGCCCCTCGCCGCCGCCCCGCGCATGATCACGACCAGGCACGCTACCGACGACGTCGTCCTCGCTGCGCACACCGTCGCCGCCTTCGACGGCAAGGCCGACGCGACCGGCGCGATCCAGAAGGCGATCGACGCCGCCGCGGCCGACGGCGGCGGGGTCGTCTTCCTGCCGGTCGGCAGGTACCGCCTCGACGGGCGGCTGATCGTCAAGGAAGGCGTCACGCTCCGCGGCGACTGGGCCCGGCCGCCGGAAACCGCACCGAACGGGACGACGATCCTCATGCCCACCGCGGGCCGGGGCAAGGCGGACGGGCCGGCGGCGATCACGCTCCAGCGCGGCTCGGGGCTTCGCGAGGTGACGATCTGGTATCCTGACCAGAAGGCGGATGCCATCGTGCCGTACCCGTGGACGATCCGCACGTCGGCCGCCGTCGGGGGCGACAACGTCACGGTGATGAACGCCACGCTGATCAACCCGTACCAGGCGATCCGCATCGGCCCGGAAGGCAACGAGCTGCACACGATCCGCAACGTCTACGGCACGCCGCTGAAGACGGGCATCTGGATCGACATGACCACCGACATCGGGCGGCTGATCGACGTGCACTTTTCGGCGGACTACTGGGGCCACTGCGGCCTGCCGAACGCCCCGGGCGGCGAAGCCCGGCGTGAGGCGCTGCGGCAGTTCCTGCTCCGCGAGGGCGTCGGCCTGGAGATGCGCCGCTCCGACTGGGAGTACGTCTACCGCGTCCGGATCGAGGGGTACGGCACGGGCGCGGTGGCCCGGCCGGGCCGGCGGGGCACGGCCAACGCCGTCCTGTTCGGCTGTGAGCTGATCGGCTGCGAAACCGCGCTGCGGCTGGAGGGCCTCAATCCCATCGGCCTCAGCGCTACCGGCTGCACCCTCGCCGGCCGCACGCACGGCGTCCACGGACCGGCATCGTTCAGGACCATCGCCCAATTCAACACCTGCAAGATCTCCGGCGGCAAGTGCGTCCTGCTGGAAGGCCCGGCCACGCTGACGTTCCAGAACTGCACGTTCCCCGCCGCCGCCGGGGCGGTCGTCGAGGCGCAGCGCGGCAGCGTCAGCCTGCTCGGCTGCCGGTTCGGCCGAGGCGGGCGGCACGTGCGGCTGGGCGAGGGCGTCCGCCGCGCCCGCCTCCTCGCCAACACGTTCGACGCCGCGCCGCGGATCGTCAACGACAGCGCCGGCGACGTGATGATCTCGCATCATCGGCTCAACTTCGACCGGCCGAGCATCAAGCCGCACAAGCCCGCCCCGCACCCGAGGCCGGCGCGGCGCGATCTGTTCGTCGTAGCTGACTACGGCGCGGCCGCGAACAGGAAGGACAACACGGCCGCGTTCCAGAAGGCCCTCGACGCCGCGGGCGCCGCCGGGGGGGGCACGGTGTACGTTCCGGCGGGGTACTACCGGTTCGCCGGGCGGCTGACCGTGCCGACCGGCGTGGAGCTGCGCGGGTGCTTCGACGTGCCGCATCACACGGTCTCCGGCGGGTCGGTGCTGATGCCCACCGCCGACCGCGGCAAGGCCGACGCCACGCCATTCGTCCGCCTGCGCCCGCGGTCGGGGCTGCGCGGGCTGACCATCTGGCACCCGGAGCAGAACCTCGCCGACGTGAAGCCCTATCCGTGGGCCGTCCGGTCGATGGGCGCCGGCTGCTGGCTGATCGACGTGACGCTCGGCAACGCGTACCAGGGGGCGGACTTCTGGACGCACCCGAGCGGCGGCCACGTCATACGATACCTCGCCGGCGCGCCGCTGAAGCGCGGGCTGTTCGTCAGTAAGTCCGACGGCGACGGGTGGGTCGAGGACGTCCAGTTCAACCCGCATTACGCCCTCCGCCTGCCGGGCGACCTGCCCCAGCCGGGCGGCTACCCGGGGAACGTCGGCGGGCGCCTGATCGACTACATGCGGCAGCACCTTGAGGGGATCGTCTTCGGCCGCTGCGCCGACGAGCACGTCCGGGGCACGTTCCTGTACGCCGCCCACGACGGATTGGCCTTTCGCGACGACGGCGGCGGGGCCAACGCGCGCGTCATCGAGCACGGTACGGACACCGGCAGCCGCTGTGTCGTTCTGGAAGCCGCCGGGCCGAAGGGCATCGATTTCATCAACGCCCAGCTCGTCCCGCTCGGCAAGTGGGAGAAGGGCGCGATCATCAGCACCGACTCATTCGCCGGTGTGGCGCGGTTCTTCAACACGCAGATCTGGGCGGGCAACACGAGCGGCATCCTCGCAGGCAGCGGGCGCGTGCTGCTCCAGCAGCTCAACACGCTCAGCGGCGGCTTCACCGTCAAGTCCGGCCGATGCGATATCGAGAACGCCCACTTCGCCCGAGGGCTCGAGCCGCACATCGACGTCACCGCCGGCTGCCGGTCGGCGCGTCTGCTGGCGAACATCACCAAGGCCGGCCGCCTGAACGTCCGCAACGCCGCCGGCCAGCGCTGCACTGCCCGCGCGAGCAGCCTCGGCGCCGCGCCGCCCTCGGGGCCGGCGACCTTCCGCACTGGCTGGGAGCCCGGGCAGCCGCGCGGCAAGGCCGACACGATCCTCTCACCGGGCGGTGGACGCCTGTCCGTCAGCAGGCCCCTCTGCCGCGCCACCCAGACCGCCGACGCCCGGACCGGCAAGTGGGCCCTCCGCCTCGCCGGCAACGCCGACGGGGCGGGCCACTCTTACGTGTACTTCCGGGTCCTGAGCGGCCCGTTCGTCGTCCACAGCGACAGCGAGCTGAGCTACTGGGTCCGCCCGGGCAACGACCGAGGCCGATGCGTCGGCGTCGACCTGCTCTTCGCCCGCGGCGCCACGCTCCGCGACTCGACCGCCCGGACCGACGCCGGCCGACCGACGCACCCGGCCCAGCCGAGAGGCCAAGTCGGCAAGTGGACGCAGGTCCGCATCCGGCTCGGCCGATACCACGCGGGCAAGACCATCCGCGCCGTCGCCGTCGCCTACGACGGCCGCGCCGACGGGCCGTTCGAAGCGCTGATCGACGACGTGGCCCTGACGAGCCGACAGGGCGGACGGGCCGCAACCGTGAGCATCTCCCCGAAGCCCGGCCCGCACCCGGCGGGCACGCGCGTCACGCTGGCGGCCCCCGGCGCCGCGGCGATCCACTACACGCTGGACGGCACGAACCCGACGGCCGATTCGCCGAAGTACGCCAAGCCCATCGTCCTGGACAAGCCCGGCCTTTGGGAGATCCGCTGCGCCCCCGAATCGGCCGACGGCCGCGTCAGCGCGTATCCCGCGGCGGCGCTGTATGACGTCGTCAAACCAAACCGCGATCAGTAATCGGGCGCCAGGTGCCACGGCCGCGGCGTCTGCGGCCGTGTCTTGCCTGCGACCGCCAACCACACGTGACGCGTGTGCAGCAGGGCTGCACACCCCACATCAGAACGTCAGATCACTTCGCGGCGGGCTTCTTCTTCGCCGGCCTCTTGCGCGGCGGGCGGCGGATGGGGCGGGTGTCCTCGGGGACTTTGTACTGTTTCCGCAGGCGCTCGAGCTCGGCGGTCAGCTCCTTGACCACGGACGCATAGGCCGGATCGCCGTAGACGCTCTTCAGCTCGCTGGGGTCCTTCTGAAGGTCGTACAGCTCCCACTCCTTGAGGTTGTAGAAGTACATCAGCTTGTAGCGATCCGTCCGCACACCGTAGTGCCGCCGCACGCTGTGGGCGCCCGGGAATTCGTAATAGTGGTAGTAGATGCTCTTCCGCCACTTCTTCGGTTTCCGGCCTTTCAGCAGGCCCTCGAGGCTGACGCCCTGCATGTCGGCGGGCACGCCCACGCCGGCGATCTCGAGCATCGTCGGCGCGTAGTCGAGGTTCTGGCACATGTAGTCGCACGTGCTGCCCGGCTCGACGGTGCCCGGCCAGCGGACCAGAAACGCGTTGACCAGCGACTCGCGGTACATCCACCGCTTGTCGAACCAGCCGTGATCGCCCAGGTAGAAGCCCTGGTCGGACGTGTAGATCACCACCGTGTTCTTCGCCAGCCCCGATTCGTCGAGATACGTCAGCACGCGACCGAGGTTGTCGTCCACCGACGCGATGCAGCGAAGGTAGTCTTTCATGTAGCGCTGGTACTTCCAGCGGACCAACGCCTTGCCCGTCAGGCCCGCCTTCCGGAACGCCTCGTTCTTCGGGTTGTAGGCCGCGTCCCACGCCTTGCGCTGGGCCGGCGTCAGGTTGCGCGGCGCCTGGAG
>Ga0180438_10004681_pt1 | contig 19525 bp, 16 predicted proteins | sample SS_ome_12_FD_132455 | JGI IMG/M metagenome (GOLD analysis project Ga0180438, IMG submission 132455) | Hypersaline lake sediment archaeal communities from the Salton Sea, California, USA - SS_3_D_2 metaG | ecosystem: Environmental > Aquatic > Non-marine Saline and Alkaline > Hypersaline >... | reverse complement strand
GCCCAGAATTTTTTGTACTCGCAAACCTCACGCAATGAATGCACACCAAAAATGCCGTGCGGGCAGGCAATCAGCGCATCGATCTGGGTCGATTCATAGGGATCGTCATCTTCATCCTTGGTATTCAGGAAATACCTGTCCTTCAATACGGGATGCAGGGAGCGAAAGGTCTCGAACACTGCCAGGCGCGAGGAAAAGTCCACCTTGACCTCGTCCTGCTGCAGGATACTCTCCATCACCAGGTGATGCGCCGCACTGCCGACAATACCGAGGTAGCTGCTGCCGTGCGAGAGTATCTTGTCGTGTCCGGCCTCATAGTCCGCGCCCATGCGCAGGTCGCCAAAGCTGGTCAGACTGTCCGCGGCGATGCAGACACTGGAACCTTTTTTGACTACAACAACAGTTGACATGCTTATTCCACCTGTTAATTCGTTACAAAGCAGGGACCGCCGTAATGCGCAGATCCTCGCCCATGTGACGCACGTCGACCAGTTCCAGCCTGATCCTGTCCGCCATCTTGTCGAGGCCCGGGACATCAAACAGCCCCCTGGCCTCGCCTCCCATGATATGGGGTGCTAAATAGACAATAATTTCATCGACCAGTTTGCTTTCGAGCAATGCGCCGCACAGCGTCGCCCCCGCCTCGACCAGGATTTCATTCGCTTCCAGTCCGTTCAGCCATGTCATCACCTGGTCCAGCTCGGGCCGGCCCCCGGCGCCCTCCAGCCTTACAACGTCGCAGGAAATAGCGCTTTCGTTTTGCGATGTCGTCAATACCGTCGTGTTTCCTTCCAGTCCCAGCATTTTTGCATCCGGCGGAAAGCGCAGGCGGCTGTCGATGACTACGCGATGCGGCTGCCTCACTTCACCTTCGATTCCGAGCTGCGCAGCAGACAGGCGCACGTTGAGCGACGGATCATCATGAACGACCGTGTCGATCCCTGTGAGTATCACCGAGCTCCTGGCGCGAAGACGCTGCACATCGGCACGCGACGCGTCGCTGCTGATCCAGCGGCTCTCGCCGGACGCCATCGCGGTACGTCCATCCATGCTCATCGCCAGCTTGACACGCACAAACGGACGCCCGCGCTCCATGCGCGAAATAAAGCCCGGATTCAGCGCGCGTGCCGCGTGCTCGAGCAAACCGGATTCGACCGCCACCCCCCTGCTGCGCAGGTGTTCAAATCCGCTGCCTCCGACTGCGGGGTTCGGGTCCTGCATTGCCGCCACGACCCTGGCAACACCGGCCCCGGTCAGGGCCTCCGCGCACGGCGGCGTTTTGCCATGGTGGCTGCATGGCTCCAGCGTGACGTACACGGTCGCACCGGCCGCACGATCCCCGGCCTGCTTCAACGCCAGGATTTCGGCGTGCGCTTCGCCCGCGCGCCGGTGCCAGCCTTCGCCGACGATGGTTTGGTCGCGCACGATGACACAGCCTACACGCGGATTGGGGTCAGTCGTGTACAGGCCACGCTGCGCCAGCCGCAACGCCCGCTGCATGTATTCTGTATCGTGCGGGGCCATGAACCTTACTTGATTTTTTTCTTTGGCGCTTTCTGTTCCAGGCGTTCGACCGCTTCGCGGAACGCGTTCACGTCACCAAAATCAAGGTACACCGAGGCAAACCGAATGTATGCAACATGGTCCATGGCCAGCAGCTCGTCCATGACCCAGTCGCCGATTTTCTCGGATTCTACTTCACGCTCGCCTGCAGCCATCAGGTTGTGCTTGATTCGATTGATAGCCTCGTCGATCTGCTCGATCGGAACCGGCCGCTTTTCCAGCGCCCGCATGACACCGCCACGCAGCTTGTCTTCGTTGAAAGGCACCCGGCTGCCGTCATGCTTGACGATGCGCGGCATGTTCAGCTCGGCGTTTTCGTAAGTCGTGAAACGCTCGCCGCATTCAAGACATTCACGTCTTCGACGGACCTGGTCGCCGTCATTGGATAAGCGCGAGTCTACGACGCGAGTATCAGGTGCTGAACAGAACGGACAATGCATTTTTGATCATTTAGTGTGTTCTCGCCGGACCCGTTGGCCGGCAATCGTCAGGCGTACACGGGCAAACGGGCGCATATCTCGGCGACCTGCCCGCGTACCCGTGCGACTACGGCCTCATCAGCGGTCGCGCCTTCCATGCTGTCAACGATGTCGCACATCCAGTTCGCCAGCGCCTTCGCGTCCTCCTCGTTGAAGCCGCGGGTCGTCATGGCAGGGGTGCCGATGCGTATACCGCTGGTCACGAAGGGCGACTGCGGATCATTCGGCACGGCGTTCTTGTTGACCGTGATATTGGCTTCGCCCAGTGCGGCTTCGACATCCTTCCCGGTCAGGCCCTTGTCGATCAGGTCCCAGAGGAACAGGTGGTTATCAGTGCCGCCCGAAACCACCTTATGACCGCGCTCCATAACAACATCGGCCATGGCGCGCGCGTTGGCGATCACCTGCTGCTGGTAGTCCTTGAAGCCTTCTTCCTGGGCCTCCAGGAACGCCACGGCCTTGGCGGCGATCACGTGCATCAGCGGCCCGCCCTGCGTGCCCGGGAAGATCGCGGAGTTCAGCTTTTTCTCCAGGTCCGGATTCGACTTCGCCAGTATGATGCCGCCGCGCGGACCACGAAGGGTCTTGTGCGTGGTGGACGTGGTGACATCGGCGATCTGCACCGGACTCGGATACAGGCCCGCGGCGATCAGGCCGGCGACATGCGCCATATCGACCATCAGGTAGGCATCGACCGAATCGGCAATGTCGCGAAAACGCTGCCAGTCCATCACGCGTGAATAGGCCGAGAAACCGGCGACAATCATCTTCGGTTTATGTTCGTAGGCCAGCGACTGGATTTCGTCGTAGTCGACTTCGCCGGTCTCATCGTCGATGCCGTACTGAACCGCGTTGTACAGCTTGCCGGAAAAATTGACTTTGGAACCGTGGGTAAGGTGGCCGCCGTCCGCCAGCGACATGCCGAGCACCGTATCGCCGGGCTTGCACAGGGTCATGTACACCGCCGCGTTCGCCTGCGAACCGGAATGCGGCTGCACGTTCGCATAATCGGCGCCAAAGATCTGCTTGATACGGTCGATCGCCAGCTGCTCGGCGACGTCAACGTTTTCGCAACCGCCGTAATAACGGCGCGCGGGATAGCCCTCGGCGTACTTGTTGGTCAGCACCGATCCCTGGGCCGCCATCACGCGGGGGCTGGCGTAATTTTCCGAAGCGATGAGCTCGATGTGTTCTTCCTGCCTGCGCACCTCGTGCTGCATGGCTGCCCACAATGCTTCATCGTAACCTTCTATCGTCATGTCTTTGGAAAACATCGAAACTCCTGGATGCTCGATTGGCACGGATTATTCAGATACGGCCTGAAAAAAGTGGCCTATCTTAACAAATATGGCCTGCCGCCGCATGCGCATCGGGGATTGCAGCACGCGGTTTTTTATGCCGGCGAAAACCCCGTATAATCGCGCCATCAAGGCAAGGGGCAGACGCAAAAATGGCGCAATATATCTTCACGATGAACGGTCTCGGCAAGGTGGTACCGCCGAAAAAAGAGATCCTCAAGGACATCAACCTGAATTTCTTTCCGGGCGCGAAAATCGGCGTACTCGGTTACAACGGCGCGGGCAAATCGACCCTGCTGCGCATCATGGCCGGCGTCGACACCGACTTCGTGGGCGAAGCGCGGCCGGCCAGCGGCATCCGCATCGGCTACCTGCCCCAGGAGCCCGGTCTCGACCCGGACAAGGACGTGCGCGCGAATGTCGAGGACGGCCTGAGCGATATCAAGCAGGCGCACGAGGCGCTCGAAGCGGTATACGCGGCCTACGCGGAGCCGGACGCCGACTTCGATGCGCTCGCGACCGAGCAGGCCCGGCTCGAAAATATTATCCAGGCCGCAGACGCCCACAACCTCGACCGCAAGCTCGAAGTCGCCGCCGATGCCCTGCGCCTGCCGCCCTGGGAGGCCGATGTCAACAACCTGTCCGGCGGTGAGCGCCGCCGCGTGGCTCTGTGCCGCCTGTTGCTGTCGTCGCCCGATATGCTGATCCTCGACGAGCCGACCAACCACCTGGACGCCGAATCCGTCGCCTGGCTGGAACGCTACCTGAAGGACTACCAGGGCACGGTCGTGGCGGTAACCCATGACCGCTATTTCCTCGACAACGTTGCGGGCTGGATTCTGGAGCTCGACCGCGGCCATGGCATTCCCTGGGAGGGCAACTACTCCTCCTGGCTCGAACAGAAAGAAAAACGGCTGGAGATAGAGGAGAGAAAAGAAGCCGCCCGGCAAAAAACCATCAAGTCCGAGCTCGAGTGGGTGCGCTCCAATCCGAAAGCACGCCAGGCCAAGAGCAAGGCGCGCATGCAGCGGTTCGAGGAACTCGCGTCGGCCGACCACCAGAAACGCAGTGAAACCAACTCGCTTTACATCCCGCCCGGGCCGAGGCTCGGCGACAAGGTGGTTGAAGCCGACCACGTACGCAAGCAGTACGGCGAGAAGCTGCTGTACGAAAACATGAATTTCAAGCTGCCACGCGGCGGCATCGTCGGCATCATCGGACCCAACGGCGCAGGCAAGACCACGCTGTTTCGCATGATCACCGGCAGCGAGCACCCCGACAGCGGCAGTTTTACGGTTGGAGAAACCGTCCAGATAGCCTATGTCGACCAGTCGCGCGACAGCCTGGACGGGAGCAAAACGGTCTGGGAAGAGATCTCCGACGGCCTGGACAACATTACCATCGGCAATTACACGGTACCTTCGCGGGGATACGTGAGCCGCTTCAATTTCAAGGGCGAAGACCAGCAGAAATACATCAAGGATCTCTCCGGCGGCGAGCGCAACCGGGTGCACCTGGCGAAGCTGCTGAAAAGCGGCGGCAACCTCCTGCTGCTGGACGAGCCCACGAATGATCTCGACGTGGAGACCCTGCGCGCGCTGGAGGAAGCCATACTCGAGTTCCCGGGCTGTGTGGTCGTGATCTCACACGACCGGTGGTTTCTCGACCGTATAGCAACCCATATACTCGCGTTCGAAGGCGACAGCGAAGTCGTCTGGCACGAGGGCAATTATTCCGAGTACGAGGAAGACCGCAAGCGCAGACTCGGCGAAGAAGCCGATAACCCCCACCGCATCAAGTACAAAAAACTGGCCTGATACCCTTCCGTCAAACCGGGCAGCCCCGCTCTGCGCCCCGGCAGACGGGGATTTAACGACTATACTCAGGGAATAATAATAACCTTCGGGCGATATCCTGATCGTGGAACAAAACCGGTTCAACCCTGTTGACATCACTGGCATCCAGAACAGACTGCTGCTTGCCACCGGAGCCAGCCAGGAGCTGGACGAGATGCTGCAATCATTCATGGTTGAGGCCGTGGAACAGCTCAGGCTGGATAATTTCTACGTCTACCTGCTGAAATCAGACAGCCCGGCATCGCGGGAATGCAACGACACGCGCTGCTTCCAGTACCACCTGAGTTACGCTGACGGCTCCAACTGGCTTCCGCACAGCCACGGCAACGTGGGGAGCGCACTCGACACGCTTTGCCCCGGCAGCGAACAACACGCAAGAATCGTCGTGGTCGACGGCCTGCGTTACCTGCTCTACGGGCTGGAAAACGTCGGCGCCGTAATACTCGAAACCGGACGGGATCACCTTTCGGTCGAGATCGCCAACGCGCTGATTCCGGTGATGCAGCGCCTGGCCGCCGCCTGTTCCAGCAGCATCACCATACGTCAGCTGCAGAACCGGATCCGGCTCAACAGGGAAATGGAAAAGGCCTACGAGGAACAGGCCAACCAGGATCCGCTGACAAAACTGCCCAACCGCCGGGCGTTTCGCTACAACCTGTACCAGGAGATCGCCAATACCAGACGCTATAACCACTATAGCGCGGTGCTCTACATCGATCTCGACCATTTCAAGAACATCAACGATTCGCTAGGCCACTCGGTCGGCGATATGCTGCTGACGCGCGTGGCCGACAGGTTCGTGCACGAATCGCGCACGGGCGATGATGTCTACCGGCTTGGCGGCGACGAATTCGTCTACATCCTGAGGAACGTCGGCACGACCGATGCGCTCGCGATGAACACCGCGCAGACCGTGGCGCGCAGACTGCTCGACGCCATGGCCGAGCCCCTGCAGGTGGGCGAATATTCGCTGCACGTCACACCCAGCATAGGCGTGACCATCTTTCCGGATGAGAACATGGAAGAAAATGACAGTGAAAGTGTGCTCAAGCACGCCGACACTGCGATGTACAAGGCAAAATCGGACGGCAGGAATACCTTCGCGTTCTACAACCCGGAAATGCAGGTTTCAGCGAGCAAGCGCCTGATTCTGGAAGACTACCTGCGCAAGGCGCTCAACAACAACGAGCTGCACCTGGAATACCAGCCCATCGTGAATGTAGACGAGGAAATCATCGCAGCCGAGTCGCTGGTACGCTGGCATAACCCGGCACTGGGTAATGTCGCACCGGATGAATTTATCGCCATCGCCGAAGAAAGCAACCTGATGCTGGAGGTCAGCAACTGGATTCTCGATACCGCCTGCGCCTTTGCCAAAAAGCTGAAAGCCATAATCGATACCGACAGCACGTTCAGATACATCACCATCAATATCAGCCCGAAACAGTTCAAGCAGCAGGACTTCGTTCAGCGGCTGATCGAAGTGCTGAAAAGATACGAGCTGCGGCCGGATGACATCCGCCTCGAATTCACCGAAAACATCCTGATCGACAACATCGACAGCACGATACTGAAAATGGAAGAACTGCTGGCGCACGATATCAAGTTCATTCTCGATGACTTCGGCACCGGCTATTCATCGCTGTCCTATCTGCACAAACTGCCGATACGCACGATCAAGATCGACCAGTCTTTCGTGACCGGCTTCAAATACAAGAGCTACGCCAACAAGGCCATCGTCGATGCGATTATCGCCATGGCCAATCGCATGGACCTGCGCTGCGTTATAGAGGGCGTGGAGACAAAGGACGATGCAGACTACTTCATCAGCAAGGACATCTTCGCCATGCAGGGCTATTATTACTACCGCCCCATCTCCGGTGACGGACTGATCGACCTGCTAAAACACGACGACAGCAGGCAGTTGGTGAATAAACTGTAGCAGTCAAGACCCTCCCTGGCAGTCACTGCAATAATTTGCCTCATCAAAACAGTCACGGTGGGCCATTATTTCTCTCGCCAAGGCGCCAAGCTCGCCAAGTGTTTTGGGGGGAAAACAGAAAACCTCTGCGTTCCCTGCGCCTCTGCGAGAAATTAAATCCAATCGGTCTCAAACGTGTTTATGACTCTCGCAGAGGCGCGGTGCGCAGAGAAAAGCTGATGTGTTCGTGTCGTGGTAACAAAACACACATACATCCTTTGCGAGCTTTGCGCCTTGGCGAGAGACTCTTCTTCACCGTCTACCACAATGGCCACAGCTGACATTCAATATGATCAATGTATCCACTCTAGAGGGAGACTGAAACTGGTTGTCAGGGCAGGACGCGGCTATTGCCGATAAATCCGTTCAGGATGCTGAAGCCGTAGGCAAAACTCCCGTTTTTCTCGTCTTGATTGCAGTAACAGATCCTGCCCAGGGTCTCCTGGGAACGGCCGTCGGTGAAGATGATTTTCGCCTTGATGCGGTCTTCAAGTTCAAACCGCTTGGATGTAACGAATCGAAAACCGCCCTTGCTGATATTTTCGATCACGCCTTCGTATTGCTGGGATTGTTCGGGCTGCCGGCCGTTGACCTGCAATATTTCGCAGCGGCAGGCCTTGCAGGGTTGTCTGATGTCTTTACGCGACTTCGCGTCCATTCCAGGTTCCAGTTGATGTTGTAGATTTATTTTGTGGACATGAGAACCGGTTCGTAGCCGAAAGTTCCCTCCAGCAGTTTCGCATAACCGGCGTAAATTCTTTCGTCAGCATCCTCGAAATATTCGATTTTCATTTCCTCGAGCATCTTCTTGCCGTCCGGGGTGTCTTTTGCCTGGATCAACGCCCGCTTTACGGCCTGCGCTACCTCACCCGGCACATCCGGCGAAGCGGACAGCGCCATATGCGGCACCGGCTCCGTCGATACCACGGTATTCAGGTTGTCATAATTGCCGACCAGCGGACTTGGAATGATTGCCGCATCAACCTGCCCGGCGATTACCTTGTTTACCGCGTCCACTGCATTGTTGGCTTCGATATAGAACGGCAGCCTGACAGGGTTCGGGAACATGCCGATCAACCTGACAGCGCCCATGCCCGGCGATGCCATGGTCGCAATTTTCTTCGAGATCAATTCTTCCATTTCGAAGACAAAATTGTCTTCGCCCGTAACCACGGTGAAACTCACCGTGTCAGGAAACTTGGCCAGGACCTTGTAGTCCTTGCGCTGGACGCGGTAATCGGTGAAATGTGCGCCGTCGAGCACAAAATGCATGTCCTTTGCCCTCTGCATGCGCGCCCAGTAGGTCAGAAAATTCCGGTAGGATTTTACGTAAAAGTTATGGCCGGTCGTTTTCGTCAGGTACTGCATCAGCGGCCGATAGTTGTTCTCGATCTGGTCGGGCGGCAATACGGGCTGAACTGCGACATAGTAGTTCCCGGCCAGGGCTGTGGCCGGAAGGATCGAAAACAGGAAGACAGCGGTGAGACGCCTGAAAATCATTGGAATGATTATCACCCGTGTTTATTGTCATTGCTGCAAGCATAGTCAAGATTCAGCTGTTTTTTGAAAAAGCGCGAAATATTACAGTAATTTACATTGATTCCAGCCAGGGTCGGAGCAGGTAAATAACCCCGGCTGCAAGCGTCAAACAGACCGTGCACAGCAACGCGATTTTGGCGATCAGCACCAGCTTCTGTTTCATCACGGACCCGCCTGCGAACCGGCATCCGGCCCGTTCTTGCTATTTTTATTATTTAAAAATAATAGCTTATAATATATTATTAATGTTACTTCTATTTTTCGCGCCGCGCCGGTGATCATTTTTTTCGGGTCCGGTGCCTGCTGTTCTGAGCCCGCAGGCCGGCCAGCTTCTCACCGATCTTGATTTCCAGCCCCCTGGCCACCGGCTGGTAGTAGATTTTCTCTTCCATGTTATCCGGGAAGTAGGTTTCACCGGCCGCAAAGGCGCCCTCCTCGTCGTGCGCGTAGCGGTAGTCGCTGCCGTGCCCGAGCTCCTTCATCAACCGGGTGGGCGCATTCCTGATGTGCAGCGGCACTTCCATGGTTCCCGACTCACGCGCATCCTTCATCGCGAGCCCGAACGCCGTGTAGACAGCGTTGCTCTTGGCCGTCGATGCGAGGAAGGCTATCGCCTGTGCTATGGCCAGTTCGCCTTCAGGGCTGCCCAGCCGCTCGTAGGTGTTCCAGGCATTGAGCGCGATGTCCAGCGCACGCGGATCGGCGTTGCCGATATCCTCGGATGCCATCCGCACTACGCGGCGCGCAACGTAGCGCGGATCGCAGCCGCCGTCGAGCATACGCGCGAACCAGTAAAGCGCCGCGTCCGGATTGCTCCCGCGCACCGACTTGTGCAGGGCGGATATCTGGTCATAGAAAAGATCACCGCCTTTATCGAAACGACGCAGACTCTGAGACGTGACATCGCGGACAATGCCGTCCGTAATCACGCCTTCGTCGTTCGCCAGGTCGGCAGCGATCTCGAGCATGTTCAATGCCCGCCGCGCATCGCCATCTGCCGTTTCGGCGATCTGGCCGATCAGTTCGTCGTCGATCCGGATGCCCCGCTGCCCCAGCCCGGCCTGTTCGTCGGAAAGGGCCCTTTTGAGCAAACGCGCAATATCGTCAGGCTGCAGGCTTTTAAGAACGTAGGTTTTAACCCGCGACAGCAGCGCGTTGTTGAGTTCGAACGACGGGTTCTCGGTGGTTGCGCCTATGAAAAAGAGGGTGCCGTCTTCGACATAAGGCAGGAAGGCATCCTGCTGCGACTTGTTGAAGCGGTGCACTTCGTCGACAAACAGGATGGTCGCCCTGCCGTTGGCCTGCTCCTGCCGGGCCCTGTCGACCGCCGCGCGGATATCCTTGACGCCGGACAGTACCGCGGAAATGCTCAGAAACTGCGCGTCGGCGCTATTGGCGATGATGCGCGCCAGCGTGGTCTTGCCCGTGCCCGGCGGCCCCCAGAACACCATGGAATGAAGCGTCCCCGACTCGATCGCCTGCCGCAGGGCGCCGGCGTTTGCGCGATCTCGGCCCAGTATATGGTCCTGCCCTATGAAATCATCCAGGCCCCTGGGGCGCATTCGGTCGGCCAACGGTGCGTAGGCCGGGTTGCCGGCACCGGAGTTCGCGGTCGACATCATGATCCGCCGAAAACGTCCACACCCTCCGGCGGTACGAATTCAAACAGAACGGGATCCAGCTCGGGATTCGGCTTGAGATCGGTAAAGTAGATGTGCGTGGTCTGGTCGAACTGGTCGTGCAGCTGAAGAAAACGAAGCCCCTGGCTGTCCAGGCCGATCATGACGCGGTCAAAATCCGTGTCCAGTTGCTTGTTCAGCAGTTCGATCCGATGCAGGCCCGCCTCGGTACCGCGCTCGTGTATCTCGAAGGCATCCTCGAGCGTCTTCCTGTTTTGCAGCAGGGCCATCGGGGTATTGTCGCGGCCAGTGCCCTGTTTCTGCACGGTGACCTGCTCCAGGTCCACGTCGTATATCCACACCCGCTCACCATCGGACACGATTTCCTGAGGATACGGCTCGGTGTAGTTCCAGCGAAATCTCCCGGGACGCTGCAGGTAGAAGGACCCGGCCGATTCCTGCAACAGCTCGCCGTCGCTGGATTTCAGCGTCTGCTTGAAATTCGCGGACATGGTCTGCGTTTCGGTCAGGAACCTGTCGAGCAGCACCCTGCCCTCGCCGGCGTTCACACCGCCCGCAAGAAAGCTGACAATAACGATTGTATGCAGGGTGCAATAGCGAAGCGTATTGCACCAAACCCTGTTCAAACTCAAGCGTTCTCACCTCATCACTGTGTAGGGTGCAATAGCGCAGCGTATTGCACCGGCTTATTCAAAATCAAGTGAATCCACCTCCTCAGTGCCCGCCCAGTTATCAGGATATACTCCAAGCGAAACATACCTGTGGAACGTGGAAAAAGGCCAGTCTTGCACGGCCTTCACCAGCCCATGTTTTACCGGGTTTATATGAATATAATCGAGATGGACTCCGTAATCCTGCTCATCCCGTATCACATGCTCCCAGAATCGTCTTTGCCATATCCCTCGCTCGCCGCGCTTCTGCCGCGTTTTAGTCCTGCTCTCTGCGTTCGGAAGCGCTAACGAGAATCGCGTTTTTATCGTGCGTATTCGCACAGAGTAATCCACATCCTCGTCTGGTAATTGAATCAGGCAATGAAAGTGATCGGGCAAAGCGACCCAGCCATGAATCCTGAATGGCCATTTGTGTCTTACGTGGTCTAGGGCTTCTCGCAAATGCCCCATGTGGCGCACCAGAAGATCATTTGACCGCCTCTTCATCAGATTAACGGTTAAAACATAGCATCCGCCCGCCGCGTCCTGCGGTAATTCGACATATCACTTCCCTTTGATCACGGTTGGTGCAATACGCTTTACTATTGCACCCTACGTAGTTGCTCTAATAACTTTGCGTTCCTCGCGCCTTTGCGCCTTTGCGTTAAAAAGGACTAAGCTTCCGGCGGCGGAGGCGCCAGCACCTCCCGGCTGCCGTTCGACTGCATCGCGCTGACCACACCGGCCGCTTCCATGTCCTCGATCATGCGGGCCGCACGGTTGTAGCCGATTTTCAAGCGCCGCTGTACGTAGGAGATGGATGCCTTGCGCGTTTCAGTCACGATCGCAACAGCCTCGTCATACAGCGCATCGGCTTCATCGCCGCCGGTCTGCGGTTTTTCGCCCGGCAGCACGGTGGCCGTATTTTCCTGTAAGACCTCTTCGACGTAGTCAGGTTCACTGGAGCGTTTCAGATGTTCGGCCACGTTGTGCACTTCGTGGTCGGCCACGAATGCCCCGTGCACGCGCACCGGAAGGTTGCTGCCGACTTCCATGTAGAGCATGTCGCCGTGGCCGAGCAGCTGTTCCGCGCCCATCTGGTCCAGGATGGTTCTCGAATCGACGCGCGAAGAAACCTGGAATGCGATGCGGCTCGGAATATTCGACTTGATAAGGCCCGTGATCACATCGACCGACGGCCTCTGCGTCGCCAGGATCAGGTGAATACCCGAGGCGCGCGCTTTTTGCGCCAGCCGCGCGATCAGCTCCTCGATCTTCTTGCCGACCACCATGAACAGGTCTGCGAACTCGTCGACCACGACCACGATGTAAGGCAGCGGCTTCAGCTCGGCCGGCTGCGCACCGGGCGCCGCGTGGTCGGGATCGAACAGCGGGTCCTCCAGCGGCCGGCCCGCATCCGCGGCCTCCCTGACCTTGCGGTTGTAGCCGGAGATGTTGCGCACACCCAGCGCGGCCATCAGCTCGTAGCGCGTTTCCATTTCGGCCACGCACCAGCGCAGCGCATTGGCCGCTTCCTTCATGTCCGTGACGACCGGCGCCAGCAGATGCGGAATGCCTTCGTAGACGTTCAGCTCGAGCATCTTCGGGTCGATCATGATCATGCGTACTTCGCTGGGCTTGCTCTTGTAGAGCAGGCTCATCAGCATCGCGTTTACACAGACCGATTTGCCCGATCCCGTGGTACCGGCGACCAGCAGGTGCGGCATGCGCGCCAGGTCGGCGACCACCGGCATGCCGGAGATATCCTTGCCGAGACCCAGCGTCAGGGGTGACGATGACTTGTCGTATTCCTTCGACATCAGGATCTCGCTGAGCGTGACCAGTTCACGGTGCTCGTTGGGGATTTCAAGCCCGACGACGGTCTTGCCTGGTATGACCTCGACCACCAGCACGCTGATCACGGACAAGGACCGCGCCAGGTCCCGGGACAGCGCCGTGATCTTGCTGGCCTTGACACCGGGCGCCGGCTGCAACTCGAAGCGTGTCACCACCGGGCCCGGATGAACCGCCACGACCTCGACCTCGACGCCGAAATCCGCCAGCTTGAGTTCAACCAGCCGCGACAGGGCTTCGAGCGCCTCCCGGGTATAGCCTTTTTCCGATGGCTGCGGTTTGTCCAGCAAGCGCAGCGGCGGCAACTCGGTGTCGGCATGGGTTTCGAACAGCGCGATCTGTTTCTCGCGATCGAGCCGCTCGGAAATCTCTACTTTTTTCACGACCGGCTCGATGCGCACCTTCTGGCTTCCCTTGGCCTTGCGCTCGGCGGTTTTCTGTTTTTCGGCTTCCAGCAGCTCCTGGCGGTGCTGCTTCGCCTCGACACCGGCCCTGCGTTCCTGCAGGTATTCGACCAGGGCCTTCATCTGGGCTGCCACTCTCGCATACACCGCGTAGCCGAAAGCCCCGACCATATCGATCACGCGGAACCACGACAGGCCGCTGAACAGGGTGATACCGGCGAGCAGTACCGCCAGCAGGATCAGTGTCGAACCCAGCAGGCCGAGCACGCCGGCGAGATCATCGCCCAGCCACTGGCCCAGGATGCCTCCGCCGTCAATCGGCAGGGTATCGGCCGGGATCACGAAATGCAGGCTGGTGAGCGCACAGCCCGACGCCAGGGTGACAAAAAACCCCAGCCAGCGAAGCCCCAGTACGCGGTAGTCGATTTCACCGTCGTCAGCGTCCTTGCGTACGCTGCGCATCACCAGGAAACCGCTGTAGGCGATCATCACGGGCAGCAGATAGGCGAGGTAACCGAACAGGCTGAACAGCACATCCGCTATCCAGGCGCCGACCACGCCCGCGGCATTGTCTATTCCATTGCGCGGCCCGGTGTAGGACCAGCCGGGGTCGAGCGGATTGTAGGTGGCCAGGGCGGCAAGAAAGAACAGCGCGATCGCGACCAGAACCAGCATGGCGCCCTCCCGCAGCCCATGCTGGATATGCGTGGTCAGGCCCGAACTACCTGTTGTTGTTATTTTTTTAGGGCGTGCTTGAGCCAAACAAACTGTCCTGAATCTTCAGTAACGACCGAAACGGCACTCGGTGCATTATAAACCCAGTTCCTGCTTCAATACAGGGTCAACCACGGCACCGTCCCGCACGGCCACCGCCGGGCCCATGCCGCTGCTGTCCACCCCTTTTTCGAGCAGTTGTGTCACATAGGGCAAAACCGCGGATGACAGCGCCTGCGAGGCGGTTCGCGGCACGGCGCCGGGCATGTTCGGCACAGCCTGGTGCAGCACACCGTGATGGCTGTACACCGGTCTTTGATAGCTGGTGGCGCGTATGTTTTCCACGCTGCCGCCCTGGTCGATCGCGATATCGACGATCACGCTGCCCTTGGCCATGGACCTGACCATCTGTTCCCTGATCACGACCGGCGCCCGCCTGCCGGCCACCATGACCGCGCTGACGACCAGGTCGGCCTGTGCGACCGCCTCGGCTATGCGGCCCTCGTCCGAGACCAGCCCACTGCAGTTGCCATAGCGTGCAGCAATCCGGTCCACGCGCTGCCGGTCAAGGTCGAACACGGTGACGCGGGCGCCGAGGGATGAGGCCGCTTCCACCGCGTGCTCACCGGCCACGCCGCCGCCCATAACCACGACACTGCCGTTGTCAGCGCTGTCGATACCTCCGAGCAGGATCCCCTTGCCGCCGTTGTTCTGAAACAGATACCCGGCGCCGCCGATCACGGCCAGGCGCCCCGCGATCTTGCTCATCGGCGCGAGCAGGGGCCGCCCGCCCCCTTCTTCGACCACCGCTTCGAACGCAATCGCGGTCAGGCCGATATCGCACAGCTGCCGTGTCAGAACCGGCTGGGCCGCAAGGTGCAGAAAACTGAATACCACGTGTTTTTGCTGGAGGTACTTAAGGCCTTCTTCCAGCGGCTGCTTGACCTTGACGATCAGCTCGGCCGCTTCGAACAGCGCCGCCTTGTCCGGAACGATGTCCACACCGGCCTCGAGGTAATCCTGGTCGCTGTAGCCGCTGCCGAGACCCGCCCCGGTTTCGAGGTAGACCTTGTGGCCGGCGGCGCTCAATTCAGCGCATGCCGCCGGCACCAGCGCAACCCGTCCTTCACCGTACATTATTTCCCGTGGAATGCCCGTATTCATCTTTAACTCCTGTCGAAACCGTTATTGTTATAGCACGTGCTTTCGCACGAGTTCAGAAACTTTTGCTAACATAGCCTGCCTCAAGAATCTGACCGCTGATCGGAGACATTACATGAGCGAAGCGAAACACTGTCAACTACTTATCCTGGGTTCCGGGCCGGCAGGCTACACCGCTGCCGTCTATGCTGCACGTGCGAACCTGAAACCCGTGCTCGTAACCGGACTGGAAATGGGCGGCCAGCTGACCACCACGACCGATGTTGACAACTGGCCGGGCGACAACGACGGCGTTCAGGGCCCCGAACTGATGGAACGCATGCAAAAACACGCAGAGCGTTTCGGCACCGAAATCATTTTTGACCAGATCAACACCGTCAAGCTCGATGAAACGCCTTACAGACTGATCGGCGATTCCAACGAGTTTACCTGCGATGCGCTTATCATCTGCACCGGCGCCAGCGCCATGTACCTCGGACTGGATTCCGAAAAGGCCTTTATGGGCAAAGGCGTGTCGGCCTGCGCCACCTGCGACGGTTTCTTCTACAAGGAGCAGAAAGTCGCTGTGATCGGCGGCGGCAATACGGCTGTCGAAGAAGCGCTCTACCTTTCGCATATCGCATCCGAAGTGACCGTCGTGCATCGCAGGGATGCGCTTCGGGCCGAGAAAATCCTGCAGGACCACCTGCTGGAGAAAGCCGAAAACGGTAACGTCACCATGGCCTGGGACAGCGTGCTCGAGGAAGTGCTCGGCGACGACAGCGGCGTAACGGGAATTCGTATCAAAAACGTCAAGGATGGCGCCACGACCGATATCGATGTTTCCGGCGTCTTCATCGCAATCGGGCACAAACCCAACACGGGCATTTTCGAAGGCCAGCTCGAAATGAATAACGGGTATATCAAGGTCAGGAGCGGAACCGAAGGCAATGCCACGGCGACCAGTGTACCGGGCGTGTTTGCCGCCGGCGATGTAATGGACCAGGTCTACCGCCAGGCGGTGACCTCCGCCGGTACCGGCTGCATGGCGGCCCTCGATGCAGAGAAGTATCTGGACGATCTTGAGTGTGAAAAAGCCGCAAAGGGGTGCGATTAGCCTGCCTTCGTTCAGCAGACGGGCCAGAACAAATCGATGAAACTGAGCACGGTTTCATCGCTGGCCGACATCGAGCCCGATGAATGGAATGCGCTCGCAGAATCAGACAATCCATTCATTCAGCACGATTTTCTTGCCGCGCTGGAACAGCATAACTGCCTGGAGCCCTGGGGCTGGCAGTCGAACCACATCGTCGCTCACGACGGCAAAAGGCTGGTGGGCGCCAGCCCGGCCTATATAAAACACAACTCCTACGGTGAGTTCGTATTCGACTGGGCATGGGCCGATGCCTACCATCGCAGCGGACTCGAGTATTATCCGAAACTCGTAATTGCCGCACCGTTCACACCCGCGTTTGGTCCACGCTTGCTGGCGGAGCCCGGCAGTGACCAGGCCGCTGTCAGCAGGCAGTTGATCCAGGGTGCGGTTGAATCAGCTGCAGACGACGACCTGTCCTCAGCGCACTGGCTGTTCTGCAACGACCGCGATCTCGCGCAGCTGAGACAGGCCGGCATGCTGACGCGCAGCGACTTCCAGTACCACTGGCCAAACGACGATTATCAGAACTTCGATCAGTTCCTTTCCCGGCTGAGCAGTAAAAAGCGCAAAAACATTCGCCGCGAACGCAAGAAAGTGGCCGATGCCGGCATTACAACGGAGGTCATCAACGGCGAGGAACTGAGTGAAGAACAGTGGCACATGCTGTACGACTTCTACCGCATCACTTTCCTGCGCAAGTCGGGCGCGCCGACACTGTCGCTGGAGTTCTTCCAGGCCATGTCGCATCGGCTGCGCGCGGTATTTGCCCGGCACGGGCGCCGTATCGTCGCCGGCGCCATTTGCTTTGTCGGAAACGGCACGCTCTATGGCAGACACTGGGGCTGTTATGAAAACTATGACAGCCTGCACTTCGAAGTATGCTATTACACGGGCATCGATTACTGTATTCGCCACGGGCTGAATCGATTCGAACCCGGCGCACAGGGTGAGCACAAGATCGCACGCGGCTTCCTGCCGACACGCACCTTTTCCGCCCACTGGATCGCCCATGACGGCTTCCGAACCGCACTGCGCCAGCACCTCGATCATGAAGCGCGCGCCATGGATGACTATTATCAACAGCTTATGGCGAGCCAGCCCTACCGGCACGGCTGATACCGTATCAGCCGCGCTTCAGCAAGGTATCATCAAATTAAAGACATCAGCACTTGAATTGCGGATTGCGCTTCCATAGGATTGCGTTTTACATAGCGACACGCTGAATCACCGGACACTTACATGAAATTTTTCTCCCGCATATTGCCAGCCCTGGCGCTCCTTCTTGGCGTCGGCAGCACTTCTTTTGCCGCATCACAGGACGTATTCGACCAGATCATCAAAAAAGACGAGATCCGGGTCGGCATATCCATCATGGCGCCCTGGGTAATGAAAGACAAGAACGGCAAGTACATCGGTTTCGAAATCGATATCGCCAAACAGCTTGCGAAAGACATGGGTGTCAAACCGGTGTTCAAGGAGTACGAATGGAACAAGCTGATCCCGGCGCTCGAGAAAAAAGAGATCGACATCATCGCGTCCGGTATTTCCATTACACCGAAACGCGGTCTGAGAATCCGGTTCAGCGACCCGTATGCAACCTCAGGCTACAACCTGGTGTCCAACCTGAAACTGACCAAGGACTTCACCAGCATCAAGGACCTGAACAGCAGCAAGGTGTACATCGGGGCGGTAACAGGCACGGTCTCTGAAAGCCTGGTACCGAAGGTGTTCCCGCGGGCCAAGCTGGACACCTTCAAGGACAACAAGGAAGCCACCGATGCGGTGGTCAATGGAACCATCCATGCTTTTGTTGCATCCGCCCCTATCCCGCGTTTCGTCGCGTTGAAATATCCTGACGAGGTTGACCTGCCACTGGAGAAGCCGCTGCTTGTCACCAAAGAGGCCTTCGCGATCAACAAGCACAATCCGGAAATGCTTGCCTATCTTAACTCGTGGATCGTTGCACACCAGGCCGACAACTGGATCAAGAGCACGCATTCCTACTGGTTCAAGTCGCTTAAATGGCGACGCAAGCTAAGCGAATGATGATGCCTGTCAGCACACCATCCATGCATCACGACATCCGGCCGCAATACAGCCTGCCCCTTTTGCTGCTGCTCAGCGCCGCCGCCATCGCCGGCAGTGACGGCCTGCTCGAACTGCCGGAGCACTACCGCACGCCACTGTCCGATGTGGTCTACGAGGAACACACCACCTGGCGTGCGACACCGGAAGATGACAACGGCTGGCGCCGGGGCGACGAGGAAATGATCCAGCAGGGACGCTTGCGCAGGGAAGTGCTGCCGCAATGGGACTATGAAGAACGCAGCGACCCGACACTGGGCAACATCTTCATGAACGAAAACGAACTCGCCAGACCGAAGACAAACGTATTCAGGCTGAACTTCTAAAGCGCGATGTCGTTGATCGTATGGCTCGAGGACAATGACTATGAATTTCCTCCGGTCGACCAGGCCCTGGAGGAACCGGACGGCCTGCTGGCCGCCGGCGGCCTGCTTACACCCGAGATTCTGCTCAAGGCGTACCGGCACGGCGCGTTCCCCTGGTACTCCGAGGGACAGCCTGTGCTCTGGTGGTCGCCCGACCCGCGCTGCGTTCTGTTCCCGGAAAAACTGAAGATCTCCCGCAGCCTCAGGAAAACACTGAAACGGCAGCCGTTTACCGTACGACAGGACACGGCCTTTCGCGACGTCATGCGCAACTGCGCAAAACCGCGCAAATATGCAGACGGAACCTGGATTACCGATGAAATGGTGCTGGCCTACTCGCAAATGCATGAACTGGGCTACGCGCACTCGATCGAATGCTGGCAGGACGACAGGCTGGTCGGCGGCCTCTACGGCATAGCGCTTGGTGACATGTTTTTCGGCGAATCCATGTTCAGCGATGAAACCGATGCATCGAAAGTCGCGCTCGAGTATTTGTGCAATACCGTAAAACCGAAATTGATCGACGTGCAGGTGTATTCGGAACACATGGAAAGTCTGGGTGCAGAGATGATTCCACGCTCCAGGTTTATAAAACTGCTTGCTCGCTACTGCGGCTAGTTTCCACGCTGTTACACAACGCATATTGGCACGCCCATTGTAGGAGCGGCTTCAGCCGCGAATGGCGTTTCTTAATGTTGTGTTGTTTCTATCTTGCTGTAACTGTATTCAAGCGAAAGCCTCGATTATTTTCTTCGTGTAATTGAACGTCTGGTTTCGCCCTGTTGGGCGAGTTACTTTTCG
>Ga0180438_10004680_pt1 | contig 19527 bp, 12 predicted proteins | sample SS_ome_12_FD_132455 | JGI IMG/M metagenome (GOLD analysis project Ga0180438, IMG submission 132455) | Hypersaline lake sediment archaeal communities from the Salton Sea, California, USA - SS_3_D_2 metaG | ecosystem: Environmental > Aquatic > Non-marine Saline and Alkaline > Hypersaline >... | reverse complement strand
TCAGGTTGAGCAAACTATAGCATAGACTCGCTCGCTGGCAACTTGCAACCTTGCAAGGAACAAAAACCGCACCAACTTCTCAGTCGAAAATCGCTAAACTGACTCTCTTTTCACCAGCCCAGCAAGCAGGAGACGGTACGCTGCCTCCGATACAGCGCTATCGCCTGTCAGTGCCAGCCATGGGGGGCGTGTCAGCAATAGAATCCCAGGAAGCTGGTCACTGGATACCGGGATGCCCGGTGCTAACTGGCGGCCGGCTACTGCTTCTCATACGGTTCACCATCGGCAGCGGGGGGAACCGCCTCACCCACCACGCCGGCCAGGGCGATCATCGTCACCAGGTAGGGAGCCATCACCAGGAATTGAGAGGGAATTGGCACCTCCAGGATGGCCAATTTGGTCCGCAGCGTATCGGCAAAGCCAAAGATGAGGGCCGACCCGAAAGCGCCGAAGGGCATCCACTTGCCAAAGATCATCGCCGCCAGGCCGATAAACCCTTTGCCGGCGGTCATCAACTCGTCGAAGCGCCCGACCGAGCCCAGGACCAGAAAGGCGCCAGCAAGCCCTGCCACCATTCCTCCCAGTGCCACGTTGACGTAGCGGGTCTTGAAGACGTTCACCCCCAGCGTGTCCGCCGCGCGGGGATGCTCCCCCACCGCCCGGGTGCGCAGCCCCCAGCGGGTGTAGAAGAGCATCACGTGAATCACCGCCATCAGGATCAACAACGTATAGACCAAGACGTTCTGCTCAAAGAACACAGGTCCAACAATAGGGATGTTGGAAAGAATCGGGATAGAGACCGGAGAGAAGATGCCGGGGAGATTGAGATGCGGGAATTCGGCGAGGATGCGGGCGCTGAGGAAACTGGTCAGGCCCGCGCCCAGGATGTTGATAGCGGTACCAGCGATGATCTGGTCGATTTTGAAACGAACCGCCAGGAGCGCCAAAAGCAACCCCAGAAGCGCTCCCACGAGCAGCGCGCCGAGCAAGCCGAAGGTCATGGACGCCCAAGACGGCCACTCCCACACGTTGGCCGCCACGCTCCCCGTCAGCGCGGAGAAGAAGGCACCGACCAGCATCATGCCCTCGATGCCAATGTTGATCACCGCACAGCGCTCACACAGCACCCCAGAGAGCGCAGCCAGAGCGATGGGTACAGCCCGCAACAGAGTGCTGCTCAGCAGGCCAGCCAGGTTCAGCGAGCGGTCGCGAGCAGCCCAGATGAGGAAGGCCAGCACGAACAGCAGCGCCACCCCTCCCAGGGCCAGGTTGACCCGCCGGAAGCCGCGGGTTAGCTGCCATCCACCCACAAAGACACATACGAGCACACAGCCATACAGCGCCGTCGTTGTGGGAAAGACAAGGTTCGGCACTGGCAACGCCTGCGATCGTCCGCTGGGGTTGAGCACAAAGGTCGTGATCTGGTCTGCTGTGGCCACACGCGCAAAGAGAAAGAAAAGCAGCAATCCAGTCCCAAGAAAAACCAGGCCATAGGTACGCGCTCGCCGGACAGAGCCCCCTCCCCGAGCCGCGCTTTGTTCCCATACAGCGCTCATATCTGACCTCCTTACACCTGACCCCAACCCCGGGTGAAGATCGCCTCGCCCACCTCCTTCGGCGCGCGCAGGCGATAGAGGAAGCGGATCACTTCCGGGGCGGCGATAAAGATGATGATCAACCCCTGCAGCACGGAGATGATGTCGATAGGCACAGAAGCCGGTGGCGCCTGCATCCGCTGCGCGCCAGCCCGCAGAAAGCCGAACAGCAGCGCCGAGAGCAGGACGCCCACCGGGTGGCTCTTGCCCAAGAGCGCCAGGGCGATCGAGTCAAAGCCGTATCCGGAGAAGAACGCGTTGGGCATGTAGTGGATCACACCCAGGATATCGTGGGCCCCGGCCATCCCGGCCAGCGCCCCGCTGAGCGCCATCGCCAGGACAAAGTTCCGGGCCACGCCGATGCCGGCCGTCCGCGCCGCCCGGGGGTTGGCGCCCACAGCGCGGATCTCAAAGCCCAGCGTCGTCTTGAAAAGCAGCCAATAGACCACCACGACCGCAGCCAGCGCCAGAAAGAGCCCCATATTGAGATTGATGGAGGGATTGTCCGGAAAGAATTGGGGCAGGTAGGCGGAGGGCTCGATCTCCGGGCTGATCGGTCGGGAGTCACCGGGGCGCGCCATCGGACCGCCCACCTGGAGCAGGTAATCGGCCAACTGGTAAGCGATGTAATTGAACATGATGGTGTTGATCACCTCGTGGGCCCCCGTCTTGGCCTTGAGAAAACCGACGATGGCCGCCCAGAACGCGCCGCCAGCCATCCCCGCCCCCAGGGCCAGGGGCAGGTGAACGAACCCAGGAAGCCCCTTGAGACTGTACCCCACAAAGACAGAGGTCAGCCCGCCGATAAAGTACTGCCCCTCCGCGCCGATGTTGAACAGCCCACAGCGGAAACCCAGCGCTACCGCCAGCCCCGCAAAAACATACGGAGTGGCGATGCGCAGACCCTCGGTCAGTGGGCGGATAGCGCGAAACAGTTTAGTGGTCTCCCCAGTCTGGCGGTAGATCGAGAAACCCTCGCTGATACGAGACGGGCTGCCGAAGGCGCCCTCGAAGAGCGCAGCATAGGCCCGGACGATGGCCTGCCAGGCAGCCGCCAATCCCCCCCCCACCCCATCGCCGAAGGCAGCCCAAACTTCAGGGTCGAAAGCAGCGATAAATATGGCCCCGACAACCAACGCCGTGAAAATGGCCAGGATTGGCATCAGGGCTGCTTGCCAGTTCCAGGCCATAAGACGCGGCAGCAATCCCTCTACCAAGTCCTCGCCCTCGGGCCCCACCCGGGTGCGGACGCGGCCGGTGCGCAGCCCCTCGGCCACCTCCAGGATCTTGCCCCGCACCTCGGAGGGAATCGCAGCGTCGGCCAGGTGATAGGGCGCCAGCCCGACGCCGTCGTTTGCCACGTTAAAGCGGAACACGCCGCTGCGCAGCTTTCCCTCGACAGCCTGAGTGACGGCGGCGTAGACGGCCTGATCCATCCGTTTGACGGCACTGGTCAACAACCGATCAGCACCGGCAAGGTCCCCGTCCTGGAAAGTCGTGACCCACTCGTCCTGATCCACCCCTATGACCCACACGCCCTGGCGAGCCGCAGCCTGAAGCGCCGCACTGCCGCTCACCCCGCCGGCAGCAAAGATCACGTCAGCCTCCTGGCCGATCAACTCCTCAGCCGCATTGACGCCCGCCTTCACGTCGGTGAAGGACTCGGTGTAGACCTGCACCACGCGTGCCCGCCGATTGGTGAAGGCCAGACCATGCTCGAATCCCCTGTGGTACTTGCGCACGGGCGCCACGGCCACCCCGCCCACAAAGCCAACGGTCCCTCGCTCCGTCATCAGCCCCGCCAGCGCACCGGCCAGGAAACCCGCCTGATCCTCGGCAAAGATCAGTCCGGTGACGTTCTTGCTCTCCGACAACGGTTCATGGTCCACGATGATGAAGTGGACTCCCGGGTAGCGGGCCGCCAGCCGCTCCACCGCTCTTCCCCTTCCGGCCCCCATGACGACGATAAAACCACAGCCCCGGTTTATCATTTGGACCAGGTTGGCCTCGTAACCGACCTCCGCCTCCGTCTCTATGACGTCAAACTCGATAGCTCGTTCCTCCGCGCACCGCTTCAGTCCTTCATAAGCGTACTGATTATACGCGCCATCGTCAATGCCACCGACGTCAGCGACGAAACCCACCAGCGGTTTATCAGGCGATGTCTGCACTGGCCACCTCCTTCCGCGTTTCTCCCATTCCCGCCATCAGCAGGCCAACCTCCTCTTTGGTCACCTGGTCAGCGGGCAGAATGTCCACAATCCTCCCCTCGTACATGACTGCGATGCGGTCCGAAAGGCCCATCACCTCGTCCAACTCCGGGGAGACCAGCAACACTGCGCATCCCTCGTCCCGCTTCTCGATGATACGACGGTGAATATACTCGATAGAGCCCACGTCCAGGCCCCGTGTAGGCTGGGAGGCAACGAGCAAGCGGATAGGACGGGAGAACTCGCGGGCGACGATAACCTTCTGCTGATTGCCGCCGGAAAGGCTGGAGACCGGCGTCAACACGCTCGGGGTGCGCACGTCGAACATCCGCGCCCCCCTTTCCGCCGTCGCCAGGATAACCTCCCGATCCAGCATGCCGTGGCGGGCGAAGGGGGGCAAGTAGTACGTGTTGAGGATCAGGTTGTCGGCGACGGGGAAACTGAGCACCAGCCCATCCCTCTGGCGGTCCTCTGGCACGTGGGCCACCCCCCTCTCCAACACTTGCCGGGGAGACACGCCAGTGAAGTCGCCATCCAGGATATGCACCTCACCCGCCAGCGGCTGCCGCAGCCCGGTCAAGGCCTGCACCAACTCCGTCTGGCCGTTCCCCTGCACACCGGCTACGCCGAGGATCTCTCCAGCCTGCACCTGGAACGAGACGCCCCGGACCGCCACATTGCCTCGGTCATCCATCACCTCCAGGTCTTTCACGTCCAGCACCGGTTCGCCAGGTTGGGCAGGGGCTTTTTCCACCTGCAGGAGCACCTGGCGACCGACCATCATGGCAGCCAGCTCCTGCTCACCACTCTGGGTCGGGGTGGTGGTGCCCACCACCCGCCCGTTGCGCAGAACAGTGATCCGGTCGGCGATGGCCATCACCTCCTTCAGCTTGTGGGTGATAAAGATCACTGACTTACCCTGCGCCACGAGCGATCGAATGACCGTAAACAGGTCCTCTACCTCCTGGGGAGTGAGAACCGCCGTCGGTTCGTCCAAGATGAGGATGTCCGCCTCCCGGTACAGCAACTTGATGATCTCAACCCGCTGTTGGACCCCTACCGACAGGGTCCTGACGTAGGCGCCGGGATCCACCTCCAGCCCATACTGCGTGGAGATCTCACGTACGCGCCGGGCAGCGACAGCCCGATCCAGAAAAATACCGTTCTTGATGGACTCTACCCCCAGCATGACGTTCTCGGTCACCGTGAGCACCGGCACCAACATAAAGTGCTGATGAACCATGCCAATACCCTGCGCGATGGCGTCGTTGGGCCCTTGGATCTCCACCCTCTGGCCCCTGACGCTGATCTCGCCCTCATCGGGGGAATAGAGGCCGTAGAGGATGTTCATCAGAGTGGTCTTGCCCGCCCCGTTCTCCCCCAGGAGAGCGTGAATCTCACCCTCCTCCAGGGTCAGATCGATGTGATCGTTGGCCAGGACGCCGGGGAAGGCTTTGGTGATACCGTGCAGTTCCAAAACGGGGGATGGCGAATTGCGAATTGAGGGCATCGTTACCTCCTTGAGTCCTTGACGCGAAACGACGCGAAACGAAGAGCTAATCCGCATGCCTACCTTCGCCAGCCATCAGCCAGCGTCAGCAATGCGGCTAGTATACGGCAAAACCACTGAATGTCAAGAGAGACATCCAAGATTTGCGCCGTACACTGGGTGGAACGCTTGCTTGCCATTTATCGTTGATTTAGCTATAATACCTGCATTGCATTGCAACCCATGCTGCAGTCAGCTCTGCAGATGCGAAAGGAGGTGAGGGCACAGCAAAGTATTCCCTAGTCTACTCTCCACTTTGAACAACAGATTGCTAGACCGTATCACATACACATAAGGAGGAGATTCGAAATGCGCAAGTTGCTTTTAGTATGCCTGAGTTTGCTGACCATAGTGTCGCTCCTGGCAGCCTGCGGCCCCAAGGCGACCGAGGTTCCCACGGAGGTGGCCCCACCAGAGGAAGCCCCTACGGAGGCCCCCCCCGAGGAATTCAAGGCCGGCATGGTCACCGACGTGGGCGGCATCGACGACAAGTCCTTCAACGCGACCTCCTGGCAGGGCATGGAGATCGCCGAGGAGGAACTAGGGATCGAGGTCAACTACCTGGAATCACAGCAGCAGACCGACTATGCGGTCAACATCACCCAGTTCCTGGATCAGGAGTACGACATCATCATCACCGTCGGCTTCCTGCTGGGTGATGCCACCGCGACGTTCGCCCAGGAGAACCCCGACACCGACTTTGCCATCGTGGACTTTGGCTACGACCCGGTCATCCCCAATGTCCTGGGCCTGACCTTCGCCACCGACGAGGCGGCCTTCCTGGCCGGATACCTAGCCGCGGGGATGACCAAGACCGGCAAGGTGGGCACCTTCGGCGGCATCGAGATCCCGACGGTGACCATCTTTATGACCGGCCTCAAGGCCGGCGTCGACTACTACAACAAGCAGCACGGCACGGACGTCGAGGTGCTGGGCATGGATGTCTTTGTCGGCAACTTTGAATCGACCGACGACGGCCGCCGCGTGGGCGAGGACCTGATCGCCGAAGGTGCCGACATCATCATGCCCGTGGCCGGCCCGGTAGGCATCGGCACGGCTGCAGCGGTCAAGGCAAACCCCGGCACGATGCTCATCTGGGTGGACACCGATGGATGCGTCAGCCAGCCGGAGGCGTGCGATGTGACCCTGACCAGCGTCATGAAGAACATGCACGTGGCGGTGTTCGAGGCGGTCAAGCAGTCCTACGAGGGCACCTTCGAGGGCGGCTTTTACGTCGGCACGCTGGCAAACGATGGCGTGGGCATCGCCCCCTTCCACGAGTTCGACGACGACGTACCGGCCGACCTGAAGGCGGAGCTGGAAGAGGTGAAGCAGAGTCTTATCGCGGGCACCCTCACCGTCGCTGGGGAACTGGTTGAGGCTCCCCCGCCCGAGGAAGCGGCCGATACGCTGATCATTGGCACCACCGACAAGGTGACTGTCCTTGATCCAGCCGACAGCTATGACTTCCACACCTGGGAGATCCACCACAACACCATGGACACCCTGCTCCACTACGTCCCGGGCACGACCGATCTGGAGCCTGGCCTGGCCGAATCGTACGAGGTCAGCGACGACGGGCTGGAGTACACCTTCAAGCTGCGGGAAGGCCTCAGCTTCCCCGATGGTGCGCCCTTCAACGCCGAGGCGGTGAAATGGTCCATCGATCGGGTGTTCAGGCTGGAAGGCGATCCCAACTGGCTGGTGACTTCCTTCGTTGACAGTGTTGAAGTTGTGGACGAGTACACCGTCAAGTTCATCTTGCAGGCGGCCGTCAACTACTTCCCATTGCTGGTTGCCACCCAGCCATACTCGCCGATCAGCCCCGAGTGCTACTCTGAGGACGCCATTGACGCCGATAGCATGTGCGGTGGCCTCGGACCCTACAAGATCACCAAGTGGGAGCGCGATGTGGAGATGGTGCTGGAGGCCTACGATGGCTACCCCACTTCGCCTGCGACACCTAACATCGTGGTCAAGTACTACGCCGATGCGACCACTATGCGCTTGGCGGCGGAGAGCGGCGAGATTGACATAGCCACCAAGACCCTCAACCCGACCGACTATGCCGACCTGGAGGCCGCAGGCGAGCTGCAGGTCATCGAGGGGCCGGGCGCCCAGATCCGCTACATCTGCTTCAACGTAACCACTCCGCCCTTTGACGATGCTGGGGTGCGCCAGGCCATCGCCTACGCAGTGGACCGCGACGCTGTCACCACCATCGCCTTCCAGGGCACCCATGACCCGCTGTACAGCATGGTGCCCATGGGCATGTGGTCGCACATCGATGCCTTCCCCAAGCGCGACCTGGACATGGCCAAGGAGCTGCTGACGGCGGCTGGCTACAGCGAGGCGAGCCCGCTGGAGATGGACCTGTGGTGGACGCCAACCCACTACGGCCCGACTGAGGCCGACGTGGCCACCGTGCTCAAGGACAACCTGGAAGAGACCGGCATGGTCGCGGTCAGCCTGCAGAACACCGAGTGGGCGACCTACAAGGAATACATGAACGCTGGTTCCATGCCTGTCTTCCTGCTGGGTTGGTACCCCGACTACCTGGACCCCGACAACTACACCTGGTCGTGGGGTCACTCCGATGCTGCGGATGACATGGGTATCTTCTATGCCAACGACGAGATGGATGCTCTGTTGGAAGCCGGACAAACGGCGGCCACACTGCGGGGCGACGATCGTCTGAAGATCTATGAAGACGCCCAGAACCTGTGGGTCGAGGACCCGCCGACCATCCCGCTGACTCAGGGCACGCTGCTGGTTGTGGCCCAGCCCGATGTCACAGGGATCGTACTTGATCCGAACATGCTGTTCCACTACTTCCTGCTGGCCAAGTGAGGAAGACGTGGCCCTAGCTAGCTAGTGACAGGAGGGGTTTTGGCGGATCCCAATTTGCCAAAGCCCCTCCTTATCTGAGTGAGCCATGAAATCCTTACGTGCCTACATCATCACCCGCATCCTGCTCACCATTCCCATGCTCTTTGTCCTCGTCACCTTGGTGTTCATCGTGGTGCGCATCATGCCCGGTGACCCGGTCGAGGCGATGCTTCGCCCAGGTGTACCCAAAGAATACAAAGATCAGATCAAGCACAACCTGGGGTTGGACCGGCCGCTGTTCTTCAACTTCAGAGGCAGCAACGCTCGCGTGCTGCCCGAAAGGTTGTTCTTGCAGACCGAGCCAGGACTTGTAGGCAGCAAAGCCCTTCTCGCCGAGGAGGGCGCCGTCCTGGCGATAAGCAATCGACGAGAGGAGGACGGGGATTGGCTGCAGGTGGCAGTCCCGGAGAACTTTGAAGGCTGGGTGTCTCCCGACCAAATGGGCTGGATGAGACAGGTCAACGTGGGGATGACGGTCCTCGAAGAGAGAGAAATCCAAGGCAGCGAGAACTGGACCAACTTTACCACTGCCGACGGGCTCGCTGGCGACCGGGTAAATGCCATCTGGGGAGAAGCCTCGGGCGTGATGTGGTTCGGCACGGATAATGGCATCAGCCGCTACAGCGCCACCGGCTGGGACACCTTTGACGATACCGTAGGCCAGGATATCCAGGTCATCTGGAGCGGCCGACCAGCCGACCTCTGGTTTGGCACAGATGGAGATGGCGTGATTCACCTCAGAAGCGGAAGGAAGACCACTTTCACGACCGCCGATGGACTGGCTAGCAATCACGTGTACGCAGTATGGGGACAGGGTTCCCGGACCGTCTGGGCCGGCACCGACCAGGGAGCGAATCTCTACGATGATGAGAGGTGGACAACCTTCACCGCTGCCGACGGGCTGGCAGACGACCGGGTAAACGCCATCTGGGGTGATAATCAGGCTTTCTGGTTCGGCACCGACAGCGGCTTGAGCCGCTACGATGGCGAGGCATGGACCACCTTCACCGCCGACGACGGTTTGGCGGACAACTGCGTGAACGCTGTGTGGGGAGATGGCGCGGGCACCTTGTGGGTCGGCACAGACGACGGACTGAGCCGCTACGAGGATGACACCTGGACAACCTTCACCGTTGTCGATGGACTGGCGGACGACCACGTCAATACCATCTGGGGAGACGAGACGGAACTCTGGGTCGGTACCGACGGTGGAGCAAGTCGCTTCGACGGCGAGGGTTGGGTCAGCTTTACCCCGGCCGACGGTCTGGCAGGCGGATCAGTGCACGCCGTCTGGAAGGACAACGCCGGCATCCCCTGGGTCGGCACGGAGCGTGGGCTGAACCGCTACGAAAATCTGCCTTGGATCAAGCTCAGCGTGCCGGCCGGCGGTATGGAAGGCTGGGCTCCAGCGGACCAGTTTGCTATCAAGGTCAATCCACTGGACAGCCAGTACTTTAACTATCTCTGGGATCTGATACGCCTGGACCTGGGCGAGTCTCTGGCTCCCACGCGGGGTCGCCCCATCGCTCTTGACCTCAAAGCCAAGTTCCCGGCCACCCTCGAATTGGCTATTGCTTCCATCATTATCGCTGTTATCGTCGGCGTCTCCACCGGCGTCTACTCGGCCCAGAAACGTCGCAGCGTGGCCGACTATACCTTCCGCATCTACAGCATCGTTATCTACGCCGTACCGGTCTTCTGGTTGGGACTCATGCTGCAATTGGCCTTTGGCGTTTATCTCAAGGACTGGTATGAGACGCCGGCCATCGGACAGACGTTGCGGCCTATCTTTGGCGACTTTCTGCCTCTGCCCATCTCCGGGCGCATCAAAACCGGCATAACGCCCAGGACGATCACCGGCCTGTTCACGTTGGATAGCATTTTGGCGCGGGACAAAGAGGCTTTGGTGAGTGCAGTTCGACATCTGTTGTTGCCGTCCGTGACGCTGGGACTCTACCTGTCTGGTGTCTTCACCCGCCTGACCCGTTCCAATATGCTCGATGTGCTGCGCGAGGACTATATCACCGCTGCCCGGGCGCGGGGCATAAAGGAGCGGGCGGTGATCTGGAAGCACGCCCTCAAGAATGCTTTCATTCCTATCTTGACCATGATGGGGCTTCAGTTTGCTGCGCTCTTGGCTGGAGCGGTACTGACCGAGACTACCTTCTCCTGGCCCGGCATGGGCTTGTTCATGTGGGAACGGATTGGCTACCGAGATTTCCCATCCATTCAGGGCGCGGTGGTTTTCTTCGCTTTGCTAGTCACCACTGTCAGCCTCCTCGTAGACATCATCTACGCGGCCATAGATCCACGCATTCGATATTGATGAGGCATACTTTTCAGGAGAGATGTGCGCAATGAAGTACTTTCTAGCCTATTTGACGATTCTCGGCATGTTGCTGGCTGCCCAAGCGGTCTTGGCCGAGGGTAATCCTGCTCCAACTGACCAGATGGCCGAAATGGCCGCGCCGACGCCAGAGCCACCCTTTGGAGCGCCCGGCAGGCCCTCGGAGGATACCTTTCGGCACTATTACCAGATACGGTGCTACCCGGGCTGCCACGAGGTGCAGAAGACCAAGCCCAGCACTGAGATGTCACAGTCACCCTGGGGCGCACCTGGAAAACCCTCAGCGGACACGTTTCGGCGCTATTACCAGATACGGTGCTATCCGGGTTGCCATACCGAGCAAAAAGGGCCCCGACCTGTACATCCCTAGAACGCAAGATTGAGCCCGATTGTGCAGTTGGGAGTTCCCCCCAGCCCTTCCTCTCAGAAGGGAAACCAGGTTCTCCCCCCTTGCGGGGGAGCTAGAGAGAGGCGGGACCAGGGCTACCCCTCAACTATGCATACAGAGATATAGAGGTCGAATTCTCAATGGACAACTCCGCATTACCCGAGCACCGTTTCAACTTCTTTACCTGGTTCCTGGGCAACGCCAAGTGGTACGGCACGGAGTGGTGGATCACCCTGTTGGGGGGCTTTTTGCTCCTTTTCATCATCGCCTTTACGGTGTTTGCTCCCCAGATTGCACCCTACGATCCCATCAAGTTTGTCGGCGCCCCCTTTGCCAGCCCGGGCGCTCAACAACTGATTGTGGTTCGCGCCGATGAAACGGCTATCCAAAGCATCGAGGATTTAGAAGGACAGGAGATTGGGATCAAGAACAACACCCAGGCAGGCAAGGAACTGGAGGCTTTGGATTTGGAGGCTCAGGACTTTCTCTCGTTTCGCAAAGCGTACCAGTCGCTAGTAGAAGACGAGGTGGATGCCCTTGTCATAGAGGAGAAAGATCGGGAGCTCAGGAAGATGCTGGCCGAGCCCGAAAACAGTATCAAGGTCGTGGGTCAGCCCTTTGGAACGGAGTTCGTGTGGGGCACCGATAACTTTGGGCGCGACGTATATAGCCGGATGATCCATGGTGCACGCACAGTGTTGGCCATAGGTATCCTGTCGGCATTACTCTCGGCGATGATTGGTGTGCCTGTCGGATTGATATCCGGCTTCGTGGGCGGCTCACTCGACAAGGCGCTGTCATTGGTGATGGATAGCCTCTATTCTTTCCCCGGCCTCGTCCTAGCCATCGCCATGGCCGCTCTGTTGGGGCCAGGCCTATTCAACATATCCATCGCCATCGCCGTCGTCTACGTACCCGCCTATTTCCGCATGGTGCGGGGCAAAGTGTTGTCGGTCAAGGAGGAGTTGTACGTGGAGGCTGCTCGTAGCCTGGGAGCGCGGGCGCGTACCATCTTGGGACTATATGTTTTCCCCAACGTGATCCCCTCTATGGTAGTCATCTTCTCTCTCAACGTGGCCGATTCCATCCTTACCGAGGCGGGCCTGAGCTTCTTGGGTCTGGGCCTGCCACCTCCCACTCCAGACTGGGGTTTTGACCTGTCAGCCAGCCGACGGTATCTGCCCAGCGGTTACTGGTGGACCATTACCTTTCCTGGCGTGATGATTGCGTTGGTTACCCTAGGTTTCAGCATGCTGGGCGAGGGGCTGAACGAGATACTGAATCCACGCCTCACGGAGACGTAGTGTGAAAGATACTGTACTCGAGATCAAGAATCTGGAAGTCGAATACTCCGTCCGCGCTGGACTGGTCAAAGCGGTAGACAACGTGAGTTTGTCGGTCTATCGGGGTGAGGCGCTGGGGCTGGTGGGCGAATCAGGCTGTGGCAAGTCTACCTTGGGTCGGGCGATCCTGCGGCTCGTTTCGATACCGGGCCAGATCACGGGCGGGCAGATTCTCTTCCGTGGCCCCTGGGAGCAAGACCTGTTGACCTTAAGCGAGCGAGAGATGGTCAAAGTCAGGGGAAAACACATCTCGATGGTCTTCCAGGATCCGATGACCTGTCTGAATCCTTTGGAGCGCATCAGCGATCACATCGTTGAGACGATTCAGACGCATGGGCCTGAGGACAAACAGGAAGCGCGGCGGAAGGCGGCGGAGTTGATCGACAGGCTGGGCATCAGAGACGAGCGACTGGACGACTATCCGCATCAGTTGAGCGGTGGGATGCGGCAGCGGGTGATGATCGGTCTGGCACTGGCGTTGAACGCCGACCTGATCATCGCCGACGAGCCGACGACATCGTTGGACGTGATCGTGGAGGCACAGTTCCTCGACCAGCTCAGAGACCTCCAGCACCAATTCAACCTGACCATTATCCTCATTACCCACAACATCGGTGTGGTCGCTGAGTTTGCGGACCGAGTAGCGGTGATGTACGCTGGCAAGCTCGTGGAGTTGGCGGATGTACATCCGCTTTTCGATGATCCACTTCACCCATACACCCGGGGGCTGCTGAACTCGGTGCCCAATATCAGCCTCACAGAGGATCATCTGAAAATAATGAGTGGATCACCACCCGATTTGACCAATCCGCCGCCTGGCTGCAAGTTCCACCCGCGATGTCCCAGCGTGATGGACCATTGCCAGGTACAGGAGCCGCCCTTCAGAGAGGTACAGCCAGACCGTTGGACTGCTTGCTGGTTGTACGAAGCGTAGACGAGGATACAAGCAAATAGGGATGCAGTTGGACGAGGGTATTACCCCCCTGATGCCTGCTTACTTGTATCTTCAGAGGTGAGCAAATGCCGGAATCGGAAAACCTGATCAAAGTCCGTGGCTTGAGGAAATGGTTCCCCATCCAGAAGAGCTTTATCGAACGACTGGTGACACGCGAGCACCAGTTCGTGCGGGCTGTAGATGGCATAGACTTTGAGATCCGCCGGGGAGAGGTCTTTGGTCTGGCCGGGGAGAGCGGCAGCGGCAAGACGACGACTGGACGGCTGATCTTGCGCCTGGTGGACCCCACAGAGGGTCATATCTTCTTCGACGGCGTGGATCTGGCCGCACTGAGTGAGGAAGAGATGCGCCGTATGCGGAAGCGCATGCAGGTCATCTTTCAAGACCCATTCGCCTCGATGAACCCCCGCATGAAGACCGGCGACGCCATCGGGCACAGTCTGGAGATCTTTGATGTAGCCAAGGGGGAGGACAAACGTCATCAGGTACTGGAGATGATGGAACGAGTGGGGCTGACGCCAGCCCACGTCCTCTACAGCAAATACCCACACCAATTGAGCGGTGGCCAGCGCCAGAGAGCCATCATCGCCCGGGCGCTGGTGCTGCATCCGGATTTCATCGTCGCCGACGAACCCATCGCTATGGCCGACGTGTCGGTGCGAGTTCTACTCCTGGACCTGATGATGGAACTTAAGGAGGAGCTGGATCTGACCTATCTCTACATCACTCACGACCTAGCGACGGCCAAGTACGTCTGTGATCGCATCGCAATCATGTACCTGGGGATGATCTGTGAGATGGGCACCTTGGAGCAGGTCTATCGCAATCCACACCATCCCTATACTCAAGCACTGCTGGCTGCGGTGCCGGTGCCTGATCCCCGCGCCCGGCGGGAGAAAGAGCTGCCCAAGGGCGAGATCCCCAGCCCGATAAACCCCCCTCCGGGCTGCCGGTTCCACCCGCGCTGTCCTGCCTCAAAGGGGGCTTGCTCCCGGGAGTTGCCCCATCTCCGACCGGTACCGGGCGACGAGGGACACCTAGTTGCCTGTCACTAGGCGATAGATGAAAGCCCTGTACATTCTGGGCGCCGTCGCCCCACTAATCCTGGTCGGTGGCCTATTCACTTCGTGCGTCTCACCAGTGACCGACACACCGACCGACGAACCTACAACTGAGAAAACCCCTGCAGAGCCGACCCGAATACCGATCAGGGAACCCAAGGTGCCAACCAAAGACCTTCATGAGGAAGTGACCAGGTTCATCTTTGGCCGTGGCGGTGACTCGGTCCAACTGGATCCTGCCGTCGTTACCGACGGTGAGAGCTTTCGCGTGAGCGGCCAATGTCTGGAGTCCCTCTACCAGTATGAACCGGGCTCCACCAGGCCAATCCCGGCCCTGGCCACGGAGTGCACCCCTAATATGGACAGCACCAGGTGGACGTGCGAACTGCGCCAGGACGTCAAGTTCCACGACGGGACTGACTTTGACGCCGATGCCGTCATCTTCAATTTCGAGCGCTGGCGTTTCAGGGACAACCCCTATCACTTCGAGAGCCAGGTGTTCGAGCATTATGAACAGATGTGGGGAGGTCTCGACGACACCAGCCTGATCACCTCTGTGGTAAAGATAGATGACTATGCCATTGAATTCACTCTGACCGAGCCGCAGGCCCCTTTCCTGGCTAATCTGGCAATGGATTCGTTCGCCATCTCCAGCCCGGCGGCAATCGAGGAACACGGTGAGGGCTATGGCCTGCCCCCGGTGGGCTGCGTAGGCACCGGGCCATTCATGTTCAAGGAGTGGATCGAGGGAGATCACATCACAGTGGTGGCCAACGACGACTACTGGGGGGGACGACCCACGATTGATGAGATCATCTGGCAGGTGATTCCAGACGACCAATTCCGCTTCCTTGCCTTGGAAGCTGGCGACATCAACGCCATGGAGCAAGCAACGGCTGAGGACCTGGCTGCCGCCGAGGCCAACCCCAACCTGTACGTTTCAATCCGTCCTGCGCTGAACACTGCCTACCTGGCGTTCAACTACAGGGTCGAGGAATTCCAGGACATCAAGGTCCGCGAGGCAGTTGCCCACGCCATCAACCGCCAGCGCCTGGTGGAGGACTTTTACGGTGCATACGCTGAGGTGGCGGTGAACTTCCTGCCGCCGTCTGTCTGGGGCCACAATGCCTCTATCGAGGACTGGGCACACAATCCAGAACTGGCAAAGCAACTCCTCACTGACGCGGGCTTTCCCAATGGGCTGAGCGAGCTGACCGTCGCAGAGGACGTCTTGGATGCAGATGGGAACACTGCCTTGAGCGCCGGAGCCAAAGTCACGCCAACACTGTACTACATAACAGTGACCCACCCGTGCTACTCTCCCAGTCCCAGCGGGATCGGTGAGGCAATAGCGGCTGACCTTGGCCAAGCAGGCATCACAGTCACACTTGAGCCAATCAGCGACTGGCCGACCTACTTGCGCTTGCGGCGCGAGGGCTTGCTCGTCGGGCTATATCTGTCAGGTTGGGATGGTGAGAATGGCGACCCTGACAACTTCCACGGTCATTCCTTCGGTTTCGATTTAGCGGATAGAGAAGAAGGAGAACCCGACGACTGGGAGAAGGGACCTAAAGCCAGCGAGGGCTGGTGGGCTGACACGGAGATCGCCCGCCTGTGCTACGGGGCATCCATCCAGCCCGACCAGGCCGCGCGCGAGCCGCTATACAAGCAGGTCGAGCAACTGCTGCGCGACAGCACGTACCGCATCTGGATCGCCCATAACAACACGCCGCTTATCTTCTCCAGCAAGGTCAGCGGCTACGTACCTCAACCGGTTGGCGCTGACTACTATGAGTGGGTGGTCATTCACGAATAGCGCCTTCCTCCTCTCTCACCGACTCCATGAGTTTCTGCTTGAGGTTCCACAGTCGCCCTGTGAGCGAGACGTGATAGACGTGCGGATTGACGAGCCGCTTGACGCCGGGATCTAGCCGTTCCACGTCGGCCTGGCGCCACTCGCGCATCTCCTCAAGAGGCGGGAGGTCATACACCAACTCACCCGCATCCAGAACATCCACCAAGAGTGACTCAATCTCCGATATGTCATCCCGATTGAGCATCCGATACGTCGTGTGTTCTGTAGGGTGATGTAGGAGCACGTAGTCCATATTGCGAGGATCCTCGTCATCAAGGCCCAGGAGGTCAGCAGTGGCCTTGCCGCGCCGGTCGTACACCCGCCAGACATACTTGTGGCCCGGATTGATCGTCTTTTCGGGTGTTTCCGAGATCTTGATGGCTGGCACCCACTCACCCTCCTCCTGGACAGCCACAAGTTTGTAAACACCATCGAGGGCAGATGCGCCCTGCGACGTGATGAGCCGGGTGCCCACCCCATACACGAGCCTGCTGATGAGCTGGTCGGGGTCTACACCGTACCGTGGCGCCTCATGTTCAATCTGGGTGATGATCTGCCAGATCACAAGTTCGTCCAACTGGTTCGATAGAACAATCGATGTGTCCGGAAAACCAGCATCATTTAGCATCTTTGCCGCCTGAATGCTGAGATGAGCCAGATCACCCGAATCCAATCGAATGCCAACAGGTTCGTGCCCTTTGCGCCGCAGTTCCTGGAAGACTCTGATAGCGTGGGGGATACCACTTTCCAGCGTGTCGATCGTATCAACCAGCAGCAGGCAGTCGTCGGGGTAGATATCGGCATACGCGCGGAATGCGCCGAGCTCGCCCTCGCCAAGCGCCATGAACACTTGGACCATACTGTGCGCGTGGGTACCTTTCGGCGGATAACCCAACACGTGGGAGATGCCAACATTTGAGGTGAAATCGGCCCCACCGATGAGAGCCGCCCTCGCGCCCGCATTAGCTCCTCTCTCCTGTGCCCGACGCAATCCAAACTCGAGCAACAACCGCCCCCGCCCGCTTTCGCGGATCCGCGCAGCTTTCGTGGCGATGAGGGTCTGGTAATTCAGGCAGTTGAGCAACGCCGTCTCTAGAATCTGTGCCATCGCCAGTGGCCCCTGAACGACAGTAAGCGGTACATTAGGATGGACTACCCTGCCCTCTGGAATCGCGCGCATAGTGATGCCGTCGAACGTGCCGTTCCCGCGCAGCCATGCGAGGAAATCATCATGGAATATTCGCTTTCCCGTTCGACCCCTTTGACCACGTAGGTATTCGATGTCCTGATCCCGCGAATGGGCCTCGTGCATCCAATCCAGCAGCCATTCCAGGCCGGCGTTAACGCAATACCCGGCCTTGTGGGATCCATAGTCAGGATAACTGCGGAAGAAGTGGTCAAATTGGGCATGTTTCTCGTGCAAGCCCATTCTGTAGTAGAGTTGAGCCATGGTCAGTTGATACTCGTCGGTGAACAACATGCCCTCGGCCACAGATCGATCGGATGGTTTCATGTCAGTCCTTCCCCTTTCACCCTTCTACGAATCCACAAATCCGGCAGGAATGTGTCTCGCCAAAAAAACGGCCTCATCCGCCTTGAAGAACTCGATCCCAGCAGCGTACGCCTCGCCGGCACGGACAGTGAGAACGACCGGAAGCTGGTCGTGACGAGCGCCAATACGAATAGCCGTTCTGCAGTCCGGAGAGAGATGGACGTACTGGCGCCCCATCGGCTTGAGACCTTCACGCTGGATAGACTCCAGAACGCCGGGCGAAGTGCCATGATAGAGAAGAGGCGGAGGGGCACAGGGCTCATAGTGGATAGGACGCGCCAGGGAATGCCCATACCGAGCGCGGATGCGGTTGCCCTCTACCTGGAAACGGCGCTTGCCGTCGCCAGCCCCCTCCTCCACGACGGTCATCACATCGGCCCGAGTTGCCCAGCGAAAGTTTGGCAACCCGCCCAGGATCTCCATCACCTCCGACAGCGATGCCCATCCCCCTTCATCCAGCTCCAGCGCAAAGCGCTCTGGCTGGTGACGTAGGACTAGCGCCAGAAACTTGCTCAGTTTGACCAGGCGGCGTGAGTCAGCCATTGACGCCCCTCACACAGGCGCCGCGCCCTTTGTGTCGTCGCGGTAGTGGCAGCCTCGGCTCTGGCGATTGTGTTGTGCGGCCTCGGCGACGATGCGGGCCGCCTGCACGCTGTGCCGCAGCCCAATCAGAGCGTCGTTCAACCTGGTGGTACGATAAAAGCTATCGATGTCCTGGTTCAGGTGATTCAGATCCCGTAACGCACGCGCCAGTCGCCTGGTCGAGCGGACGAGGCCGACATAGTGCCACATTGTATACTGGATGGTCCGCATATCACGCCAGATCAGCGCTGGGTCAGCGTCTTCTTCCAGACCTGCCTCCTCCCAAGGCGGCACGTCGTCGGGATCAACCATGGGCAACACCCCCTGGGCAGCTATGTGTCGTGCCGCCCGGTCGCCCCAGACGAGCCCCTCCAGAAGCGACGTACTGGCCAGTCGATTCGCGCCGTGAACGCCGGCACAAGCGACTTCACCGATGGCGTAGAGCTGCTCCACAGTCGTGCGTCCCCACTCATCGGTCCAGACCCCGCCGCAGAAGTAGTGGGCAGCGGGAACCACCGGGATAGGCTGACGTGTAATGTCAATGTCCAGGGCCAGGCAGCGGGCGTAGATGGTCGGAAAACGTTCCCTGATGCGATCCCGGGACAGCACAGAATGGATATCTAGAAGAACGTAGGGATAACCGCACTCGACCATCTCATGGTGGATAGCACGGGCCACGACATCGCGAGGAGCCAGGTCTCCCCACTGGGGTGCATAGGCAGCCATGAAGGCACGGCCATCTGGAGTGAACAGCCTCCCACCCTCCCCCCGGACCGCCTCGGAGATGAGGAACCCCTCCCCACCCGGCACGGCGAGAGCCGTGGGATGGAACTGGACATACTCGCCATTTATCACCCGCGCCCCGGACCGATAAGCCATTGCCAGCCCGTCGCCCCGAGCCCCTTCGGGATTGGTGGTGTGGCGGTAGATGCGACCCAACCCGCCAGCGGCAAGAATGGTAGCCCCAGCCAGGTACCGGCGGACGGTTCGCCGGGGCTGCTCGAAGACATAGGCCCCATAACAGGTGATAGGCCTGTAGACGGTCAGTGGGTTCCGGGCGTGGTGAGGAAATGTGATCAGGTCTACAGCAGTAGCTGAGGTAACGATACGAACGTTAGAGTACTGACGCAGAGCAGCGATGAGAGCCTCCACGATGGCGCGGCCAGTGGCATCTCCGACATGCAGGATACGGGGACGCGAG
>Ga0180438_10004679_pt1 | contig 19527 bp, 16 predicted proteins | sample SS_ome_12_FD_132455 | JGI IMG/M metagenome (GOLD analysis project Ga0180438, IMG submission 132455) | Hypersaline lake sediment archaeal communities from the Salton Sea, California, USA - SS_3_D_2 metaG | ecosystem: Environmental > Aquatic > Non-marine Saline and Alkaline > Hypersaline >... | reverse complement strand
GTCGATGACCATGAACGCCACCAACGGGCACGCGGCCATGGCAATCAGCGCAGACAGGTAGATCAGATACCGGTTGCGTGCCCGGCGCACAGGCCACACGTAAAGCATCGTCGCCACCGCGACCGCCACGGCCAGTCCTTGCCAAAGAAAGTGAAGCAGCGTCCAGGTCAAACGCTGCCACGCGGGTTCACCTAACAGGTCCAGCAGAAACATTAATTCTTCCCCCGATCCTTGCGATACTGCCGAATCATTTTGGCAATCTGGTCCATTTCTTCCGGCGAGGGATCGCACTGGTCCAACACCTGCAACACCAAGCTGCTAAGCGATCCCTCGAAAGCCCGGCCCACCAGGTCTTTCACCAATTCGCCCTGCGTCTTCTCTCGTGCGATAGCGGCTTCGTAGACGAAGGCCCGCCTGTCGGACTGGCGCTTCAGCAGTCCCTTGTCCACCATCGTATTCAGAAGGCTATTGACTGACGTATAGTGCCGCTTACGCTGCTCGTTGAGCACGTTCCAGACCTCTCTTGCCGTACACGGGCCACGGTCCCAGAAAACGTTCAAGACGTCCAATTCACCCGGCGTGGGGTGTTCGGTTCGTGGACGAGGCATCGTTGCTCTCCTTGCAAATGATTGGTAATCAATGCGGGAAACAGAGGCATTATATGGCTTGTTCCATAGATAACACCCGCCGTCACTTGCGGGCGAGGCCGCAGGCCTCGGCCGTCAAGTGCATCGCGTTGCTAGCGCTTCGATTGCTTCTTGTCAAGGGGGACAATGTAGTAAGGCATTCCGTTGAATTCCCTCCGTTGCCAGCCCTTCGGGAGGACCTTCACCTCAGGCGCCATGGTCGGGCTTATCACGATGGTCTGCTGACCTGCCTCCAGCTTTTCGATCCTCTTCTCTAAAGCAGTGATCTTCTTCGTCAGGTCGGCCACTACGGCTTTGAGATCCGAAGCTCCGTGTCCAGGAGGGTGCTCTTTCGCCTCCTTGGCTCCACCGGCGAAGTCTACGGATAAGACACTGATTCCCACGGCGAGCCCCGCTGCGACTGCTATCTTGCGCACCACACACCTCCCTTCTTGGAGTTGCCCTCTTTGGGCGCCAACAATGGCAAAACCCATACTAGAGACGACGTAGCCGGGGAATTAGTTCCCGATGTTTTTGAGAAGTAAACGTTCTTCGAACCCGTCCGCGGAAGGGGTGAGGCACCTTGATGGGTACTAAGTGGCTAGTAGGGTGATGTGGGACTCGACGGCCCGCAGAGACGCCAGTTGGCTGGGCGTCAGATTCCAGGGCAGCAACGGCCCAATGTCCGACGGGGCTTTCCCGCCCGAGGCGGCACAGCTCTGCAGATACCGGAGGAACCAACGGCGGGGATTGATCTGCCATTCGCAGAGTGTCGCGAAGATCGAGAACATCATCGCCGACACCCGCGCTTCTGGGCGTTCACGCAAACGTAGTATCGATAGCGTCGGTTGCCCTTCTTCGTGTGCGTCGGGGCCATGCTGCACCCGCACGGTCGGCGGTGGTTGAGCGTTTGGTTGGGCGGTGTGCCACGCCGCCTGAATTGGGCGGCGGGACGCGGAATGGCCGGGGCTTCGCCGGCCCCGCTAAGAGCCGTCTACAGCATCCTGCCGGCCGAGGGTCCGGACCCGCTTGAGAATTTCGACCGCGCGCCGGGCCTCCTCGGTGCGCCGATAGTCGCAGCGATCGATCGCATCTCGCGGCATCTCCGTTTTCATTTCGCTAGTAATGCCGTAGATCTCGGGATCCTCGCTCTCGGGCCAGTCCCAGTCGTCGGTTCGGAAACTTGGGAGCGGCACCATCGGATGGCCGTTCACCTTGAGATTGCCCATCGGGCTGGTCGCCCAGCCGTAGCGGACCGCGACCGGCTTCTCGACCAGGGGACTCCAGACGTGGATGATGTTTCTCTCGTAGGCTCGGGCATTGTTCCAGTTGCGCTGATCCTTCTTGGCCCGGTAGCGGGCATGCGCCATGTAGAACTTGCCGTCCTCGCCGGCGATCGAGAAGCCCCGCGGGATGCTCCCTAAGTCGTCCGGCGTCACGGCCCAGTCGAAGGTGAGGATCATCTCATCGCCTTGAGGCTCTGCCGCGACCAGGGACGGGGTCTCCCAAAACATCGGCATGCCGTAAATCCGCTTCAGCGCCCAGCGCGCGGCACGCAGCCCGTGCTCGGCTTTCTTCCCCGGATGCAGGCCGGGAACCTGGACGTCGTAGGCAGGAATAAACACGGTGTTCTTCGGATCCCCGACGTCGGCAAGGCCAAGCCGCTGCGATTCGCGGATGAAGGGGGCTCCGCCGTAGGACATCTCTTCGAAATTGTCCTCGTGCTACCTGTCACCCCCGGCGCAGAAGCCGATCACGGCGACCGGCAGTTCCGGTTCATCGAAATCCTCGCGCCATCCTTCGACCATGAGCTTCATGAGCACCCGGTAGCGCTGGGGTCGGCAATTGGACATCATTGCGTTGTTGTAGCCTTGATGGAAGACGACTCCCTTGATGTTCAGGCCCCGGAACACGCCGAACATGCCGTTGTAGCAACTGGCGGCGTCCGACGGGCTCATGCCCGGGATGTCCCACGAAACCAGGTTCTCGGCGTCGACCGGTTTCGTTGGCCACTTTTCTTCGGGTAAGCCCTTGCCCTTCATTCGCCCGACTTGGCGCTCCCACTTCTCGAGGGCCTTCGCACGAGGGTCGAACTCGGCCTGGCGCTTGGCGACCGATTCCGCGTAGCGTTTCGCCAGGGGGTGGTCGTCGAACTTGTGGGCCGGGACCAGGCTCTCGATCGGGGCGCCGCCGCGGGCGTTGCTGATCACGCCGATCGGGACTTGCAGGGCCCGCTGCACGCGAGAGCCGAAGTAATAGCCGATGGCGGAGAACCCGAGTGCGGTTTCCGGGGTTGAGACCTCCCAGCCTCCGTTGATCACCGCCTCAGCGGGGAGGTCGGTCTGAAGGGTCGCTTGTTCGTTGGTCTTGATGCGGAAATGGCGTAGCAGCGGCAGATTCGCCTGAGTGCGCTCAAAGTCCGAGTTTGTAGTCTTTTCCAGCCCGAAGGCCATGTTGCTCTGCCCGTTCATCACCCAAACGTCGCCGATGAGGATGTTGTCCATTTCCACCTTCTCATCGCCGGCGAAAACGACGAGGGCGAGCGGATCGGCGCTTGCCTCGCGAGCGGGAAAGGTCACTTCCCACCGGCCGGACTCGGCATCGGCGACGGCCTGGGCCGATTCATCGCCGAATTGGACGGCAACTTTCTTCCCACTGTCCGCCCATCCCCAAATCACAATTGGTTTCTCTCGCTGCAGCACCATGTGACTGGTGAAGATGGCGTGAAGCTTGAGCGGCTTGGCTTCGGCAATTGCTGCACAGGCGACAAGGATGCAAATGGCGAACGTCAGAGTGCGGAATCGATTCATGGCTGAGCTCCTGACTAAGGTGTGGATGCGCTTCATGGTTAAACTGTTTCTGTTAGTGGAACGGAGCCTTCGCTTTCGCGGCGGCATTGTCCAACGCAGCCTTTTCAGCTTGGAGGGCTTCCAGACAAGCGGCCTTTTTCGAGTCGTCGATCTGCGGCAACTGCTGTTCGATTTCCGCTTTCAGCGCGCTGAGCATTCCAGCGTATTCTGCCTCCAACTTCTTGCCGGCTTCCGTCAATTCAACGACCTGTTCGGGCGCCCTGCCGCGCACCTGCCCGGGCTTTTTGTCGGCTGCCGAGGCAACTGCTGAGAAGTGAACGAGGCTGCACAACAACGCGGTCAATAGGTGCTGTTTCATTGGATGCCCTGCTGGTGAGGTGGGTGTTCTTCGTACGGAGGATGGCCGGAAAGCTCGACGAGCCTGTCGGCCTGGGTTGGAGGGCTGATGACGTCACTCATTTCAACCTCTTCTGGCAGCAAAATGGCACAAAGAGCCGGCACGCAATGCCCAGGTTTCCGGGTTGCGCGGTGGTCTTGTCCACTGCGTCCCATTGGATACCATCAGATCGTATCACTTTTGCTGGCACGTAAACAGCAGCGGCGGAGTAACCATATGGGGCTCCGAGCGGCCAAAGGATACGACGCCTTAAACACGGCCTCCGGAGCCGAAGGGTGACCGCCAAGACAGCCGACCCAGTCGTTCAAGTCGTCGACGGCAGTAAACAGAACATTCGGCTTCTACTCGCCGTGAATCCCCGCCTGCGGCCCGGACGAGTCGTCTGCCATGCAAAGGGCTTTATGGGAAGGAGACTCCTAGCGCGGTTTACCTGCTGCGGGCGTAATCTCGATATCAAACGTCTGCCGCTGCTTATCGACCTGGAACGTCTTGCTCAGTCCGTTCGGTCCCGTCGCGCGGAAACGATGCCCGAGTGTCGTGTTCTGAAGCATCTGCTTTCCGGGTTGGATGATGCCTCGCTTGAGCTGGCCTCCGTCCGTCTTGATCCAGAAAAGCGTGACCGGCACGTCGCCCCGATTCCGGAAGATGGCCTCAGGCCGTTGCGGCCGGCTCGGGGCGTATTTCGGTGGGGGCGGCAAGGTGGCCCACATCTGACGACTGAGCCTACCGATCACCCGCTTGCTGGCTTCAAGCCCGGCGATGTTCGTGTCTTCAGCCGAATCCCCGGCGTGGTCATACAATTCGGTGGCGACAACTTCGTGTGTTCGGCGATCCAGCCATTCGACGTACCGATAACGATCCGTGCGCATGGCGTAGCCCATCAGCGGCGTTGAGTCTGCCTGCCGGCGAAATTGGCTGAACGCCGCCTCTTTCCACGGCAGGTCCGTACTGGAAAGCAGCGGCTTCATGCTCCTGCCCTCCAAGTGCTCCGGCAACGGCAGCCCTGCCAGATCACAAAGCGTCGGATAGATATCCACGAACTCGACCAATGCATCGGTGGCCTGCCCGTTCGCCTTGGCTTCGGGAGCACGAATGATCAACGGCGCTCGGGTGTCGAGTTCGTAATTGGTCTGCTTGCACCAACTATTGTGTTCACCGAGCTTCCAGCCGTGATCTCCCCAGAGCACGACGATCGTGTTGTCGCTCACGCCGAGCGAATCAAGCTCGGCAAGCAGGCGGCCCACCAACGAGTCGACAAAGCTGACCGATGCGTAATACCCGTGTTTGAGTCGTCGCTGCTGGGCCTCGGTCAACGAACCCTGGCCGGGTGGAGCCGTCTCGGCGAAATCGAGGTAGTCCCGCAATTCGTACATCGTGTTCATAGCGAAACTCGGAGCTTCCCGGGGAAGGAAGCGATTCGGCGCCAGCGGCATCGAGTTCGCATCGTAGAGTTCCCAATACCGCCGCGGCACGACAAAGGGCAGGTGAGGCCGAATGAAGCCGGCGGCGAGAAAGAACGGCCGGTCTTGGTTCGCCAGTCGCCTCATCGCTGACAGGGCTTGTTCGGCAATCGCACCATCGATGTGTTCGCTATCCGGGATATCGACGATCTCCGTTGCTTGCGGACGAATGCGTTTGATCGCACTCTCTGTACGACCATCCGCACGCATCTCCTCCCGGTAAACGGCGTGCCGTCGCTTGGCTTCGTCGGACCAAAGGGAACTCTTCTCCGGCCAGCGGTGCGGCTCGCTCCACGAGACGTCATCGGGCCATGGATTGTGAAAGATCTTCCCAAACGACACGGCGTAGTATCCGTGCTTCTTGAAGTGCTGCGGCAACGTGACGACGTTCGCAGTAGTCTGGCGGAACCGAGTCACGAGGTCCCACACTTTCGTCGAATCCGGCCGCAGCCCCGTCAGCAAGCTGACCCGTGACGGATTGCACACCGCCAACTGGCAGTAAGCGCGATTAAAGATGACTCCACTCGCTGCCAAGGCGTCGATTTCCGGCGTCTTGATTCCCTGCACGCCATAGCAGCCCAATTCGGGGCGAAGATCATCGATGGCGATGAACAGTGTATTGGGCCGGGTGTCGGCACGTGCGCCGGACGACGCGACACACGTGACGGTCAATAGTACCGCTGAAGTCCGCAATGCGCTGGCAGCAAACATGGTTCAGCCCACCTTGATTTGGGTTCTTTGTCTTAATCGGCCGAAAAAGTGTGGAACAATAGGCGGGATGGCTCACAAGCGTTTGTGGTGGCCCGATTCATCGGGCCCACTTCGGCAAGACCGCATGAATGCGGTCACTACGAACGGTTTCTGAAGTCGCGGTAGACGCCCCGGACGCCGACCGCCGTGGGACGCGAATGCCGTCACGAGCGGCTCACATCGTGGGCGGATCGGCCGAGCCGGAAACCGGGCTGCCCCGATACCATGTGGCCACCACCGGCTCGTTGCCGTCGAGAAGCAACTGGTGGGGATCGGCGGCGTCGTGCGGGGGCAAGGCGACGACGGCCAGGTTGGCGTGCTTGCCCGGCTCCAGGCTGCCGATTTCGGCTGCGCGCCCCAGGGCCCGGGCCGCGTTGAGCGTTCCCAGTTGCAGCACGACGTCGCCAGCGACGTCCGGGTGTCTTTTTGCCACCGTCCGCATCTCGGCCAGCACGCTCAGGTCGGGCGACGACGCCCGGGAGTCGGTGCCCAGGGCGACGACCGCCCCGGCCGCGAGCATCTGCTCGAGCGGATAGAGATCGTGCTGAAAGAAGGCGTGGGTGCGTGGGCAGTAGACCACGGCCATCCGTTCGGCCCGTTCGGCCAAGAAGGCGATCTCTTCGTCGTCGAGGTAGTTGCCGTGGATCACCAGGGCACGATGGGCCTCGGCGAGTTGGCGAAGGTAATCGAGCGGCCGCCGCCCGGGAATGAACAGGGCGGGGTCGCACGTACCCAACTCCTCGAAGCGTTGTCGAAACGGCCCGCCGCCCGATCGCAGCAACTCCAGCTCCTCGCGCGACTCGGCCAGATGGAAGGCCATCGGGACCCGCGAAGCCGCGGAAAGCGACACAGCGGCGTTAAACAGCTCGGGCAGGACGGAGTAAGGGGCGTGCGGACCGAGTCCGGGATGCCAGGTGCTCGTGGAACCACTTGGGGACTGTCCCGATTTTCGCGCAGCGAAAATGGGACTGTCCCCCTCTTGCGTAAGGGAACGGCTCGGGGACTGCCCCCATTTTCGCGAAGCGAAAATGGGGCTGTCCCCTTCCGCGCAAGGTCCCGCGCTGCTGCGAGAACGAACGTGGCGGGGAGCCAGTTCCAACAGCGGGGGAATCCGGTCGGCCGTGGGCGCGATCAGTTCGAGGAACACGGTGGTGTCGAGCCCGGCATCCTCGAACGGTTCGGACGACCAGCCGGGCTGGGCAATTTCGCCCAACGTGGTGGTTCCCGCCCGAAAGCTCTCCTGCAATCCCCGGCGGATCGTCTGCGGCGACGTCTGCTGGCCTTGCCGAAAGTGGTCGATGACCAGCCGGATCCAGTCGACGAAGGGCATGCCCGGGGTGCCGATCGGTTCGGGCAGATCGCTGAACTCCAGGTGGGTATGGGCGTTGACCAGGCCCGGCAGGATGGCGACGTTGCCCAGGTCGTCGACGGGCATGCCGGCCGGCGGCTCTCCGACGGCTACGATCCGTTGGCCCAGGAAGGTCACGGCGCCGTCGACGATCGGTTCGCCGGCGACGGGAAAGACGTAGCGGGCCTTGAGAGTGCGGGGAGTGGAGTGGTCGATCGTTTTCCCGGTCCTTTGCTTGCTTCAAGCCACGACGCGGACGGCTCCGTCGTCGTCCTCGTGCGATCCGCGCTCGATGGCCTCCTGGAGTTCCTCCTCGGCCGATTTCGGGTAGGGAAGGCGGCCGAACCAGATCATCAACGCCAGGGCCGCCACGCCGGCCGCCACAGGCCAATGGAACATGTAGCCCCCTTCGACCGGCCGGATCAGGTAATTCAGCACGGGCCAACGATCGAGCCAATCGGGTGGCAGCCGCCCGATCGACACCTGCAGGGCGTTGTGGACCATGTGGAAGGCTATGGCCGGCAGGATGCTGCCGCTTTGCACCGCCACGAAGCCCAGCACCACGCCTACAATGCAGGCCATTAACGACTGCTGCAGGATGGTATGTGCCAGACCGAACAAGACGGCGCTGTAGACGATCGCCCGCCACTTGTGGCCCACGTGCCGCAGTCCCGAAAGGATGAACCCGCGGAAGGCGAGTTCCTCGCAGATCGCCGGCACGACGGCGATCAGCAGCACGAGTTGCCAGAGGGGAGCGCTGTTAAGAACCTGCTCCATGCCCCGCAAGGTGGCTTTGAGGTTCTCGCTAACCGGATACAGTTCCTGGACCACCACGTGTATCGCATTGACCACCGGGTGCAGCAAAACGGCCAGGACGATCGCCGCCGGGACCGTTCGCCACGGGGGAAGCCTCAGGAGCAACGTCTGCCGCGGGCTGCTGGTCAACAGGGCGGTCATCAACAAGGCCGGCAGGGCAATCATGGCCAGCTGCGTGATCAAGTTGACGCGGGCGAAGTCGAGAAAGTCAAAAGCTTCGCCCGGCGACGGTGACAGGGCCGAACTCATGAAGAAACGGACCATTAAGATCGCCGCCGCGCAGAAGACGGCCCCGGCCACGGTCGGGGTCGGTTGCCGATCGTGCAGCAGGTGCCGCAGCCAGAGCCCCACGTCGAGCCGCTCGCTCTCGCGAAACAGCACCGTTTCGGAGTTAAACTGGTCGACCGCCCAGCGAACCGCCAGCAGGCAGGCGGCCAGCGTGACGGCCACCACCACCGGCAGGAATCGCAAGGCCAGCAGGTAGCTGCCCTCCAACGCGCTGCGCAGCAGCAGCACGGCGCCGGTCACCGGCACCAGGCTGTTGCCCAGATTCAGCTCCGCGCCGGGCGTCATCGGCAGCACGGCCAGCGGCATGGTGATCAGCAGCAGCGGCATCAGGTAGTACTGCCCTTCCTTGGTGCTGCGGGCGAAGGCGGCCAGCGCCAGGCAGAGCGCGCTGAACAGGGCGGAGATGGGCACCAGGGCAATCGCCAGCCAGAGCACGGAAACCGGCGGCGGCGGGGCGAACTCGGGGTAGTCGCCGAAGACCAGCCAGCCGGTCAGGCCGACGCTGGCCAGGTTCAGCACGGCCGTGAGCATGCTGAAGAGCATGATCGTGACCAGCTTGCCCAGCACGATCTCGCTCCGCTCGGCCGGGCTGCTCAGCAGCGTCTCCAGCGTGCCCCGTTCCTTCTCGCCGGCGCAGAGATCGACGGCCGGATAGAACGCCCCGGTCAGCGCCCAGATCAGCAGCAGCACGGGCAGGATCTTGGACCACAGTGCCGCTCCGCGATAGGCCGTTTCCCCCGCCACGTCCCAACGTTTCAGTTCCACGGGTCTGGCGGCCGCTACGGGCAGGCCCACGGCCGTGAGGTTCGTCTCGATGAGACGCTGGTTCCAATGATTCCAGACCTCGTCGAGCCGATTCTGGGCAATGCTGGACTTGTCGCTGGTGGTGGTGTAGAGCGTATCGGGTTGGGGAATTCGCGAGTTGATCTCTAATTCGGCCGATTCGCCGTTTCGGCCGGACGCCGACGGCGTAGCCAGCCGGCGAATCGTCTGCTGGAACTGTTCCACTTCCTCCGCAAACGTCTCGGGGAAGCAGAGGGCCACGTCGAACTGGCCGGCTTGCACCGCGCGATGGGCTTCGTCGCGCTGCTCCGCCATGGGGCGGGGAGGCTCGTCCCGAAGGAAGTGCAACTCCAGCAGCCTCGCCATGTCTGGATCGCTGAACAGTTCCAGCGCGAATTGGCTGTTCTCGAACAGTCGCGGCGCGTCGCCCAGGTTCCTTGCTCCCACGACCAGCACGCTGGTGGGCTTCTCTTCGGTGAACTGCTGGATTTGAATGAAGCTCATGCCCAGCAGCGGGTAGAGCAGAATCGGCAGCACGAACATCATGAACAGCGTGCGCCGATCGCGCAACTGATCGCGGATCTCTCGGGAGAGGATCAGCTTGACGTTCGAAAAGCTCATAGGGGATGCCCGTGTGGGTGCGGTAGCGAGGCCGCCGCCGGCCTCTCCCTTAGGAGGCGACTGTTTCGGGGGGATGGGCCTCGTCGTGACGCGAAATCAACCGGAAAAACAGCTCCTCCAAATCACGCTCGTCGTGTTGCTTGCGCAGGTCGTCCAACGTCCCCTCGGCCAGGATGTGGCCCCGATGGACGATTGCCACGCGGTCGCAAAGCTTCTCGGCCTCGCGCATGATATGGGTGGAGAAAACGATGCACTTGCCTTGATCGCGCAGCTCGGCCACCGCGTTCAACAGCGCCCGGGCAACCAGCACGTCCAGGCCGGCGGTCGCCTCGTCGAAGATCAACACCGGCGGATCGTGAACCACCGCCCGGGCGATCGACACCTTCTGCTTCATGCCGGTCGACATCTTGGCGCCCAAGAGGTCGCGGATTTCGTTCATCTGCAGCCGCTCGAAGAGGCCCTCCATGCGTTCGGTCAGCTCGCTCTGGGGAATGCCGTGCAGCCGGCCGAAATACTCGACCATCTCCCAGGCGGTCATGCGATCGTAGACGGCTGTGTTGGCCGACATGAAGCCGATCTGGTGGCGGACCTGGGAAGGCTGGGTCAGCACGTCGAACCCGTTGACGGAGGCGGTGCCGGCGGTCGGGCGGAGCACGGTGCTGAGGATCCGCAGCGCGGTGGTCTTGCCCGCGCCGTTCGGCCCCAACAGCCCGTAAATCTGTCCCGGCTCGGCATGGAAGCTGATCCCCCCCAGCGCCACAAACTGGCCGCGTCGCAGGTCGGCATAGTGCTTCACAAGTCCGTCAACGTGAATCATGGCACTTCGCTCTACAAAACTCCTTACGGTAGCTTAGCTTATGGCGTCCGTCCACGGCGACTCGGGGGGTGGATCGACGAGCCGGTAGAACACGTCCCTTCGCTGGGGGACGTATCCCATCTCGGCGATGACCCGGCGAATCTCCTCCTCATTGGTGTGATAGCTGGTCCCGGCGGCCGCCACCACGTTCTCCTCGATCATCACGCTGCCCATGTCGTTGGCGCCGAATCGCAAGGCCAACTGGCCGATCTTCAGGCCCTGGGTCACCCAGCTCGCCTGGAGATTGGCGAAATTGTCGAGGTACAAACGGGCGACGGCCAATGTCTTGAGGTACTCCCAGGCTCCGACCTTGCGCAACCCGGCTAATTCGGTATGACCCGGTTGAAAGGTCCAACAGATAAAAGCGGTAAAACCGCCCGTCTCGTCCTGCAGTTCCCGGAGGCGATCCAAGTGTTCGATTCGCTCGGCGGGGGTCTCGACGTGCCCGAACATCATGGTGGCCGAACCGCGGCCGTCGAGACGGTGCCAGGCCCGGCAGACATTGAGCCATCGCTCGGCCGAGACCTTGCAGGGGCTGACGGCCCGGCGGACGCGGTCGACCAGGATTTCCGCCCCTCCGCCCGGCAGGCTTCCCAGCCCGGCCTCTTTGAATCGCACCAACACCGTTTCGACCGGAAGATCGGAAAGCTCTGCCAGGTGCTCGATTTCCGCCGGCCCGAAGCCGTGGACGTTGATCCGTGGGAAGTGCTGCTTGATGTCTCGAAGCAGGTTCTCGTACCACTCGATCGTCAGATCCGGATGCATCCCGCCTTGCAGGAGAATCTGGTCGCCGCCCAGCTCGACCGTTTCACGGATCTTCTGCTGCAACTCCTGACGATTGATGACGTAGCCCGCGTCGTCGCCCGGTCGCCGCGAGAAGGCGCAGAAGCGGCAGCCGCTGGTACAAATGTTCGTGTAGTTGATGTTTCGATCGATGTTGAACGTACGATACGGCTCGGGGTGGATCCGGCGGCTGACTGCGTCGGCGGCCCTGCCCAGCGCGGCCAGATCCTGGCAGCAGAGCAGTTGCAGCCCCTGGGCGCGGTTCAGCCGCTCGCCGGCGACCGCCTTATCGAGCAGCCGGTTGATCGTCGAAGACAAGTTTGACTCCTGCCGGTGCCAGCCCGTGCCGGACGGCCAACTCGCAAAACAGCTGTAAACCTCGGCGTTGGCGATCCCCAAGCCGAAATTCAAGATGGTCGCGAAGGTACTCCAAGCACTCGGTTTCCGGGATACCCAGGGCGGGGGCCTCCTGCCGCGCGATTTCCGCCAGTTGGGCCACGCCCTCGTCGCGGGCGGCGCCCAGCATCTCACCCACGTGCCGTTGATCCATGTCCGCCCGATCACCGGCCGCTCGAGCGATCCACATGGCAAACACGAACGGCAGCCCGGTCCAACGCGACCACTCTTCGCCAAGGTCCCAGACGAACTCGAACTGCCCTTTGGTCGGCTGCATTCCCCGATCGCCGATCAACATGGCGGCGTCGGCCGTGGTATCTTCCACCGTGGTGCCGATGGGCAGGGGCTGGACCTGCAGCTCCAGGCCAAAACGCTCTTTCAGCAGGATTCTGGTCAGCGCGGCACTGGTTCGCGACCCTTCGTCCATGGCCAACGTGCGAATCTGCGCCACGGGGCGGCGGCTGTAGAGTTTCACGCTTCGCACCGGCCCGTCACAAGCCACACAGGCGTCGGAAACGATCGCATAGTCCGGATGGCGGAAGTACTCGATCGAGGGGATCATGGCCACGTCGAGCCTTCCGGAAGCGAGGGCGTCGGCCAGTCGGCTGGGCAAATCGACGGTTACTCTGGCCTGCGGCAGGAACTTTGCCAGCCGGAACGTCAGCGGCCGGGCGTTGAGATAGGCCACCGCTCCAACGTGGACTTCGCTCGGCTCTTCGGTGGAGGGACGCTTGGGCATCGCTTGCTCCCTATGGACCGCCCAAAAGTACGTATTATAAGGCTTCAAGGGATAAACGGGAAGACGGCCCTCGCTGTTCTTGCGCTAGGAATAAGGTAAAGTTTCTTGATAGATCAGTGTTTTCCGTCCCGTCACCGAAGTGGATCAACCCATGAGCGACTCACCTGACCAGAATCTGTTGGCACGTCTCGCCGGACACGAAGGCGGGGGCGGGGGACCCGATCCGTGGGCGGCGATTGCCGCCGCGGAACCTGAACACGACTCGGACGAGCAGCAGGGGGACGGGAAACTCGATGCGATGCTCGACCGGCTCAACGCGCTGGCCGAAAAACCGGATGCGGATACCGAAGCGGTTCCGGCAGAAGGGTCTGAAGAACGGCAGAGGACCCACCTGCAAAACGCGTTCGCGCCGACCGAGGTGGAATCCTTCGAGGAAGCCGACCTCACCGACAGCGAGGTGGAGGCGCTGATTCTGAAGTTCCTGCTGGCCCGGGGCGACGCCTCCGGCCGCGATATCGCCGAGCAGATCAAGCTTCCCTTCGTGCTGGTGGACGTGCTGCTGCGCGAGATGAAGAACTCGCAATTGGTCGGTCATCGCGGCGCCGCGCCGATGAACGATTATCAATACCAGTTGACCGAATTGGGCCAGGAGCGCGGGCGGCGATATGCACAGCACTGCTCCTATTTTGGTTCGGCGCCCGTGTCGCTGGAGGATTACATCGTCAGCGTCAGCGAGCAATCGCTGACGAACCAACATCCCACGGCCGAGGATCTGGGCCGCGCGTTCAAGGATCTCGTGCTCAGCGAGAAGATGTTCCGCCGGCTGGGGCCCGCGGTCAATTCGGGTCGGGGGTTGTTTCTCTTCGGCCCGCCGGGCAACGGCAAAACGAGTATCGCCGAGCGGGTGACCGCGGCGTTCGGCGAGGAGATTTGGATTCCCCGTGCCATCGGCGTCGACGGAGAGATCATCCGGATGTTCGACCCGGTCAATCACGAGGAGGTGCCGACCGAGTCAGGAGGCGGGCTGCTGGACCAGCGCAAGATCGACCGCCGTTGGGTCCGTATCAAACGGCCCACGATCATCGCCGGGGGCGAATTGACGATGTCGCAATTGGAAGTGACCATCAACACGTCGACCGGCATCAGCGAGGCCCCGCTGCAGATGAAGAGCAACTGCGGGACCCTGGTCATCGACGACTTCGGCCGTCAGCGGATGAGCGTGGAAGAGTTGTTGAACCGCTGGATCGTGCCCTTGGAAAAGCGTTACGATTTTCTCAACCTGCCCAACGGCAAGAAGATCAACGTGCCGTTCGATCAGCTGATCATCTTTTCAACGAATCTCGAGCCGCGCGACCTGGTCGACGAGGCGTTTCTCCGCCGCATTCCGTACAAGATCGAGGTGGTGGATCCGACCGAAGAGGAGTTCAAGAACCTGTTTCGGATCATGGCGCCCTTGTTGGGTATCGAGTACCGTGAGGAACCGGTCGACTATCTGATCGAGAATCACTACACGCGTGTCGGGCGGCCCTTCCGCTTTTGCCAGCCGCGCGACTTGTTGCTCCAGGTCCGCAACTACTGCATCTACGGCAATTGCTCGCCGGAAATGACCAAGGAGAACTTCGATCTGGCCACGGAGAACTACTTCGCCGTGATGTGAGCCGTGGCCGTCATCCGCGCGGCCGCTCGATGCCGAAAGGCAACGTCATCTGCGGGTCTTTCGGAGTCTCCGGATCGAGTTCCTTGAACATCAAGCTCGGCTGAATGTCGGTGTTGTGCTGGTACTTGTCGCTGGCGTATTCGGTGAAGTCGCCGCGGATATCGTGGTAGAAGATCTGGCAGATTTCCACGCCCGGGTAAATGCGGACCGGCTGAACGGCAAACATCTCGAGTGTCCAGTAGCCGCAGAAGCCCACGTCGCCGAACCCGGCGGTCACGTGCACGAAAAGTCCCAGCCGCCCCACCGAGGAGCGACCCTCGATCATCGGCACGAGGTTGTGCGTTTCAGTCCGTTCGGCCGTGCGGCCCAGGAAGAGTTGGTTGGGAGGCAGCACGAACCCGTCGGGCGGGACGGCGATGCGACGCACGCGGTTCGCCCTCCGCATGTCCAATACCACCTCTTCGTACACCATCAATTCGTCGTGCAGCGTAAGATTGTAGCTGTTGGGGTTCAGCTTGGACTCGTCGAACGGTTCAATGACGATGTTTTCGCCTAGTTGCCGTTTGATTTCCTGACCGGAAAGGACCATGGTGATTTGGGGCCTCCTGTTGCAGGGCCGCATGCGTCTTGGGAATATGCCGTGAAGCGGCAAGCGGCCTATTTGGTCTCCACGCCGATTCGGGGGCAAATCGACTCCAGCGGGCACTGGTCGCATTTCGGTTTCCGCGCCGTGCAGCAGCGACGGCCGTGCTGGATCATCCGATGGCTCAGCGCAATCCACTCTTTCTTCGGAACTTGTCCCATCAAGTCCTGCTCGATCTTCTCGGGGCTCTTCTGTGGGGTCAACCCCAGACGCCGGCTGATCCGACCCACGTGGGTATCGACCACCACGCCGGAAGCGATCTCGTAGGCAGCACCCAAAATCACGTTGGCGGTTTTCCGGCCGATCCCCGGCAGATCGACCAGTTCCTCGATCGTTTTCGGAACGTGTCCACCATGCCTCTCCAGGAGGGATTTGCAGCACCCCTGAATGCTCTTAGCCTTGTTGCGAAAGAAGCCGGTACTCTGGATGTCCCGCTCCAATTCGGACTGACCAACCGAGGCATATTCGACCGCCGTGGGGTACTTGTGGAACAAGTCTTTGGTGACCAGGTTCACCCGCTCGTCGGTGCACTGGGCCGAGAGGATCGTGGCCACCATCAGTTCCAGCGGCGTCTGGAAGTCGAGCGAACAGGCCGCATCGGGATAGGCCCGGGCCAATTGCCGGACTATCTTGGCAGCGTGTCGTTTGGCTTTGTTGTCGGCAACCAACGGCGGACCTCCAAGCGGCTGTCAGCGGGTGGGAGGCTGGCAGAGCAAGGGCCGGGCTTCCCCCAACCGAACCCGAAGATTGTCGCTCAGCTACCCCAGGCGTGTCAAGTATCTCCCCGGCGACCCTCCGCAACCACAATAGAAATTCAGTAGTTCCAGATCTCCTAGCCGAAGTCGCCAAGACTTTGGCACGGATCGGCGAAAACGCCAAACTCTGGCGAGTTCGGCTACCATTCGGAGTCCAGATTTGGAACTACTGAAATTGGCTTTCCCACATCGTAGCACGTATACTTGTAATGGTTGTGTCGGGGTGTCGGTTGCTCTCGAAGTGATCCGTCCGAGCGAGTGGCCGTGGGCAGCAGTTCCGACAAGCGGGAGAGAGATTGCTGGAGATATCGACCTACGGGCCAAATTCTAATCCTCCAGCAGGGAAAATGATAGCCCAAGATGCCGGGAAGGCGCGATGGGAACATTTGAGGATCTGTCATTCTCATTCGACGACTTTTCCGGCAAGGTGCGTCTGTTTCCCTTGCCGAATCTGGTACTCTTTCCACACGTCATGCAGCCGCTGCATGTATTCGAACCTCGCTATCGCGATCTCTTGGAGGACGCGATCCACGGCGACCGGCTGATTGCGATGGCCATCCTCCAGCCGGGCTGGGAAGCCGACTACGAAGGGCGGCCGCCGCTGGAGCCGATCGCCTGCCTGGGGCGAATCACCAGCTTCCACCGCCTCGACGACGGCACATACAACGTGCTGTTGTTGGGCTTGCGGCGAGTGCGATTGGTGCGGGAACTGGAGCCGACCCATAGCTTTCGCGAAGCCGAAGTTGAGGTGCGCGAGGATGCCTATCCGGCCGACCAGGTCTCGGTCCGCGCCGCCCTGCAACAGAGACTTCGCGATGCCTTCGTGAGAATCCTTCCTCTGCTGCCCGAGGCACAGGAGCAATTGGACCATCTCTTGAGCGCCGACGTGGATCTGGGCGTGTTGACGGACGTGATCAGCTACACACTGGATATCGACCTGGGAGAAAAGGAAACGCTGCTGGCCGAAGTCAACGTTCACCGGCGGGCGGAGTTGCTGCTGCGACACTTGAGTGCCGCGGCGTCGGAGCACGCACGGGGCGAATCGGTCTCGATGGGATTCCCGCCGCAGTTCAGCGCGAATTGACCCACTCGACATGGAACCGGCCCAGTTCGTCGTCCCACGAAGGTCATAGTGATCCGCTTCATCAAACCACTTTGCCCTCCTTGACCGGCCGCCGAAGCGGCGCTATGATGATTATTTGATCTCCCCCAACTCAGGTATTTGGTCCATGACAGCCCGCATCCAAACGCCCGATCGGCTTCACGGCAGTCTGGCCGGTGAGGAAGACCAGTCGGAACCCTCTTCCCGGCATCCCATCGATCATCCGCGGATCGAGCGGGCGGTCCGCGAGATCCTCCTGGCTGTGGGCGAGGACCCCGACCGGGAAGGGCTCCGCGGGACCCCATCACGGATCGCACGGATGTACGCCGAGCTGTTTGGCGGCCTGCACGAAAACCCTCGCCGGCACCTGCAGAAGTTCTTCACCGAGACCTGCGACGAGGTCGTTCTGGTCCGAGATATCGGTTTCAACAGCATGTGCGAACACCACATGTTGCCGTTTATGGGCAAGGCGCATATCGGCTATCTTCCGGACGGTCGGGTTGTGGGTCTGAGCAAGCTGGCCCGCGTGGTCGAAGAGCTTGCCCGGCGGCCGCAAGTCCAGGAACGCATGACCGAACAGATCGCCAATCTGCTGGTCGAGGAACTTCACGCAAAGGGTGTGGCGGTAGTGATCGAGGCGGTCCACACGTGCATGACCATCCGCGGTGTCCGCAAGCCCGGCTGCGTCTGCGTCACTTCGGCCATGAAGGGCATTTTCCGGTCGAAGGTATCGAGCCGGGCGGAAATCATGACGTTGATCTACGGGGATCGCCGCTAGAGTTCGAGATGGAGCAACTCGACCAACAGCGCGAGAGAATTCAAGACGATCTTCGGGGAGTGATTGCCGGAGACGTGCGTTGCGACGACGTCTTTCGGCAGCTCTATGCCAGCGATGGGAGTATTCACGAGATCGCTCCCCTGGGCGTGGTGCGGCCCCGTTCGACCGCCGACGTGGTCGCCTGCGTGCAATACGCCGCAGAAAAGGAAATCTCCGTCCACGCCCGCGGCGCCGGAACCGGCGTGGCGGGTGAGTCGCTGGGGCCGGGGTTGGTGCTGGACTTCTCGAAGTATCTGCGTCGCGTGATCCGCCTGGACGAGGAAACGGTCCGCGTGCAGCCCGGCGTGATTTGCGAAAGGCTCAACGCCCAGCTGCAACGCCGGGGACGGACCTTCGGGCCCGATCCCGCCAACGCCGGGGTGACTACCATCGGCAGTATGATCGCCATCGACGCCTCGGGCAGCCGGTGGCTCAAATATGGAACGACGCGTAGCCACGTCCTCGGACTTCAAATCGTGACCGCCGACGGCGAAACGATGGAAGTGGGGCGCGAGCCGCTGTCTGACGGCCACGACGACGGGGACCGCTCGCCAAAACGCAATCTGGTCGGTCGGCTCGGCAGCGTACTGACCGAGCACGCCGAACTGATTCGGCGGCACCGGCCGAAGTCGCCGCTGGACCGTTGCGGGTACCATTTGAAAGACGTCTTATCGGACGGGCGCCTCGACCTGGCGCGGTTGTTGGTCGGTTCGGAGGGGACGTTGGCCCTGATTACGGAAGCCACGTTGGCCACGGACGTGCTGCCGCGGCGTCGCGGGGTGGCGCTGCTGTTGTTCGACAGCCTTGATAAGGCGTCCCGAGCCGTGTTGCAGATCTTGCCCCGGCGACCCAGCGCATGCGATTTGATGGATCGTCGGCACCTGAGCTTTGCCCGGGGGAGTGAAGTGCGGTTCGACCTGCTGATCCCCCCCGAGACCGAGGCCGTGTTGTTGATCGAGCACGAAGGCGACCAGCTGCCGGAAGTTCGCGACCGACTGCAACGGACGGTCGACGAGATCTGGCACGAGAAGCGTCTGGCGTTTGGCGCCCGGCAGGCCTTCGATCCGGACGAGACGCGGCTGTTTTGGCAATTGGCCAACCAGAGCCAGCCGGCGTCGTTCTTGTTGAAGGGGCCCAGCCGGCCGGTCCCGGTGGTCGAAGACGTGGCCGTTCCACCCGAAGTGTTGCCCGACTTCCTGGTGCGTATGCAGAACGTGTTAAAGCGTCAGCAGGTCACCGCTTCGCTGTTCTGCCATGCCGGGCAAGGCCAACTGCATCTGCAACCCTTTCTGGATCTGGCCGACGACCGCGACGTGCAGCGGATGCGGGAACTGGCCGACGCACTTTACGACGAGGTGCTGGCCGCCGGAGGCACCATCAGCGGCGAACACGCCTGTGGGCTCAGTCGCACGTCGTTCGTCAAACGGCAAGCCGGCCCCCTGTATGGCGTCTATCGCCAGGTGAAGCAGATCTTCGATCCTTTTGGCGTCTTGAATCCGGGCAAGGTCGTCGGCAACGATCCCGATCTGCTGACGCGGCACCTGAGATCGTCAGCGCCCGCTCCGCCGCAAGAAACGGAGCTTTCGGCGGCCGAAGCGGGGGACCCTGGATTGCGCGACCTGGTCGAGCTGCAATTGAATTGGGACCCGTCGCGCGTGGCCGATGCGGCGGCCGATTGTACGCGCTGCGGCATGTGCCGCACCCAGTCGCCGCAGATGCGCATGTGTCCGATCTTCCGCTTCTCCCCGGCCGAGGAATCTTCTCCCCGCGCGAAGGCCAATTTGATTGCCGGCGTGTTGTCCGGGGCAATCGAACTCAGCACGCTTACTGGCGAACCGTTCAAGTCGGTGGCGGATCTCTGCGTACACTGCCAGATGTGC